>Ga0209550_10005427_pt1 | contig 11951 bp, 10 predicted proteins | sample LauGreSuBDMM15SN_2_FD_187567 | JGI IMG/M metagenome (GOLD analysis project Ga0209550, IMG submission 187567) | Freshwater lake microbial communities from Lake Michigan, USA - Su13.BD.MM15.SN (SPAdes) (version 5) | ecosystem: Environmental > Aquatic > Freshwater > Lake | place: Lake Michigan... | reverse complement strand
GCAGACTTCTTAAATGCCACTTTGGGACTTCCTTTTTTACCGGTTTTTACTTCAGTGACACCCGTCGGCGCCTCTATAACCTTCTACGAATCATAGCCCCAGTTGTAGCGGGGAAGGTACAAAACGGACATTTCACCAAGCCCCATACCCCCTAAAAGAGCCATAAATACCTTCTCATTACACATGAGAGAGCGCTCTCACTACGTCACACATACGCCTATCTTTTAAAGACGCAGGGGATTCACGTAACCACAGCCCAGAAATTAATGGGGCACTCAGATCCAAAGGTCACGATGAAAATTTATACGTAGGTGCTTGATGACGAGATTGATAAGACAGGGGCGATATTGGCGCGGATTAGTTAGGATTTGCTCAACCTGCGTGGGCGATATCCTCTGAACGATGCTCGCTGCAGAATTTACCGAGCTTTGTAATAATCCAAAGGTGGAAACTGCGCATGCCAACTAAATTCCATCCTGCAAAAGACGGAAGATAGATTCAACTGCCGGAGGTGGGCGAAAATGTCACGGCTAAATGGAACACATTAAGGTTTCGTTGCCTCGATCGCCATCTGACTCCACATATCTGATTTCCCGACTCTAGTCTCCAAATTATGGAGATCCGGATTGGGAGAAACGCCTGGCAAATACTTTTGAACTCGAGAAAATCCAACCGATTCTAGAAGTTCGTTCATGGAGTTAAAATCGTAGATAATTCCTTTGTGATGCCCAAATGCGGAAAACGTAACTCGAAGTAAATCGCTGGGGCGTTGTATATCAAGATTATGTTCCTCAAGGTCTGATGCAAGTTGTTTAACTTCATCTGCCGATCCCTCCAGATATTTATTTACAATTGATTGCAAGTCTGGTGTTGTAATTCTCAAAATACCTCCTGAGTTCAATGCGTCGTATGCATTTTTTACAAGCAACTCTCCAGAACGTTTATCCAAGTGCTCAATCACATTATCTGCAAAGATTAATTCGCAGCATTCACTACCATAAAACTTTGTTGCATCCAAAAAGTTTTTTGTAAGAACTTGGTAATTTGTTGATACCCAACCAGAAAATGTGCGTGACTCGCCAATCCGAAGCCTAACTGGCGAAATTGAGTTTTTCACTCTACGCATCGTCAGATAGTGACGAACAGAAGATAAGTGCAGTAAAAATGGAGAACTATTGAATCTGTGAATCATTTTATGTGCAGAATTCCTAAAACCAATTGGGAGTTTCTTCCACAAGCGACGCATAAATCCTCCTATAATACAAGCGGAACTTTAATTGAATTAGTCTTGGATGTTTCTTATTCGAAAAGTATCAATTTTTTGAAATACTCTGCGGGTAGTCCGAATTATATCTTTTTTAGAGGTTAAATTGATGGTGCCTTTCTCGACCCTAAATCCTGCGTTGCCAATTATAGATTCAGATTCATCATCACCGTGATTAACAACCCCCGCATCAAGTATGTAAAAAACGCATCTGAATCCTGGCCAGTCTGCGACGGTAGAATTTTTCTTTGAATTTTTCAAAAGTTGCTTGGCAGCATTAGGTGTAATCGCGGCAGCCACTGCGAGTGGGGAGTTAGATAAGAGACGAAAATAACTTTTCTTCCAGATTTGCGATTTAATCTTTGGTTTGTTGGGAAAATAAGTCACTAAGGAAAGAATCTTTCTCCTATTTGTGTTCCTTAGCAAAAAATGAACCGAAAGCGAATAGAAACTCTCTAAATTAATAATGCGTGCATCATCTTCTAAAATCACCCCCCCAAACTCTGATTGTGAAATTATCTCCCGCGCGCTCATGTGTGATAACGCGCAGGCACGCTCATTTTGAGTGAGAGAGCGGCCGTAATTCGAAATTTCTGCAGATATGGCGCTATCTGAGGGGGCTTCCAAATCATTCCCCATGGTTGCTTGAATCTGTGTCACCACAAATCTTGGATCAGAGACAACACTTTCGAGCAAAGGTTTGCTCCTATTGGAAAGAGGAGTCGTGATTATAACTAATGGCAAGCAAAACATAAGAAAATCTTACATTTGCGCTTCATCAAAATACCTGCCTCTAGTCACTCGTGTTCACCATTATTTTTGGACTTCTATCCCCAACAATCTAGATTGAACTTCAAACTCAGGAATTTTTAAGCGCACTTCCGACATCGTTCCCTCGGCAAGAATTTTTCCGTTTGAGATGTAAACCACCTTGTCGGCCGTTGTAATTGTAGAGAGTCTGTGTGCGACAACAATTAGCGTCATTTGATGTCTCAAGGTCTTCAATGAATCAGCTAATTTTTGCTCAGTTAAGGCGTCTAGCGCGCTTGTAGCCTCATCCATGACCAACAATTCTGGTTCTGAATAAAGCGCCCTAGCGATGCCAATTCGTTGTCGTTGCCCGGCACTAAGTTTGCTACCCAACTCACCCACCTGTGAATGAATGCCCGATTCAAAGCTTGAAACTAAATCCTCTAAATTGGCAAGCTGAATTGCCCTATGGATCTTTTTTTCGTCTAAGGGTTTTCGCCCAAAGGAAATATTCTCTGCAATTGTGCCATCCATTAACACCGTGTTTTGAGGTACGTAGCTAACTTTACCGGGCCACTTTTTATAAACAGACAATGGACTAATTGATGAGATTTCAACCAAGCCTTTTTGCGGGGTGTTCAGTCCAAGCAAAACATCCATTAACGTACTTTTGCCTGAACCAGATGGTCCAACAATCGCCACAAAACTTCTGTTTGGAATTTTCAGATTAATACAATCCAAAGCTTTTTTCTCTGCATTTGGATATGAAAACTCTACTTGCTTTAATTCAACACTGGCATTGAATTTAACCTGGGAATAATTGTATCTGTCAACAATTTTTTGAATTTCTAACTCTTTGAATAACTCTAGAACTGGAACGGTGTAGGCAAGATTTGCTTTTATCATAAGTGAGCTTTGTTGAATCCTCAAGGCAGCAGGTGCCAGGCGGCCACCGGCGGCCAAAAAAATTGTTAAAGTAGTAATTGCATGAAAAGCATCGTGCATTATAAACTGAATGGCAGAAATAATTAGTGCTCCACATATTAGAACTACTTCGAAAACATACTTTGAGATATAAGGCATCACGCTTAACTCAGCAAGAGATCTAAGTTGCGCTTCTCTTAGATGAGTGAACTCCCTCACGCGGTCCTCAAGTAGGTCAGCCGTTTTCACAAATCTTATATTCTCTAAAGTACTAATAAAAGAATTATTAGTCTTGATGAATAAATCCGCATTGATTTTTCCCAGGCTCGCCGCTTTATTTTTCAAATGATTAAAAAGTAAAATTCCTAATAATCCAAAAAGTAATATGGATATGATCGCTGTTATCAAATCAACTATGATAAGTGTTAACACAATTAGTCCAAGGCTTGAGATATCTGCGACCACTAAAATTAAACTTCCCGCCACATCAAGGGCGGCCTTGTTACTACCGTTTGTAACAATAAATAGGGATTCTTGTCTTGGAAGAGACTCTACACCCGTAATGTCCTTCTTTAGAATTTTTCTCGCCAAGCTCGAGGACAGCGCAGCTCCTTCTCTCCCCAAAAAATGAAATATGCGTGATGAAATCAAGTATGCGGAAATGCTTCTGGCTATCAAGCACAAGCCAGCGGATAACGCAAGAATTGTAACTTGCTGACTGAGTGGGAAATTGCCTATGTGTAAAATCTCTAAAACTTGAAAAATCCGAGGATTTAAAGCATCTGAACCAGAAACTCCTCGAAGGGCAATAGATCCGATGATCCCAATAAGAGCAATTCCGATTAAATCAAGTACTCCTGTGAGTGCCTGCAAGAGTGCGAATTTTAGTAACGTTTTCTTGTGCTCTCGGGATACAAAAACTAATACATCTAGAACCTTGCGTACCAAAACTGGCTGCAAGTAGAATTTTACGGGAAACAACAAGTCACCCCTTGTCCCATGCTAGTAGCTTTGTCGAAAAAGCTTATTTCTTTTAATGTAATTGGTAGATAGTATAAGGGGGTGCCTAGATCTGAAAAGCAATTGCTAGTTACCGGAGCCGCAGGATTTATCGGAGGCTCGGTTATGCACAGGCTTGCTTTAGGCGGGTTTAGGGTCCATGGATTAGATGATTTCTCTGATTATTACAATCCGAAAATAAAGCGACACCATATTGAAAAGCTTTCATTAAATTCTCATATTTCTGAATTAGACATTTGCAATTTTGAGAGATTATCCGAGCTCTACTCAAAAATCCGTCCAGACGTAGTCATACATCTCGCGGCACAAGGCGGCGTAAGGGCAAGCGAAAACGATCCGAAACCTTATATTCAAACTAATCAAATGGGTTTCTATAACCTGCTCCAACTAAATAACATATTTGATGTGCGGGAATTCATTTACGCTAGCAGTAGTAGCGTTTATGGCGAAGGTCTGCCCGTGCCATTTCGTGAAAATATGCCGCTACCTGCCCCAAAGAGTTTATATGCCGCATCCAAATTAGCGAATGAGTTAATGTCGGAAAATTACCCAATGGGTACAGGCCAAAAGCGAGTCGGACTACGATTCTTTACCGTATACGGGCCATGGGGAAGACCTGACATGGCAGTATCAAAACTTTTAAATTCTGGTTTTACAAGCCAAGAATTTACTTTGACAGCAAATATGAATTTAGTTAGAGATTTTACCTACGTTGAGGACGTGACTGATGTAATTGAAGACTTGATAGTTTTAAATAAGCGAGATTTCGCTCATCACGTGATATTTAATGTCGCAGGCGAGTCTCCGAGGACCATGTCCGAGCTTATTGAAATCTGCAATCATTCGGGCTTTGACCTAAACATTCGCCAAGGCGCGATCAATAAGTCGGACGTAGCCAAAACACACGGATCTAGCGACAAGTTGGCTAAATTTGGCTTGAGAATACCTCAAACATCCCTCGAAAGTGGAATAGATTCCACAATAAAATGGTTCTCTGGCAAGGAGAACGCAGAAATTCTTAATTTATTAGCGTGACAAAATGAAATATACGATAGTTATAACATCTTATAACAGTCAAAAAACGATTGGTAGAGTACTTGATGGTATTGCACAACTAACATACCTTCCTGATGAAATTATTTTAGTAGATGACTCTTCGGTTGATGAAACAATAATTGTCGTACAAAATCGCGAAAATGAATTCTCAAATTTTCGCGTGATTCAAAATCAGAGGAATATGGGGCAAAGTTATTCAAGGAATTTAGGCGTGCGTGAAGCTTCAAATGCATACATAATCTTTATGGATGATGATGATATTTCGTATTCTGAGCGTGCAAAAACTCATTTAACTGCGCTTTCTGGAGGTGCAGATTTCTCCTATGTTTCTTCCATAAAATCTTACGGTAACGGATACGCATTACTTGCTAAAAACGATGACTTATCGTCTTCCACGGTTATGCCAATCGACTTGATTAGATACCTCACTAATAAGACTCTATTTAAAGGTTCGCAGCAGATATATTCTCCTAGTAGCACTTTAGCTGTAAAAAGAGATTCCTTCTTAAAGCTCAATGGTTTTAGGGAAGACTTGAGGCGACTCGAGGATATTGAACTCGCTTGTCGGGCGTTAGCGGTTGGATTTCTCTTGAATTGGTCTTCCGAAATTATGGTTGAACGGTTTAATACTTTAGGCAGTGATAAAAATGCATATGCAAACTATGTTGGTGAGATTGCTGTACTGGACTCTGTGAAGAGTTTTCTAGGCAAGCGCGAGTTTTTCGTTGCTAGACAAATGGCTACTTTTAGAAAAGATTATTTTGAACGAAATTGGTGGGCGATCGTCAAAAACTCTTTATTTCTGCTGGTGATTATTTCCATTTCGCCTTCAAAATTGAAATCAGTTTATAAAAGAATAAGGCATGATCGTGCTCAAAGACGCTAGCCAATTACAGCCTAAGTATGTTTTTATTGTTGACACTAGGAACTCGGCTTTATGGCGCGCGGCAATTGCTCATTCTAGAAATGGTAACTGTGCTGTTATTGCTGCCACAGAGTATTTTTCACCTTTGACATTAGCGAGAGAAATAGCTTTAGAAAATCCCCAATTTATTATTTTTTCCTGGCGACCGGCATTTGATTCGATTGTATCTTCAAGTTCTCCAAAAAAAGTAATTGGATCTACTGGTGCAATTCTGCTTTTGCTGATACCAGATCACACCGGTTTAGATAAAAATCGCCAGAAAGAACAATTGCGAATTATCCTTAGTGATGGGCTTTTAGTTACATCTGAAATCTTGCGAAGGGAATATCTGAAGAACTTCCTGGTTGAAAAGATCCAGCTACTCCACGACTTGCCCGACTTTGAGGTAATCGATGAAATTAATGCTCAAAAATCCTTCATCAGGAGTAACAAAATTATTTGGGTTGGCAATAGTAAGTGGGGAGAGAGATCGGGCTACAAGGATCACAAGGGTTTAATGAGATTTGCTTTGCCGGCTTTCCGGGCTTTAATCAAATTGGATAATTCACTTACTTTTGAAATTATTGATAGCTCTGAATTAAAAAGAGAGTACAAAAAAGTTTTGGAGTCCGTCCGAAGTTCCTCTTGCCTAATTGTCACCTCTGATTCCGAGGGTACATGTCTACCACTTATTGAAGCATGCGCGCTTGGAACTCCAGTAGTTACTTTTGATGTCGGCATTGCTAGAGAGCTTTTATCTGGAGACCTGCAATCGCAAGTTTCAACTCGCAATTTGTCGAGCTTAGTCACTTTGATATCCAGCACACTTTTTAATAGAGACTCTATTTCCAGAAGTATTGCTTTGCGTGCTAATTTGTATCGAGAATCCGTAGTAACGGATTTGCAAAACTTAGATTTTTCTAAAGTTCCATGTGGGGTCTGGCGGGAGAATAAAAATAAGCCAGTTATAAGAAATATTTTTTATTGGAAACTGCGATGGTTTAAAAACGCTTATTCCAGATTTCTAAGCAGCAGTTCCCACTGAATATTGGCAGACTCACCACAATACTTCTCCATTGAATTTTTAGCTCTACTTCTCATTTTAGGAATATTGCTTTTATCATCATAAATTACCTCAAGTAGATGCTGAATGGATTTTATGGGGTTCCTTCTTTCGACTAACCAACCATTCTCGCGATCGACTATTAGATCCCGCACTCCATCACAGTCGTTAAACCCGCCGACGGGCACCCCGTACGAAAGTGCCTCTGCGACGCTATTAGGGAAACCCTCCCACAAGGATGGAGCGATTAATACAGTTGCTTCCCTCAGAGCTACTTGAATATCTGATTGAGATGTTTTAACAAAAATATAACTGGATGCAGAATTTTCATTAATTATACGGATTAGATCTTCTTTGAGTTCGCCATCACCATAAATTTCTAGAATAGGGTGCGTGTGTACATTATGAAAAGATATAAACGCCTGAATTAACTCCAAAACCTGCTTTTGGTGGCTGAACCTCCCTGCGTATACAAAGCAAAACTTTTCAATCGAAGAATATTTAGTAACAAAATAGCTTGGAATTTGATTCGGTATGCATACTATTTTCCGTCTTAAAAATTTTGGATACCCTGTACGGAATGATTCAAACTGTATGGTAATTACAGAACTGAATATCATACTGAGAAAGATTAAACGCTTCTGTTTTCCCACTTGAATATGACTATATATTGCTGGAGAGTTTCTTTCGGCCAACACCACTGGAATCCCGCAAAGTAAAGATGGAATGACTGAATACCAGTACGAACCTGTCATAAATGTTAGTGAAACGGAAATATTCTCGCGTTTTAGTAATTCTAAAACTTTCCACTGCCGCCGAAGGCGAATTTTAAAAGTAGCCGGTTGCGCAGCGTTACCCTCTGAAATTGGTATAAATCGGATATGTGGATTTACCTCAAAAAATGGCACAGGAATATCTCTGTCCAGAGAAACAATTGTAACGGAATGACCTCTTTTAATTAGTCCATCAGCAATACTTAAAATCTGCTTCTCCATACCACCTAATGTATTGGATAGGATTCGCGTAAAGATTGCTACTTTCACATTTTGCTCTTTTTCTAATTACGGTAGATTCCCCAGTGAGTCTACACTCTCAATCTATTTGAGTGGCGCAGATTTCACTTTATATGTAACAGATCGCTCCATCTAAGATGGATATAATGATCAAATGCGAAACTTGTTCGAGTACCGATCCTCTCAACTGTCTTCCTCCTTTCACTTAATTAATGCGGATAAAGAGTTGGATCGCGTGAGCAAGATCCAATATTTTGTTTTAAATTTTCTCGCTAACTCTAGAACCAGAAAACATCATCCAAATTTATTAATTAAGAAATTTTCACCATCCGCCGAGAGTATTTCAAAAAACCTAAGTTTGCTCGTTGAACCTCAATCCCCGAGTAGAATTTTAAGTAACATTTTCTGGGAAAACATAAAATGGGATTATGTAAATACCGTCTTACGAGGCGAGATTAGAGCTATTGAGATCGGTTGCGGGAGTGGTAGATATGGTAGAAAGATTTCAAAACTAACCAATATTGAAAACTATACGGGGGTAGATATCACTTATTCTTCTGAATGGGATTTAGTAAACACCCAAGATTTTAAATTCACTATCGGTTCTTATGAGGATTTCGATACACTCGTAAATAACCAAAATTTAATTATCACTCAGAGTGCACTTGAACATTTTGAATACGATCTGAAATTTTTTAGATTAATTGGTAACTACGCAAAAAACGTCCCATTCCCTGTGCTTTCAATCCATTTACTACCTAGCCCTGTTGGGCTACTCAAATTCCTTCTTCACGGGATACGGCAATACAATAGAAAGTCTTTATCTAGGTTGGTTTCAGTATCCCAGCCTACAGGAGATGGACAGTTATATGTTCTCGGTGGATTTAGATCGAATCTTTTTCATTTACGGGAAATTACTCTACGCTCCTTGATTTTTCGAAAGTGGGTCACGGAAGTCAATGTTGAAGAATACATCGCAAGAATTTTCAAGCCATTAGCGCGCGACAGCAGAAGCAAATCAATGGGCTCTCCATCTTTCTATGCTTTAGTTCTTTACTGGGATAAAGACACTTGGACAGAGGAGATTGTATAAATTTTAAATCCAGTCCAAAAGCCAAACCTTTTCGAGTTTATTTAAAGTGATGTGCTCGGCAAGCTTTTGGAGTTGATGCTGGTATTTTTCAGAAGATTCACTTTCCATCATAAATCTCTCGTGAGTCTCAACTAACAATCTTTTAATACTTTTGGAGTTAGCAATCAATTGGTCCACCAAGTACATTTCGGCTCCTTCTATATCTATTTTTACAATGTCATAAACCAGATCGGAAACAAAGAAGTGATCTAAGGTAACTGAAGGGACTTCATAATGTCCGGAGTGGTCTCCAAATTTATCGGCAACAAGTGAAGCGCTCACACTTGTTTTGATCGGATCGTTTTTTTGCTGAGGGTGTGTGAATAGTTTTATGGAGCCGCTATGGTTGCTCACCGCCATTTGATATAGCTCAACTCTTGAAAATCTCTTTGTTCTTTTTCGTAAGTACTTAAAAGCAATTGGGTGTGGTTCTACGGATTTTACAGACATGCCCAATTCAACACACGCATGGGTAAAACTTCCTATATTGGCCCCAAGATCTAAAACAACTAAATTTTCGGCTGCATTCTCCAAATCTGGGAATCGTTCAAGAATGAGAGATTTGTATTTTTTTGCGCTCCTTTTATTCTTTACCCACTTAAAGACATGATGGTTGGCTGATTTAATTTTTCTATATAGATTAAGAATTGCATTAGGTGTGATTCGCTTCACTTGCTCGCGAAATCTCATGCTTCTCCTTTTTTGATTTAGTGCTTCATAATTTTAAAGATTTTTGCTTAAGTAGCCACTCACAATATCATCGTGCCCTACTTCTACGAATTGCCGAATTCGGACGTGGCTTACGCGCTCCACGGGCAGGTCCCTTGTTTTCAACAACTGGAGTCACATATGGAATACCTGAAGGCTCTTGAGCTCCAGTTATCCGCATTAAATCCTGATCTAGAGGCTTAACTCCAACAAATTTAGGAGTTACACCCGCGCGAGATGTAAGCCCACCAACTGATTTCTGTTGTTTGGTTGTTGCGAGAGTCACAACAGCGCCTGCTTCGCCAGCACGTGCTGTGCGGCCGGAACGGTGCAGATAATCTTTATGATCAGTTGGCGCATCAACGTGCACAACGAGTGAAATGCCATCTACGTGAATACCGCGAGCTGCAACATCTGTTGCGACAAGTGCCGCGTTAGGTAATTGCTTGAAAAGTGCGAGAGTTCTAGTTCTGACTGCTTGTGACTTTCCACCGTGCAGCGCGCCAACCGGCACTCCAGCGTGTGCAAGTTTGTCAGCCAAACGATCTGCCCCACGTTGAGTTTTTACAAAGAGAATCGTCTTTCCGTTTCGGGCCGCAATTTGATTTGTGATGTCATCTTTATCGCCTGGGTGCATAACGAGAACGTAGTGCTCCATTGTTGAAACAGAGGCACGATCATTTTGAAGTGAGTGAGTTTTTGGATTGTTTAGATACTGGCGAACAAGTGCATCAACACCGCGATCAAGAGTCGCTGAGAAAAGAAGGCGCTGACCATTTGGTTTTGCTTGATCAAGGATCTCTTTAACCACTGGCAAGAAGCCCATGTCAGCCATTTGATCTGCTTCATCGAGAACTGTGATTTCTAGATCATCTAGTTGTACTTCGCCCTTATTGAGCAAGTCAATTAAGCGACCAGGGGTTGCAACAAGGATGGCTGTGGCTTTGCGCATTGCCGTTATTTGCTTTGCGTAAGGCATTCCACCTGCGATAACAACAGAATCGTGACCGATAGCGCGAGCAAGCGGTGTTAGAACTTCATCAATTTGCTGTGCAAGCTCGCGTGTTGGTGTGAGAACTAGTGCTAAAGGCTTGTGTGGTTTTGCAGCTTTGCCACTGATATTTGTAAGCAGAGCAAGACCAAAAGCAAGTGTTTTTCCTGATCCGGTTTGGCCACGACCAAGAATGTCATGGCCGGCGATTGCATCAGGCACTGTCGCAATTTGGATTGGGAATGGGTGTGTGATGCCTTGTGCGTTAAGTGCGTTGGCAAGTGCTGGTGCAATTCCAAGATCACGGAAAGTAGTTGTTACTTCAGTAAGTGGAGTTGCATCAATCAAGTTGGCATCAGCAAGATTTGCTGAGATGTAATTGTCGTCTGCACCAAAATCAATGGCTGCGTTGTTATGAGTTTTATGAGCTTTGCGATCATCACGAGCATAAGCCGGTGAATCATTGCGGCGATCACGTCCTGGCTTGACAGGGCGTTCTGCACGGTAATTAGAAGCGGTTACATCAGGCGCTGTTTTATGCTTGGCAAAAGTTTGCTTCGAAGGCGCGCCTGGCTTGTACTTTTCGCGCTTGCCAGGGATAAAGTTTGGGCGACCATCATCTGTGCGGGCTACGCGTTCTTTTGCGGCATCGCGACGTGTTGTTGGGCGGGTATCTGACTTCTTGAATTCTGGGCGAGCTGTGCGCTCATTGCGGTCTGAGACAAATTTCTTAGCGCGAGATTCGGGCTTTATTACTTCTTTTACTTCTCTTGGCTTAGAAGCAGTCTTTTCCTGATAGCGCTTAGCGCGCATCTGTGAGCGCTCGGTTAAACGAGCATCTTTCTTAGAAAGTGTTGATGTGTCGATATCTGAATAACGCTTTGTTGAAGGCTTGCTCGCGGGCTTTGATGAAGCTGCCTTAAATGGCTTAGCGGCTGCGCCTTTACGTGCTGCTTTTTCGGCACTTGTGTGGCGGGGCTTAGAAATAGGTGTTGAAGCAGAAGACTTCTTCGCGCGGGGCTTGCCAGCTTTAGCAGATGCTGCTCTGCGGGCTTTTCCGGGCGCGGTTGTACGTGGCTGTAGAGACATAGAAATGCATACCAATCGAGACGACAAGCGCGTCTCG
>Ga0209550_10005426_pt1 | contig 11953 bp, 11 predicted proteins | sample LauGreSuBDMM15SN_2_FD_187567 | JGI IMG/M metagenome (GOLD analysis project Ga0209550, IMG submission 187567) | Freshwater lake microbial communities from Lake Michigan, USA - Su13.BD.MM15.SN (SPAdes) (version 5) | ecosystem: Environmental > Aquatic > Freshwater > Lake | place: Lake Michigan... | reverse complement strand
AGAAGCTGACAGACTTGGTTTTCAGGAACTTGTTATACAGACTCCCGATGGGAGTGGCCTCACTGATGCAATTCGAGATCGGGTTAAAAAGAGTGCTGCTGGGAATAGAAATACGATTTAACAGTATCTAAAGTTTCCTATACTATTGTTCTAGTAAGTATTTTTCAGTGGGGCCTATAGCTCAGTCGGTAGAGCAACGGACTTTTAATCCGTGGGTCGACGGTTCGAGCCCGTCTGGGCCCACCCATTTTAGTGGAATTACCTAAAGTCCATTGATACTTTTTTGTGCGACACCAAAAAATTTTCTCGAGTCAAACACACATATGGAAAAGTCGAAAGAGGATTTGTCCATTAATCCCCAAGCTGTTGAGGCATCGATATCATCTGAAACAAGTATTCCTCCAGCAGACAGCGCTTTCATAGCGGCTGCATATTCGAATGATTGCCAAGAAAATCCGTGATTTGAATCGTGAATCCAATAGTCAATCTCCCCCAACTCAGCAATCTTGCGTCGGAAGGTTCTCTTAAGATTGCCATGAAGCAAATGAAATTCCCACTTACCGTTCCCCACATAAACGTTTGCGGTTTTTTGATCCACATCAAATGAGTGAAGCGTTCCTCCAGTGATCTCAAGGGCCTTCATTATCACATTAGTTGAAATTCCATTGGCGATTCCAGTTTCGACGACGACTTTAGGACGCAAAGCCAATATGCTTGCATATAGAAATGAAGCCATTCCACTTTCGCAGTCGTAGTTTGCAGAGTAATTTTTACCACTTTTTGAGACAAGTAGATTTTGAAATATTGAAACACCATCGGTAATGTTTCTTTCTAGGAAAGAAAATTTCAGACTCGGATTATTTAAAACTTCAATTACATTTTGAAAAGTTTTTGTATTCCTCTTCACAAGCCAATTAGAACTGACTCCGTGGGCATTTCCAAATATGAGATAAGAGAATCTCTGACGAAGAAGTTCTATAACTACATTCACGTTTATATTCTAGTCATATCTGATTTGATGTATCTAGTCTCTAAGAAGGAGCAGGAATTGATTCATACTTTAGACCCACGATCACGCTCAAAGTGTATAATTCGGGCATGGAAAAGTTCATTTTGTCGATTATTGTTCCAACTCGAAACCGTCCGCAGACATTGAAATTTGCTCTTGAGTCAATAAAAATGAAACTTTCAATAATTAATTACGAGTTAATCATTGCATCAAATGGAGAAAGTTTAGAAGCAGACTTACTAAATATACCCGTGGAACTTTTGCAATGTGCAAAAATTGTTCGAAGTGAAACACGGCTTTCTATGGGTGAAAACTGGCGTTATGGGTTCGGCTTTGCGAGCGGTAAGTGGGTTCATGTCATGGGCGATGACGATGTCGTTTCACTCAGAAATCCTCAAAAGTTACTTGAAATTCTTAGTAGAGATGATCTCAACGGAATAGTACTTCGGTACGGTACATTCAAGTGGAGGATTGACGCAGAGGAAATGTATATTCAAGAGTTTTTTTGGCAACCAGAGGAAACTTTAGAAGTTCAGAAAATTGAATCAAATCTAAAAATATTAGACAGCTGGGAAGAGTTGCATCCTGGAGCTTATCCAAATGCAACTGGAGGATCGTTTATTACAAGAGAGTATCTTTGTGATTTAGAAAGGAAGGGCATACTATTTTCGGCTGTTTCTCCAGATTGGTTTACAGGGGCATATTTTGCTTTTTCGAATTCAGAATATTTAAAGTTGGACTTACTTTGGGCAAGTATCGGCGCTCATCCAGAAAGTTCGATTTTTCAAATGAAATATCCAAAGTCCGCGATTTCACAAAAAGAGGCGAAAGTACAGAGATATAAAATTCATAAGAACCTATGTTCGCTGGACAATACATTTCCAACTACGTGGCTTATTCGTCTGGACTCAATCATTCGTGCGCGAGAATCGCTAGGATTAGATACGAGTATCTCCGAGTACAGACTCATCAAGAATGCCCTTGACACAACTCCGCGATACGTTCATAAAGTAGGTTTTAAACTCATGACCGACAAGAATTCCAGAATTCCCATTACTGTTTTGTTAATGATACCCGCACTCACAAAGAGCCTTTTAAAGCGGATGATTCTTCCAAGGATTTAGGGCAAGCACTTAAGAATTTCTAAAGTGCGTCTCTGTTTTGTCTTCAAAAAGAAAAGTCGCGTCGGCCTATACAAGGATTGAAGATCGCTTGGAACATCACTAAATTCTCTGGCTAAATCATTTCGTACGAAGAACGCATTCACTCCTAATATATTGCATGCAATTAATGTATAACCATAATCTCGAAACAATTCAAAATATGGGTTGATACTCGCCCCAAAATATGAGTCCTGCTTCCATATATGAGAGTCATTGTATGGCTGTACCCAGTTTACAATTGGGGAAAAGTTCCCGTTATATTCTTGAACCCACACTTTTGGTTTTATTTTTGATTCAAGAAGAATTCTCGCAAAGTGGTAGTCATTACCATCTAAATCAAGAGACAAAAGTTCAAAGTCGCCCAAATCAATCAAGTCTGGAATTATTCTTTCATTCAAAGTTCTCTTGTTAATCCAAATTTTCATAAATCTTAAATTCTTTGGAAGAGAAAAACTAGGAGGTAATGCCAATTCTTCACCACCATACCAATAGGCTTTCCAACCGCTCATCAGCAAATTTAAGGTGTTATTCTCATTTCCATTACCTACCCCTAGTTCCACACAAGTTCCTGTGTTTATTCCTAGCCTTTCAAAAATTCTTTGAATAATTCCATCCTCATCGGATTGGGAAAAGTAGCTATTAAATTCTTTTGTCAAAGGGTTCTTTGACGTGCTTAATTCAGAATTGATGAAGCGTAAAACCGCCGTATCATGCAAATCCCCAAGTCCTGTGTGCCAAAGAACCTTCTCTATAATTGTTGCGAGTATTCTTTTCATTAAAACCTCAAATTCTGTTGACCAAGTTTCTTTGGAAGTCTAGTTGGAAGATTTTCTAAGTAATAAGAAATAGTTAAGTCCAGACCTTCATTCAAGTTGGTAGGAATCAATTTTGTAAACATATCCATGAATGTAAGGTCTGGAACCCTTCTCAAGACACTTCCCGGAATGCTTTCTAAAGGCTTGACAGGCTCAATAATATTTAGTTTCCGTCGTATTGCTTCAGCAAGGTCGAGAATTTTAGTTTCAGTACTATTTCCAATGTTTACAATCTTATTATTATACTCTTTATGCAAATAAAGTTGGCCAATAATTGAGACTAGATCGCGTACAAACATAAAACTTCTTGTCTCATCCTTCCCATGTACCTCCATGTCACCATTAAGGAATTTTACTATTAAGTCAGGGATGACATGCTCCAATCCCATTCTGGGACCAAAAATATTATGAACGCGACATATCAAGAAATCGGTACCTTTTTCTTGATGTAGAGAATGGCAGGCAACCTCACCAATAGATTTGCTCATGCCGTAACTCCAACGTAAATTTGTGGGGTCTGGAAATGCAAAAGGGATGTTTTCTGGTGTGGGTATAGTGGAGAGACCTAATTGAATTGCACCGGCATAAGACTCCGACGATCCGAAATACACATATTTACTGACCTCCACTTTCGCGCACGCCTCAGCCGCTACGATTGAAGTAATGGCGGTATTTCTAAGAACACTCATCGGTTCATTATAGAAATTTTGTGTGCCATTTAAAGCTGCTAAATTAAAAACAATATCGTCCTGCCTGAGTGCTTTAGTCAATCCCTCACTATCACAGAGATCCAAATTCAGAAATGTTACATTCTCTCTTTCGCACAAATTCTTAAAGAATTTATCACTTTCCCCACGAATAAGATTATCGATTACAAGTACTTCATTGTCACCTGACTTACTAAAGTAATCAGAAAGGTGGTACCCGATGAAACCTGCACCGCCAAGAAATACATGTCTATTCATGCTTGGTTATCTCATTCCAACTGGGCCTTCCAAAGATTACTAGGCCTGCACTTAAGTTCTCTTGAGACGTTAGGTTACTCCAAAGGTCTACGATGTGAGAGCTTTGAGTTAACTTTTGAAACTCCTTAAGAGCGGAATCTGATGTCAGATATGAGGAATTATTGGCCAATATGAGGATTTGATTTTTTGAATCAAGGGCTTCAACTTTTCGAATTTTTAATTCAGCCAGTTCTTTATTTTCAATTAATGGGTCCCAATATTCTAGTTCTAAAGCCGGGAAACTATTTCTTAGTTTTCGTGCCAGAATAATTGCAAAGCTATCTCGAACATCATTAGTTGCAGGCTTACCTTTGAACGCAACACCTGCCAACACTACTTTTGTGGCGGGATTTGCCAGAATGCGTTTCGATACAAAATCAAAGACATCTTCAATTATTTGTTCATTAACTTCGCGTGCTTTCATAATGACCGATAAGTAAGTACTAGATTTGTAAGAAGACGTCAGGATGTAGGAGTCTTTAGACAAGCAAGGTCCACCGACCGGACCAGGTTTAGGTATTTGAGCCCGAGGATAATTTAAATTTGCAGTCTCAATAACATTAAACAGATCTAAACCTAATTGTCCGGACAATCTGGCCAGTTCATTTGAAAATCCAAAAGTTACATCTCTCCAGGTATTGCAGGCTAACTTGGATAATTCTGCTTCGCGGCTACCAAGGGCTCCTACTATTGAAAACCCTAAGTAATTCAGGAAGTCAGATGCTGCTTGAAACTCCACTTCTGAATCTGCTCCCAAAATTTGAGGTAATTGTCGCAATTCCTCTAGAGCAACACCTTCTGCTGTTCGTTCAGGAGCAAATACAACACGGATATCACTTCTGGAATTCTTAAGGCATAGTTCTTTCACTTTAATAGTGGTTCCAATCGAAACGGTGCTACGCAGCAAGAGGATTCCCTCATATTGCAGTTTTTCTAAGTGTTGTTCAATAACTTCATAGAATTTATGGTCAGACTCCTTGGATGGCTTAGGAGTTCCTATTGTTACAAAAAGGGCTTCGAAAAGTTGAGTAGACTCAGGATCAACAACGATTAAAGATTTATTAGCTATTCCCAATTCGACAATTGCTTGCAGCCCTGGCTCCAAAATATAGGACCGACCCGATTTCAGTTCAATCATTCGCTCGGGGTGATTTTCTATAAGTAGAACCTGAACACTTCTCAAATCAAGTAGCCGCCCTGCAAGGGTGAGACCAACAAACCCGGCTCCTAAAATGCCAATTTTCATAGTCAGTACAGCAAGCCTTTCTGTTGTGGTCCTACTTGGGTATAAGGTTAACGAATGTTTAGTTCTTATGGGGGACGCCGACAAAAGATGCTCCTAGTTGGCGTTTGGGCAAACAGAAATTGGATCTTAGGAAATTGGATAAAGGAAGTAAAGGCCAGGGAACCACAAACATTTAGGCTCCGTTGGGTCCCGACGATTTTTGCAAGCAAACGAAAGTTAGAGAAATTGGCTTATATGCCGTTTGCCGAATACGGATCTTATTTCTTCTCCTACATTACCATTTTCGAGAAGTATGTTTCAAAGAACTTTTCTAAGTATGCTCAAAAATCTATTGTTTTGTATCCACACAATGAGAGCGAAATGGGTTCACTAGATCATCAAGCTGGGGTATTAAATCATGCTCATAGTGTTTATTTCTTCTGTTCCCAGGATGCAATTTCACTGGTATCCCACGGTTTATTGGAAGACAAGATTCGACTTGCATACTGTGCAGTTGATGTCGACTGTTTCGCTCCCGATAACTTTAAAAGGAGAGAAAAGACAATTGTATTAGCATCGAAATTTGGCCCTCGGAAAGGCCTAGAGATTCTCCCCCAGATTGTTGAACAATTGCCCGATTGGAATTTTACAGCTTTAGGTAGAGGCTGGAATGGTTTTATCTCAAGGACTAGTTTAAAGCAGCTTCCAAATTTCAGCTTTCAAGTCTTCAATAAGGGCTCTCGGAATCAGGTCTTTTCTGAGTCTGAAATCTTTATGAGCTTATCAAGCCTAGAAGGAGGGCCAGTTCCCCTCATTGAGGCGGCTCAACTAGGATGTAAAGTTGTAACAACTGATACAGGTTTTGCCAGAGACTTATTTGAAGACAAAAAGCATGGATTAATCATCTCCAAACATCCAACTACTGAAGAAGTTGTAACTGCCATTCGGGAGGTCGGGGGAATGGAGTATGTTCCAAATGAAGCGGTTAAACTGCTCACCTGGGACCGAATAGCGAGCTTAATGTTAAACGATCACTTTAAAATTATTTCTAAATTTGATATCAAAAATGCAAATATAAGGGGTGTAAAATGACGTTTTACGAGAGAATTAAAAGTGGGGAAACATACCTTATTGCTGAAGGTGCTGATGCACATTATGGAGATGTGAATCGAGCCAAACTCATGATCAAAGAAGCAAAGAGGGCTGGAGTTTCAGCAATTAAATTTCAGCATCACATTCCAGATGCAGAAATGCTCCCTGAAATTCCAATGTCTGGAAATATGAAGGAGCCTCTGTATGAATTTTTGAAAAGAAATGCACTTAAAATTGAGCAGCATGTCGAATTAGCTGAATTCTGCAGGGAAATCGGAATAGATTATCTTTGCACACCATTTTCATGGGCAGCGGCAATCGAGTTAGAGGAACACATAAGTCCATTCGCATATAAAATTGGCTCTGGAGAACTTCTTGACCACCCCACAATTTTGAAAATTATGGAATTTAAAAAGCCTATGATTATTTCTACAGGCATGGCGACAAAAGAAGAGATAGATTCTACTTATAACCTTTTCAAAGACTATAGTCACGGACTCGTTTTAATGAATTGCACTTCTGCATACCCGCCAAAACTTGAGGACATCCACCTTAAGTTTATTCTTGAAATGAAAACTCGATATCCATTGGCTGTAATCGGACATTCAGACCATACTGCTGGGATTGAAACCATGATTGCCGCATATACATTAGGCGCACGGGTTCTTGAAAAACATGTCACGATTTCTCATGAACTTACTGGCCCCGATGACAGCGTGAGTATAGATTTTGAAACTCTCGCAAAATTGCAAGTAATTTTAAACAACTTGGGTATCAGCCTTGCAGCAGAAAAAGAAATTCATGAATCAGAGTGGGAGATTCGGAGTTGGGCACATAGATCGTTGGTTTATTTAAAGGACTTACCCTCAGGTCACATTATTCAAGAAGAAGACATTTGGGGAAAGCGCCCTGGTACGGGAGTACCGTCAAGATTTCGCGAACGGTATGTCGGTGAAGTTCTCACTCGCAACGTAGCAGGGGACACTCTATTAAATGAACAAGACTTTAAGGCGTAGATCTGGAATATGAAAATACTATTTGTTCTTGGGTCTCGTGGCGAGTGGGGTTATATAAAGCCGGTTATTGAAGAAGCGCAGAAACGAGGGCATACCTCGGAAATTTGGGCATGTAACATGAGTGTGTTGGGGCGATTTGGCCAACTTGTAAGGGAGATTGAAGCACAAGGTTACAACGTAAAGCACAAATCCATGACGGCCATAGACGGAGACAATAGATTAGCAATGTCTAGGTCATTTGGTGTTACGGCTCTTAGTTTTGCAGATTTCATAAGCAATAATGAATATGACTGGATTGTATTTTCTGGGGATAGATCAGAGCAGTTGGCTGCGGTTATTGTGGCAGCTATGAATTACATACCGATTGCCCATATTCAAGCAGGCGAAAAAAGCGGAAATATTGATGGGGTTAGTCGGCATGCCATAGCACGTTTTGCACATGTACATTTTGCATCAAATTCTGATGCGGCAGATCGTCTTGAACGCTCAGGTGAAGATAAATCAAGAATATTTATAACTGGGGCGCCTCAACTTGATGAAATAAATTTTACAGAGATTCCGAGTGTGGCTGAGCTAATTTCCAGAAAAATTGTAAATGGAACTCAATTTGTCCTAGCAGTGTTGCATGGTACGACGGAAGACGAGGCTAGTGTTGCCAGCCAAGCTCAAGTTTTGATTGCTGAATTGACCTCACAGGAATTACCGATTATTTGGATTGGCTCGAACAACGATTCTGGTTCTGCAGAAATTGGAACTTTAATCAAATCGACTTTGAGGCTTAATGATAAGTTTTATGTAAACTTGAATAGGCTGGATTATTTATCACTCCTTGCACACTGTACTTTCCTAATTGGCAACTCAAGTAGCGGAATTCTAGAAGCGCCTACCTTTAAGAAGCCAGTTATTAATTTAGGTAGGCGCCAAGACGGAAGAATTCAGGCAGCCAATGTTACTCAAGGAGAATTTACGCAAGAGTCTATTCGAGAGTGCATAAAGAATGTGCAAAGTGAAAACTTCTTAAGCATCTGCTCCGAAGTAGTGAATCCATATGGATCTGGGGATTCAAGCAAGACTATCGTAAATATATTGCAAGATATCGAAACAGATTATGAATTTCTAACCAAACAAATTACATTCTAAGGAGACCCAATTGCTGATACTTTTTAGCAAGAAACTAAGCATTGAAGAAGCTGCGCGGCTAATATTGAATGGTCACGAAAGAACGTTAGTTATTCATGACGAGGATTCTAAATTAGTAGGAGTGTTGACCCAAGGTGACATTTTGAGGGCAATATGGAATGGCATATCAACAAAGAGCTCAATAGAAGAGTTCATAAATTATAATCCGCTCTTTATAGACAACACTTCTGAAGGCAAGGAGCAAACGGCATTAAAAATGTTTGTAGAGGAAGGCGTATTGGTTATACCGGTAATTGACACTGAGAGAAGAATTATCAGAATCATTCGGGTTAGAGAGCTTGTTCGCCATGAAAGCAGATAAAAGAATTGCAATTGTGTTGGCCAGATCTGGCTCAATTCGACTTCCGAATAAGAATATGTTAAAAATTGGGGGAATGACCCTTACTGAACGAGCGGTCGAAGCAGGGATTGGCGCAGGTTTAAATGTAATCTTGTCATCAAACAGTAAAGAGATTCTCGAGCATGTAAATTCTAAGAATGTTACAAATTATTTGCGGAGCGAATCAAATTCGGACAATTTCAGCACATCAGAGTCAGCTGTACGGGAAACAATTGATGAATTTAATATACCTGATTCAACTGAGATTATTCTGCTTCAACCAACAAGCCCAATGCGTACAAGTGATACAGTAAAGAGATTCCTAACCGAATGGGACACTCCTAGAAATTTTGGTAAGTTTGATTCTGCATTTAGCGTAACTCAAGAAAGCAATGAGTACTGGGTAAATATTGACTCTAATTTAGTTCGATTAAGCAAATTAATTTATGCGAAGGAGACATTTACTCGGGGTCAAGACAGACCTCCTTTGTACAAAGAAAACGGAGCGATTTACTTAACGCGAGCTGCTAATATTCGAAGCGGTGAGAGATTTGTAAGTGGAAATAAGTATGTATTTCTGTGTAATAAGTTTGAGAGCATAGACATTGACACAGCAGAAGACCTAAAAGTCGCAGAAGCAATTTACGAGCAATCTAAGCGAAAATGAAACTACGAGTAATCCTCTTCAATCAACACTGGTTTCATCTCTGTGCAGCTGCCGAGGCCATAGTGTCTGAGAGCAACCGCTTCGATGAAGTTGAAGTTATATTTGCAAGGAAAGGTTTGAAGCTCTGGCCTTTAGATTTGCACTACGTTAATTTCATAACTTTATTTGGTAGATACTCTCCAGAATACAAGCTTTATAGATATCTAAAAGAGTCCTTGCTGGACAAGAATATTATGGTCACATTTTCTAATCTGGCCATCAAAGGGAAAATCATGACAAATTGGCAATCAAACGTAAGTGAACTGTCTATGAATTTCTCAGAACTGAGAAAGTTTCGTGTTAGTGATCAACCAGTGGGAATGGCAATTTCGAGTTATTTAATAAGTCTATCTAGATCTTCATATCCCCGGGTCGAAAGATACCGAAACCTTATTAAGAAAGCGTATTTCTCCTATTTTCAAATTCAAGAAGCACTTCTTGCTAGAGGTTTACATGGCAAAACTGACGAAATCTGGCTATGCAATGGCCGACAAATCCACGAGCGAAGTGTTGTAGAGTTTTGCAAGGCAAACAGCATAGCTTATAAATTTTTTGAAATTGGTGGTGATGGAAGTAAATTAACTAGATGGATTTTGCATTCAAACTCACCACATGATCGTGTTGAGTTTCAGAATGAAATTACGTCACACTTTTCCGCTAAAACAGAAGATTATGCTGTTGAAATAGACAATTGGTTTCTTCGAAACAGAAATCCTAAATCTAACCAATTCACTAATAATCAAGTTATTGGCAAGAGCTTAGGCAAGTCAGATTCATACGTTGTATTCTTTACAAGCAGTGACGATGAGGTAGCGGCAATTTCAGAGGATTGGGATTCACCCTGGGGATCACAGATTGAAGCGGCCAAATCCTTAATCGATTTGTTTAAATCCAGGAGCGGCAATAAGCTAATCATCAGGGTTCATCCAAATATATTGAACAAGAATAGATATGATCAAAGGCTTTGGTCAGAATTAGAAATAAACACGAATGTAACTGTTGTTTCAGCCGATTCCGATATTGATAGTTACGCACTGCTAGATAATTCAAAAGGTGTATTAACTTTTGGATCGACAATGGGCGTAGAATCAGTTTTTTCAGGGAAGTCTTTAGGGCTGTTGTCACATGCTAGATATGATGAAATAGTGGAAAATACTTATTTGCCTACGAGAGATCAATTAAATCACTGGTTAGATGAGGCATTTCAGGGGTCACTGCTAAAACCAAGTGCTACCGGAGCAAGAATGTGGGCGTATTACTTCTTGACGGCTGGACGCCAATGGCGTGTAACTGAAATTAAACAATTTAAAGGGAGAAAAATCGGATTCCTCAATGGGCGCCGACTAAGGCCCAATTCCATTTTAGTCGTTGCAGCGCGAATTGCGGGACGTTTCAGATCACTAACTTTTGAGCAATCTGGAGAATTTTTATATTGGCGTTTCAGGTCACAGACACAACAAAAAGGGAATTGACGATGAGGCTCAATCTCAAAGTTTCCGAAATTATCGGATAGTGTACATTCGTGAAGTCAATTCTAGTTACCGGGACTGAAGGATTCATCGGCGGTGAAGTCGCAAAAAGCTTAGCTTTAAAAGGTCACCTGGTAATTGGCTTAGATTCCAAGCCCGGCAAGAGATTTGCTCCTTCGGTGGTTGCAGACATATCATCTACAAATCTAAAAGAGTTGTTAGAAACTTATAATTTTGAAAGCATAATCCATTGTGCTGCGCAAACAGATGTAAGAATAAGCACCGAAGACCCATTCAGCGATTTACTTGTAAATGGTTTCGGCACTTTAAGTCTAGTTAAGTACGCAGAATATGCAGGAATCGAAAGTTTTATATACATAAATTCTGGCGGGGCAATATACGCCAATGACGAGATTCCCTTGAATGAAAAAAGCAGGATTGGACCTGCATCACCGTATGGGCTATCTAAGTATGTTGGGGAAGAGTACTTGAGGATTCTTACTGGGAAATCCGGAATTAAGTGGTCCTCACTCGCACTCTCAAATGTATATGGGGATATAACTCAAAACGGTAAAGGAGTTATATATGAGTTTGCGAAGGCTATTAAAGGGAAAACTCCTCCAATAATTTATGGATTAGAAGTAACCAGAGACTTCATCCATATTAATGATGTTGTGGCGGCGGTCAATCTCTCTCTTAATAAACCTACAAATGAAAGATTGAACATTTCCAGCGACATCGAAACCTCGATTTATGAGATTTACAACATGGTAGCTGCTCAATTAAATTACGAGAAGCCGCCACAGATCGAAGCCCCACGTTTCGGGGAAATTACAAGGAGTCGTTTAGATAACTCAAGAGCCCGTGAGCAAATAGGCTGGTTACCTACAATTGATATAATTTCTGGAATTCGAGACAGCCTTAAGAACGTAAAT
>Ga0209550_10005423_pt1 | contig 11960 bp, 5 predicted proteins | sample LauGreSuBDMM15SN_2_FD_187567 | JGI IMG/M metagenome (GOLD analysis project Ga0209550, IMG submission 187567) | Freshwater lake microbial communities from Lake Michigan, USA - Su13.BD.MM15.SN (SPAdes) (version 5) | ecosystem: Environmental > Aquatic > Freshwater > Lake | place: Lake Michigan, USA... | reverse complement strand
GAGGAGCACCCTGCGCTGACGGGCGACCCGCGTTCTCAATCCGTGTTGATGTTCGAGGAGCATTTCTCATTAGTTGTGAATGGAGGCCCCGAATCCGCGTGAGGGCGCCCGGCGCCCGCGCCGGGCCAAGTGGGGAAATATGGAGAGGAGTATGTTCACATTCATTGGTCTCCACGCGTGGCATCGGAATTCCACACAGCGCGACCACCGGCGCCCACAGGACCGAGGTTTTAAGGCAGGGAACTTGTCATCAGGCGAGTTTGCTTGACTTGACTTCCTTTGTCAAACTCCTTGACAGTTTTTCCCACAGCATTCCTCAGTGGAAGCTTCCATGCCTTCCTACGACCCCTTGCTCATGGTGAGCGCTTCCCACGCACGCCTTTTCGGGGCTTGTGGGTGTGTGTCTGGGCCCTGAAACGAACGAACGAAGACCCCATGCTCTCGGTGGCTGTAGAGCCGATCAACGGAGCTCTGTTGACGAAAGACAAACCGCCGCCTGCTCGAGAGCAGTCACGTGCCGTGACCTTCCTCCGCCTCGTCGGCCTACTCGAGGGGCGCGAGCGGTGCTGGTGCCTCCTGGCCGTCTTGGCGACCAGCGTGGCTTCCCTCCTCGGCATGGCGCTGCCCGTGTACACCGGCAAGCTCGTGAGCGCCGTGAGCTCCGACAACGACTTCGACCCCGCGTGCCAGGCGAGCCCTGAGAAGCTGGCGCAGTGCCGCCGTGACTCGCTCGCTGACACTCTCCTGATCATGGGCCTCGCATTCTTCGTGTCCGGCATCGCGCTGGCACTCGGCCTTTGGCTCTTCTTCCTCTCGGGCGAGCGGCTCGCAGCTCGGCTGCGGCGGAAGCTCTATGCCTCGTACATGCACAAGCACCTCGGCTTCTTTGACGAGCAGAAGACGGGCGACTTGATGAATCGGCTCGCAAGCGACTGCACGGAGCTCAAGGACACGCTCACCCGATCCCTGGGCGAGGGCATGCACAATGCGCTGCAGATGTCCATCGGGCTCACGCTGATGCTGCTCTCGTCTCCGCTGCTCACGCTCCTCACCCTCGCCGCCGCACCCATCATCGGCGTGTGTGCGGGCCTCTACGGCTGCTTCATCTCGAAGCTGACGGAGCGCTACCAAGCCGCGTTGGGAGAGGCGAGCGACGTGGCGCAACAGGCGCTCTCGAGCATCCGGACCGTGCGCTCGTTTGCGCGCGAGGGCTTCGAGCGCTCGCAGTACGACGCCAAGATTGAGCGTGCGTACGCGCTCGGGAAGCGCAAGGGCGCCGCGCTGGGCGCCTTTATCGGCTTCGTGAGCACGGTCGCGCAGGCCTCCCTCGTGCTCGTGCTCTGGTTTGGGTGCACGATGGTCATCGACGGCAAGCTCGACTTTGGCGAGCTCACGTCGTTTGTGTTGATTGCGATCTACACGATCTCGTCGTTTGGAGGGCTGATGGACCTCTTCTCCGCAATGATGGGCGCCATCGGGGTCTCCCGAAGGCTCTTTGCCATTCTGGACGAGCCTTCGCCTCCGCTCGAGGGTGGCTCGACCCTGGTCAAAGTGCGAGGCCAGATCACCTTCCGGGACGTCCACTTTGGCTACCCGTCGCGTAAGGACGTGCCCGTGCTGCGTGGCGTCTCGTTCCACGTGCACCCTGGCCAAGCGCTCGCGCTCTGCGGCTCGTCGGGATCTGGCAAGTCGTCGATCATCGCGTTGCTCGAGCGCTTCTACGAGCCCTCGAGCGGCGACATTGAGGTGGACGGCGTGCCGCTCGCAAGCCTCGACCCCTCGTGGTGGCGTCGGCAGATTGCGCTGGTCGCGCAGGAGCCTGTCCTCTTCAACGGATCCGTCCTCGAGAATCTGAGGTACGGCAACCCCGAGGCCACCCGCGAGGCGGCCACCGAGGCGGCCCAAGTCGCCGACGCGCACGACTTCATCCTGGGCTTCACCGACCAGTACGAGACGCTCGTGGGTGAGCGCGGCGTGAAGCTGAGCGGCGGCCAGAAGCAGCGGCTGGCGATCGCGCGTGCGGTGCTCCTGGCCCCGGCGGTGCTGTTGCTGGATGAGGCCACCTCGGCGCTCGATGCTGAGGCCGAGGCGATCGTGCAGGCGGCGCTCGACAGGGTCATGGCGGGGCGCACGAGCATCGTCATCGCCCATCGGCTCTCGACCATCCGGCACGCCGACTGCATCTGTGTCATCGAGCGCGGGGTCGTCATCGAGCGCGGCACGCACGAGGAGCTGCTCGGCACGGCGGGCGCGTACGAGAAGCTCTGCCGCCGACAGATGGAATCGTCCGTGAGCAGAGTGCCCAGCGGCGCGGGCTTGGATGCGATCTGATGCCGGCCTCGTGTTCGCAACGGTGGAATCGGGGACAGTGCGTTATGAAACAACTCCGAACGATATAGTAGGATATTACTCCGAATTATTCGGCAGCGGAGCCAAAAAGCAACAAACCGCAAACGAGCGCGGCGGTGCCGTTGCAGGACTTCTGTGTCGCCCGTGTCACCCCGGAGATTGTCGAGATATCGCATCCACGACGGGATGTTCTCTATTTTGGGTCCGTTTTTTCTGTACGTTTTTTCAGAAATCTCGAGAGTCGCCCATATTTTGGGGTTCTCGCCGCGTCCAAACCTCAGGCTCGCAGGCACGCCCGGCGCGGCGAGCTCGGCGGCGGCGGCACACCTTGTGAGTGATCGGGTGTACTGACTCGATGCGGGTGCTGCGCTTGCACGCCGCAGATCTCAACCACAAGTATTCGTTCCCCGGCTCCCGATCACGCTCCCCCAGCAGCATGATTCAATCTACGTGGCGCCGCTCCGCGCCTCGACTTGCACACGTCATCGTCTTCGCCCTGATGGTGAGCGGCGCCGATGCGCAGTCCGAGCCACAGCCATCCCCGTCGCCCGAGCCACCCTCGCCGAACTGGTCGATTGTTTCGGGTGGATCATATTGCGAGGTCACCTCCGATGGGTTGTGCATCACCGATGGCATCGGTTCGTATGGCAATTACGAGTACTGCACGATGCGAGCGGAAGTGGCAATGACTATCACCGCCACCGAGTACAACACCGAGAGCTGCTGCGATTTCATCACGATTGGGGACAACACATTCTCCGGCTCCCAAGGGCCAACGAATGTGCAAGTGACCGCCGGGACAATTGTGACCTGGTCCAGCGATGGCTCGGCCATGGGTACAGGCTTTGTGATCTGTATGATTCCACCACCACCACCACCAGCAGCACCACCAGCACCACCGTCGCCACCAGCACCGCCGATGCCACCGCCAGCACCGCCAACATCGCCACCGCCACCGTCAGCTCCGCCATCGCCCTCACCGCCCCCATCACCACCGCCTCCACCTCCGAGCCTTTGCTCGAATAATTATGGCTATGGGGCGGATGGCTGTTGGTATATCTACGACGGCCATTGCGACGATGGCGGGCCCGGTGCTGAATACGGCGACTGCTTCTTGGGCACAGACTGCACCGATTGTGGGATCCGCCTCTTGTATTCCCCTCCGTCGCCAAGATATCCACCGCTCCCGCCGTTGCCAGCCGGAGCGCTCATCATGGGAGGCGTGCCCGTCGTGCGCGTCACCTTCTCCTTCCCCCCGCGGAATGTGACTCAGGAGGAAGTGGTCGAGTTCATGCGTATGGTGGGCAACGTTGCGAGCTGCACAACCCACCCAGTACGCTGCCAAGTATCTCGTGAGCTGACGGCAACCAGCCCGGGATTCGTCCGGTCAACTGTGCTTGTGAGCACTATGAGCCTTCGGCTCACCTTCCCCGAGTCCACCTTCAACAGCTCCAGTGGCTCGGTCGTCCCCTCCCCAGCGGGTGCGGCGCGCGCCGATGCGGTGCGCACGCTCTTCGCGTCTACGCCACTCACCGCGCCGGTGTATTCGACAGACCGCATCATCACATTCACGCTTCGGCTTGCCGGTGACGTCGCCGCGTTCACCGAGAGTGTGCGAGGCGAGATTGCCACCGCGATCGCAACCACGGCGAGCGTGAACGTGACTGCCTGCACCGAGACGTGTGAGTGGGCCTCCGATGGCGATTGCGACGACGGCGGTCCGGGCACGGAGTACTCATCCTGCTCCATGGGCACCGACTGCACCGACTGCGGCATGCGCAGGCTGGTGGAACTGAATGTCACGTCGTGCAGCGTCGTGACCTGTGGCACGGCCACCGGCGTCGTCCTCGGCGTGCGCATCCGGACGCCCACAGCGACGGCAACCGCGGTGCAGTCAAAGATCACCAACGCCATCAGCAGCCCGAGCCTCGCAAGCCTCATGCTCGCCAACGTCACCGGCGTACGCCGTGCTCGTCGTCTCGCGGCTACCGTGATCGCGGTCCTGGCAGCACCGACCGTGATAGGCGGGTCCGCCGTGGCGGGCTTATTCGGCATCACCGCCCTGCCTGCCGCAACCACGATCTCCGCAGCTTTGCCGTACTACAAGCCACCCTCCCCTCCGCCTGCGCCTCCGCCTCCCGCAGCGCCGCCGGGCCTGTGCTCGAACACGTGCGACAGGCCTGGCGGAGGGGGCACCCCGGGGGTGTGCAACGACGGCGCCTCTCCGGACCCTTTCCCTTTTCGGCAGCTCTGCCCGTTCGGCAGCGACTGCAAAGACTGCGGCTCGCGTGACTTTTGTCTCACCTGCTCGCTCGAGTGTCAGAGGCGCAACAATGCGCTGCCCGCAACGAAACGTGGCAGTGGGTGCATGGCGAGCATGTTTGGTGACACGGTCTGCGACCCCAATTGCAACAACCGCGAGTGTGGCTACGACGCCGGCGCATGCACACTGAGCCAGATCCGGTCCGTGTGCATGGCCGAGCAAGATCTTGGTCGCACGGACTATAGTACGAAGCCGCTGGCACTCGGGCTCCTCGATGATGGTGATGCGAGCGATGGCTCCTTCCGGCTACTCCTGCCAGAAAATAACTCGCATACCTCGAGCGCCTCAATGCTCGCCATGGGCCGCGTGCCGATCGCAATCTCACTCGACCTCTCGCCCATCCGCCTGGTGCTGCAGCAAGACTTCAACGAAAACTACATCTTCGCCGAGATGGGGTACACGCTGCAGTGGGCCGACCCACGCCTCGCTCGCTCGCCGTGTGCGGGCGCACTTTCGGGGATGCTCTCGCTCGACTTCGAGCAGGGCCTGAGCGACATCGCGCGCGAGGCGGCCCGCGCGATGCGCTCCAAGTTTTGGGTGCCCTCGTTAATGCAGACAGACGCCGTCCCTGGCTTCCGTGGCATCGATGCATCCGCTGATTTCCAGTTAGGTACGGAGACGATTCTTATTGATGGTGCGCCAGGGTCGACCGATGAAGGGTTAAGGATCCCTATGCTAGTGCAGCCTTGGCTCGATGGCTATGACACCGAGCTGCCGGAGTCCGCACCATCTGCAACGCCCTCGGGCGCCCTCCCAATCGCCAAAGAATTCACGTCGGGGCCTCGCAACACGTCGACATGCGTCGGCTGCGCCTCCTGGACTGGCGACATCGAGTTCCAGCTGCTCCAGTCGCACCACAACTTCTTCTACTATCCCTTTGACCAGCAGGAACTCAGGGTGACCGTAGAAGTGATTGGTGGCTGGCTGTACGGCTGCGTGGGCACGGGCGCGGACTCGCCTGTGCTGGCCGCGTTGGGCCTCACCGAGGAGAACAAGGACACGACATTGCTGCCGCCGACGGCCGAGTGGTACTTGAACGGACCCCTGTCCCAGACAGTGCGTGTGGCGCACCCATTCGAATATGGAGTGGAGCAGGTGGGCAAGTGCGAGATCACCATGATAGCGGACCGCGACCCGGTCGTCTTCATCTTCCGCGCGCTGGTCACGACGATCATTATCGTCTTCGGCTCCTTGCTCACGGCGATCTTCATGCATGCCGAGGAGCACAGCGGTGACCGCGCGGCGGTGCTGTACATCGCCTTCCTCATCTCGCTGACCAACATGGCGACGACCGACCTGGGCCTTGGAAAGGTCTCCCAGCTGCTCTGGTACGACCTCTTCAACCTTTCGCAGCTGGTGCTCTCGCTGATCGCGGTGGCCGAGACGATGGTGGTTCATCTCCTCTACAAGCAGAACCAGGCTACCCTCGCCACGCACATCGACTCTGTCTGCCGGCAAACGCTGCCGGCCCTGTACATCGGCGAGACGATGGGCATCTTCATCTACGGCGTTGGCCGCGGCCGAGAAATTTATTCGATTTTGGGTTTTGCGATCATGGCCATCTTCCTCGTCACTATGATCCCGGCGACCCTGTTCTTCGTTTGGCTCCGGCAGGGGCGCGTGGCGCGCTGGCAGGCAAAGTGCCTCAAGGACCTCAAGAACTCCAAACACGAAGACGGCGATGAGTACGACATGAAAGCGGGGCGGGTCTTTCACGCCTTCGACTTTGACCAGAGTGGCGAACTTGACACGGACGAGTTGCGCGACTTGTTCGCTGCCCTCCACCCGAAGATCTGTCGCGATGACCTGAGCGCTTGCATTCGGTGTATGTCCGAGTACGTCGACCCCTCTTCGGGCGTGCTCACCGAACCCAAATTCATCGACGCACTCATCGACGGCGAACGCAAACTGGCGCAACTCATCGCATTGCGCGTTGAACATGCCCGGAAAAGAGCTGCGGATAGAAAGCTGAGAACCGCGGGGACTGCCGTCCGTGCGACACTGCGAGGCGCCATGGGCAAGGCTGTTCCGACGGTCAACATTCTCCGCGCTCCACTGGATCCCGACGGACACTCTCAAAACCCGGTCTCAAGCGACGTGCAAGATCATGAACGCAAGGTGGTCCTAAAGGAGGACAAGCTCCTCCAGATGTTTCAGCCTGGCATCAAGCATCGCAAGACTGGCACGCCTGACGCGGATGCCTCGACGTGTGCAAGCCGTGCGCCGCCGCACGCGGCGCTCGTGACGACGCCAGGGGCGGGAGTAGGGTTAGCGAGCACCCGAGCGCCTACGCTGCACGCGCTCGTACGTGCGGCCGACGAAGCCAACAAGGAGGCCGACGCCGCCTCCGCCGCTGAGATGACCACGGGCAGCATCGTCGTCGACAAGTCGCAGGGACTGCTCGGTGGAAACTTCAGCTGGATGCCACTGCAGTCTCAGCGCATGCCAAATGTCTCAGCGGCGACGGCGGCGAATGTGACGGACAAGGCGGCAGCGGACAAGGCTGACAAGGCTGATAAGGCTGATAAGGCAGTGATGAGCCATCTGCTCCAACTCGCCCCCACAGCTCTCGAAGACGAGCTGCGCAGCCTGGGCGAGACCACTCAGCCTAACTGGCCTCCGTGGCAGCTCCGTGACAGGCTCGAGGGCCTCGACGAGCTCCGAGCGGTCCTCAGACTCTTTGCGCGCGTCATCGCGAATGTCAATCACTTTGATGACGCCTTTGAGCTCATGCAGAAGATGCTCGCCATCTTGCTACGCTCGCACCAAGAGACCTTCTTAAGCAACCCGGAGCTGGGGCCCGCGCTGCAGGCTTTGCACAAGGCCCAGCGCAGCCAAACGCTCGTGCACAAGTCGCTGCGGCGCATGAAGAATCGCTTGCTGCACGCCGCCTTCGAGGAGTGGCGTGACGGCTACCTCGATGCCAAGGAGGATTGGGATCGTGAAGCTCTTGATCCGCCTCCCAGCCCACCCGCCTCCGATCGCCGCGTGTCATCGAGCCGTTTCGTTACGCCGCTCGGCTCGCAGCTGCCGCCACCGCCTGCTGCCGCTATCACAGATGAGATGAAGGCCGAACTGGCCAAGTTGAAGGACCTCTTCGACGTTGGTCTCCTCCCGGAGCACCTGTATGAAGCGAAGCTCAAGATGATGCTCGGCCTGCCGTCTACATTGCCAGCAACAACGGAGTACAAGGAGCTTGGTGTCCTGCCGAGGATCCCCTCTCGAAGATTCAGCTGCTAGGAATGTGCGCTTTGGGGGGGGAAGGCTGGGAAGCGTGCAAGCGTGCAAGCCTCGTGGAGGCGCAGGGTCGGCGAGGATACGCAAATCAACTCAAGTAGCACAAGGGAGCACAAGAATCGCAAGGAGCATAAGGTGAAGGAGCGGAAGTGTGCAGCAGTCGGGGTTGGCGGGAGTTGGCGGGGATACGTGCAACGCAATTGAGTACCGGTATAGGGCATCGGATAGGAATGTGCGCTTTGGGTGGGGCAAGCCGGGGAAGCGTGCAAGTCACGAGCTCGTGGGGCCGCGGGGTCGGCGGGGACGCAGACGATGGGGCATACGGGAGCACAAGGAGCATAAATAAGCATAGGTGAACGTGCGCAAGTGCAGCAGGCGGGGTTGGCGGGGACACGTACAGCATACAATGGAGCATACGGGAGCACGAAAAGCAGCTTACATGTCAACCCGAGAGAACGGTGGCCGTAAGTAAGTAAGTGAAACATGCCGAAAGGCAGCGTACACGTGGCGAGGGGGGGGAGGTACCCAGGCATACTATATAACCGTGAACCGTGTCGAACTCGAAGCTCGAAGGCGTAGCTACTGACTAATGTGTTAATAACGTAGATCGTAGTGAAGACAAACTCTAAGCTTTTGGACGCGCGGCCATCGGGCACACGCATGTGCAGCTCGCGTGATGGCGGATTTGCTCCGGCACGAGCAGCCCCTTGTCATTGGACAGAAAGGTGACGCGAGCCGCGGCCGGCACGCCGTGGTTGTACAGATCGATCATGTTCGCGCGCGGGTAGAGCGAGCGGTTGAGCACGTGGTACAGAAAGTACTTCTCATTGTCGGGGATGCCGTCCCAACGCCACCAGCCGTCGCGCCCGCTGATGAGCTCCGACGGCGCCAAGCGCGCCGCGCCGGCCGGCCCTCGGCGGGAAAGGCTCCGTTCAAACGCCTCCAGCGAGCTCAAGTGCTCGTGAATGTGAGCGGTTAGAGCCGTTGAGCTTGAGAGGGCTCGGCCGTTGAACCCAAACGGGCGCTCCGGTGTCGCCTTGGGGAACTTGAGCCAGCCGAAGAGGCCCGCACTCAGCCCGGTCGGGCCCACCGCGAGCATGTGGCGCCATGGCAGCGGCATGTAATGCGTCTGGCCGATCGCATGCATGCGAGGCAGCTCGTCCACGTACTCGAGCGCCACGCGCATCGGCTCTCGTCTGCCCCAGAAGATCCAGTCGCCCCGCATCACGAGAGCCATCTCGCCCGCAGGGCCGTGCAGACCGCTCACGTGTGCGGGCGCCAGCTCGAGCGGCCTGGGCAGGCGCATGTCGCTGCGCAGCCGCACGACATGCTCGTACAGGGCGCCGCGCTGGCGCTCGCGGCGCTCCATGTGCTGCCACGCGTGCCGCAGCCGCCACCACTGATGAAGGTGGTGATAGTGTTGGCCGCGTGACTTTTCGAGCGGCCCGAGCGCGTCCAGGATGGCCGCCGAGGTGTTTGGCGACTCCCCAGCCCACATAATGTACGGCTTCTTGAGCAGCCGATTTTCCTTCGCGCACGCCAGCGAGCGCGCATCCGTCGAGATGAAGACGTGGTACGGCGCGCCGCCGACAAACAAGTTGTCCAGCCGCTCGCTGAATTGTGCGAAGGCGCGCAGATCGGAGCCGATTAGTGCAGCGACCCTCGCCTCGGGAGTCTGCATTCAATTCACACCGGCGCATAGGTGTGAATATAGCACCAGCAGATCATGAATGCGAGCGCGATCACACGCCGCTGGGCAGCTTGCGGAAAGCTCAGCACGACGCTCAAACTTCATGGTCTGCTCGCGACGGGCTGCAGCGCGTGGTCCGCGATCGCGGCGTGCGTTGTGTGCTGCGTCTCGCCCCAACACCAACACATGCCGGCTCCCGCGACAAGCGAGCCCGAGGACGTGCGTCTCGGTCGCGCCGCGCGCCTCGCGCTCCAGGAGGCCGAGGCCCGTTGGCGCCGCGAGCTGGGCGCCGCGGCCAATGAGCGCAATCGGCTTCGAGAGGAGATCCGGAACCTCAAGGGGGTGCCCGCTCCCTCGGACGCATCTTCTTCGGAGCCCGCGGCGAAGCGACAGCGGCTCGGTCCCAAGGGGCCCGCGCAGCCGCTCATCGGCCGCACGGAGCTTTACGCCAAGTACCACACGGTCGAGGAGCAGCTGCGCGCGGAGAAGAGCAAGTCGGCTGACCTCGAGGCGCAGCTCTCGCGGCTGATCGACGAGCTGCACACACACATGCCCATACTCAAGGAGCGCTCGGTGCGGCTCGAGGCCGCGCTAGCGAGCAACACGTCGCTCTCGGAGCGCCTCACGCTTGCCCTGCGCGAGAGCGACGCAGCACACAAGGCGGCGGAGAAGCTTCGCGTCGAGGTGGACGCGGCGCGCGCAGCGATCGAGGAGACGTGCGCGGGCGACGCCGAGAAGCGCTCGTTGCTCGAGCTGCGCCAGGAGCTGCACCGCGAGCAGCTGAGCACCGAGGCCCGGATCGCGGAGGCGGTCGCGGCCGTGCGTGAACCTCTAAGCGCCCAGGCCAGCGCTGCGGAGGCTCGCGCGACGGCGGCGACGGCCCAACAGGACGTTCTGGAGGCGGCGCTCGCGACGGTGCGTCAGACGTCCGACCGGTGGCGTGTCCTTTACGAAGCGAGCCTCGGGGTTGCGGCTGCCGACGCCTCGTCCGCCTCGGCGTCCTCGGCGTCCTCGGCCACCCAGGCCGCTCAGGCCACTCAGGCCGCCCAGGCGCTTGCCGAGGTGCGTGCCCTACTCGCCGAGGGCGTGGAGGGGCAGGTGCGCATGCAACTGAGCAGCGCGCAGGCACAGATGCAGGAGCGCATCAGCGCCCTGGAAGCCGAGCTAGCCCAGGCGCGCGCCTCCGCAACGTCCGCCAGCGAAGCCGCTGACGCTGCCGCCGCCACCGCCGCCGCCGCCGCCGCCGCCGCCGCCGCCGCCGCCGCCGCTCCGTCGAAGGCCGAGGGGGCGATGGTGCCCGCCGCAAGCCTCAAGGCGCTCGAGGCGAGCCTCAAAGAAAAAGAGGACCAGCTCGGAAAGCTCCGTAACGCCGCAAAGCACTGGAAGGACCAGTTCGAAAAGCTCAAGGCGGATGGCGGTGCCAAGCCCGACGGCGCAGAGGACCTCCAGCAGCGCTTGGCGGCGCCCGAGGCGGAGCTGCGTGCTCAATACGGCGCCGATGCGCTCCAGCAGCGCTTGGCGGAGCTCGAGGCGCAGGTGCGTGCGGCCACAGAGGCCAAGGCGGCGGCGACGGAGCAGCTGGCCGCGGCGGTCGCAGAGTCAGCTGCGCTCCGCGAGCGACTCGAAGTTGCGACGGCGGAGGCGGCACGCAACGACGCGGCGGGCGACGGCATGGCGAGTAGCATCACGGCTGGAGGCGCGGCATCCGCAGGGAGAGTGTCCGAAGCGGCGGCTGCTGCGGCGGCGGAGATTGGGGAGGTCAAAGCAGGGCTCGCGGCGGCGACCTCGGAGGCGGAGGCGCTCAGGGGGAAGCTTGCGGCGGCGGAGGAGGCGGCAGACAAGATGCGCAAGGCTGCATCTCACTGGAAGGCGCAGCACGGCAAGCTCAAGGAGCAGCTCGATGCTGCCGCCGCCGCTCCGGCGACGGCAGCACCAGAGCCCGCCCCGCCAGCAGCTAATTCACAGCCCGCCCCGCAAGCAGCTAATTCACAGCCCGCCCCGCCAGCAGATAATTCGAGTGAAGGGTCGGCGGTGGGGCTCACGACTGAGCTCGAGGCTGCCAAGATTCGAATCTCCGAGATTGAGATTGAGTTGCAGGCGGCACTTGAGGCCAAGGTGATGGCGGTGAGCGAGGCGGAGGGACGCGCGGCGGAGGCGGAGAGCAATGCGGCACAACTCGAGGTTCGCGTCATGGAGGCAGAGGCGAAGGTGGCAGAGGCGGAGGCGAAGGTGGCAGAGGCGGAGGCGAAGGCTGCAGAGGCGGAAGCGAAGGCTGCAGAGGCGGACGCGAAGGGGACACAAGTGGGGTCAGGGTCGACGACGGAGGAGGCGGAGGCGCTCAGGGGGAAGCTTGCGGCGGCG
>Ga0209550_10005422_pt1 | contig 11960 bp, 9 predicted proteins | sample LauGreSuBDMM15SN_2_FD_187567 | JGI IMG/M metagenome (GOLD analysis project Ga0209550, IMG submission 187567) | Freshwater lake microbial communities from Lake Michigan, USA - Su13.BD.MM15.SN (SPAdes) (version 5) | ecosystem: Environmental > Aquatic > Freshwater > Lake | place: Lake Michigan, USA... | reverse complement strand
CTCTGGGTGCGCGCCGCGGCGCGCGCGCAGCGCACCGTACACCCCGCCAAGCCGCCATCGTGCGTCTACCGCGTCGAGACGTCGTTTTCCGGAGACCGTTCTCGAAAGACATGACGTGACCAATTCACACAATTCGTGTTGTGAGATCACATTCACTTTGTGCAGAGAAGGCGCGTTGATGAAGGAATCATCGGCGGGAAATCTCGAGGACACATGTTCACGTGAACGACCGCAACGGCGCCGCGACGGGAAGGCTTCGGTTGGCGACAACACCCGAAGGGGGCGAGCCGCGCGCGGATGTACCCGTCTTACTTCGCTCGCCACGTGCCAGCGACGCCAGCTTCGGCTCCCCGGACACCGAAGCCGAGCGCAACCTTGTCTGCGCGTGCTTTTGGACCGGGCCTCTCGGCTGCCGAGTGTGGCTGCGCGACCTCATTCACGATCGAGAGCCTCGACTCCTACGGCGAGCGCCGAAGGGGTGGCGGTGACATCGTGGTCGCGCGGCTAGTGATCAGCGATGAAGTCAAGGTGCAGGCTTATGGGATTGACAACACGGACGGCACGTACACGTGCACGTACGTGGCCGAATCGGTCGATCGGCGGCAGAAGCTCCACGTGACGGTCAACGGCATCCCCGTGGCTGGCTCCCCGTTCCGGCCGGAGCTGACGGCCGGGCCGGTCTGCGCGCAGATGAGCACTGCAACCGGCACGTGCCTTTACGACAGCATCGCGGGCAAGCGGACAACCTTCACGGTGCAGGCGCGCGACTGCTTTGGCAACCCGCGCCGCGTGGGCGGTGACAGGTTCAACATGGTCGTGCATGGTGTCGCGCCCAACAGCGCGGAGTACAAGGAGTCTTTCCGCATCTTCAAGCTGCTGGTCGATGACGTCGCCGACAATGGGGATGGCACGTACTCTATCTCGTGGCAGGCGGACTTGCCTGGCAGCTACGACCTCGACGTGTCTTGCGACCGCACGCCGCTCAAAGGGTCGCCCTTCCGCTGCTATCTCGCCTCGTCCTTCGTGCGTCCACCGCTCGCGCTCGGCGCGACGCTCGTGCAGGCCACCGAAAAGTCGGCGCGCGCGCCCGGCGGCAAGGGCCTCGCAAAGCCGCGCCAGACGGCGCCGCCGCTACCGGCCGAGCGCCCTGCTTGTGTGATGGTCGACGGGCAGCTACTGGTCCTATCGACGGCGCTCTCGATGCCCGGCGCCGCGGGCCGCTGGCCGAGCGTGCACGCCTGCCAGTTCGAGCCGCAGTACATGCACGAGGACGCGTACCTGGCCGCCAAGCCGCCGCCCTGCCGTTGGCGCTCGTGCCTGCTGCCGTCGCACAAGCTCGATGCGCATCACACCCTCGTGGGCGGCGACGCCGCACTGTATGTGCTCTCCCAAAACGGCGGCGCGACGAGGCCGGTCGATGCGGTCGCGTGCACGGAGGTGGTGGGTGGCGGCGCCTGGTGCCCTCCGCAATTCCTCGTGCCACTGCGGTGCGCAGGGCCCTCGCCCGAGGCCGTTGAAGGCTTTTGCGCTGCGTACACGCCGCCCATAGCGGCGATGCGCCGGCCGGCGCCGCCGCCGCCCGAGCCCGAGCCCGTCTTCGAGGCCGACCCGGACGATGAGGACTACGTGCCCCCGCCGCCGCCGCCCAAGGGGAAGCCGAAGAAGGCCGCCGAGGCCGAGGAAGCGGCGCCTGCCACGATGGCACTCGGCCCCTGCTTATGGATGCTCGGAGGGAGCAGCATGGGGCCTGCGTCCTTGTCGTGCCTGCTCGACATCTATTCAGTCGAGGAGGAGCGATGGCTGGGCAACCCGTTCGCGCACGAGGAGGAGGCGCTGCAGCCGCCCGCGGTCACCAATGGCGCGTCGTGCGTCGTTCGCCCACTGGCGGGCCAGCCCGCGGACGGCCCAATCTCCATCTACCTCTTCGGAGGACGGCACCTGGATGGCACGCTGAGCGATGAGCTATGGAGGCTTGATCCGGCAGCTCTCGCATGGAGCCTCGTCAAGGGCGACGGCGACCCGTGCCCCGCGCGCGAATCGTGCTCTCTGACCCATGTGCTCTCTCGCTACCTCTTCGTGCATGGCGGGCTCAGTGTCGAAGGTAAGGCCTTCGAGTGACTCTCGTACCTGAGTGAAGACCTCTCTGATGACCACTCTGATGACCACTCTGATGACCTCTCTGATGACCATCTGACGACCTCCCTGATGACCTCTCTGATGGCCTCTCTGATGGCCTCCCTGATGAACTCCCTGATGACCAGTCTGATGGCCTCTCTGATGGCCTCCCTGATGACCATCTGACGACCTCCCTGATGACCTCCCTGATGACCCCTCGGATGGCCTCTGCCTCCCTGATTACCTCCCTGATGATCTCTGCTTGCCTCCCTCTTCAGGCACGCCAGCGAGTGACATTTCGCTCTTCGATCTCGCCACGAGCACGTGGTCGCGCAAGACGCCCTCGCCGCCGCTGCCCCTGCGCGGTCATGCCGCGGGCGCCGCGAGTGGCTACCTGTACATCTACGGCGGCGTCGATGCCACCGGCGCGCCCTCGAATGAGGTACATAGGTTCGCGGTGCACGAGCACTTTCCACAGATCGCGGCGCTCAAATTTGACGGCGACCCGAATAAGGCGATGATCGTGAAGGCGTCGCCCTCCCTGAACTCGCTGGGCGAGAAGCTCTCGATCGAGGCGTGGGTGTACCCGCACGAGTTCCTGAGCAAGGGTGTCGTCGTGGTCAAGACGGACCCGAATATGAACACGGGCTTTGGCCTCGTCTCGATTGATGAGGCGACGGCCAAGAAGTATGTGCAGCTCGTTCCGTACAAGCTTCCCGAGGGTGCGCCTAAGGAGCGCAACCCTTGGGAGGGGTGCCTCACCGACGCGGAACGGCTGCCCACGATGGCCTTCTTCGCAGCGGGCATGAAGGCGAACACTTCGGCGCTGCTGCGCGTGCCGCTAAATGAGTGGACCCACGTGGCTGGATCCTTTGATGGCAAGACCCTCATCACATACGTCAACGGCATGCGCGCCGACTACTTCGTCATCGACCCGCCGCTCGCGGATCAGGGCGGCATGACGCACCCAAAGGATGGCGACCTCGCCGTGGGCGGGTTCGCGGCCAAATACCCCTTCAAGGGCCTCATCGACGGCGTGCGCGTGTGGAGCCACCCGATCTCGTGGGAGGAGATCCGCGCGCGTATGAACGAAACCCTCGTTGGCCTTGACTACCCGACGCTCGTCGGCCAGTACTCTTGCAACGAGGGCGCTGGCAACCTGTGCGTCGACTCATCCAAATTTCGTAACGACGGCGTGCTCATGCCCGAGGGCGAAGTGGAGCGCGCGCTGTGCTCGCGCGACTTTGTCGAGCCAATGCGCACACGCTCGGAGCAGCGCGTGGACGAGAACTTCGAGCGCATGCGCGTGTGGCAGCTCGAGTTCGAGAAGCGGGCGGGGCGGCCGGTGACGCAAGCGGATCTGCTGCTCGCGGATGAGTCGATCCGTAAGACCGCTCGCCGCCTGGGCCTGATCAAGACTGATGCGCCGCCGGCTGCGGCGTGAGAGGCCGCGCTGGCCCGCGGGCCGGTGTCGGACGCTCCTTGCGTGCATAATTTTATGTGACTCGCTCGGAAGTGACTGGAGCCTTACGTTATCAAGCATGCGTTCTTGATGTGGGCGGTTGAGTCTTGAGCGAGCAGCATATTTGGGACTCGTAACGACATGAATCATGCAATCATGATCAGTCTCCATGATGTGACCGTGTGTGTATTCGGTGCATGGCGGAGCGGTCGGGTGGGGTGGTGATGCATCGCGTCGCCCTCACCGATGCGTCGTCCGCACCTCCCATCCGCCTTCCGTTCCGTCGTTTCATGCGCGACGGACCGACCCGAGCGCCTTTTCCGCTACCCGGCCCAGCGCACACTGATTCGTGACGTTGGGCCGACGTTGGCGCCACCGTCCTCACATGTCATTCGCGGTTTTCGCTTAGTTTTCGCCTCCCCCTCCGGTGCGGCGCGGGGAGCGCGACGCACGCCGCACGGCGGGTAGGTCGCCCGAGTATCGTATCGCGGTTCGGTTGGAGTTGCGGCTTAGACCAATTGGCTTATAGGCGTTAGACCTTCGCTTTTTTGGCCAGCTTTTGAAATCTGGGACCTCGCCTAAAGGTACGGACGAAGGGACGATCCGGTCTCGGGTCTGCGGGCTGGCGTCTGCGCGCTCACAAACGCCAAACGAAACAAAACGAAACCAATAGCAATACCGTAACAGCTCTTAGAACACGCGAATCGCGTTCACGGTTCACCGGGGATCTCGCGCGAGAATACGTCAGGAGGACAAATGGTCCGAGGTGACGTCTTCAATTTCGTGTTATTGGAACCAACTCTCCAAAACGAGCAACGATGTCGGCGGCTCACCGGCTCTCGATGATTTTAGTCGATCTGAAGCGCCGCCATTGCAGCACTCTGCGTATGATCAGCCCCTGCCGAGTCCGGCACGCTTGAAGATGGTTCCGCCTCAGCCCGCGAGAGCACTCGCGGATGGACACGCGGATGGACGCGTCTCATAAACGCTCTCCTCTCCTCGACACTCATCCGCGCTGCCTCTGGTAACGCTTTGAAGATTTGACAGGTCCATTTCTCCTTTCCGGGCGTGAGCACGGCGGCGCCGAAGTGGAACGAAAGTGGATCTACTTCAGCATCCTCGCCTCGCGTATAGAAGATGCAGGCGGTCCCCTTGCGAGGCCGAACTGCGAGGCCGCCCTCGCCTCTCGCGCAACGCTCGCTGGCTTCGAGGATGCGCGCTGCGGCGTCGGCGACCGGCTTGCGACCATCGCCAAGGGCCTCTCCGGTGTGATGATAGCCGGTGCGAATCATCATGGAGGCATCTGATGCCAGGGCTGCAGTGGCATCTGATGCCAGGGCTGCAGAGGCATCTGATGCCAGGGCTGCAGAGGCTGGCTCTAGGGTAGTCGAGGCTGAGCCTGCGATCGGAAAGCATGTCTCGCCGCCGTCGAGCTCATCCAGGTCCGTCAGGTAGCAGATGCACGTTCCCCAGCGATGCTCGTGCCTGTTAACATCGATGTGGGCTCCATCGGTGGCAATCATATACACTCAGATTCACTCAGAGGCACTCAAGAGGCAATCAGAGAGGCGAGTAGGAGACCTGTTAGTATCGACGTGGGCCCCATCGGTGGCCCGTAAGCTGCTTGTAATGTCGAATCCCGGACTGGAGAGCGTCCGAGCAAGCTTGACGCCACCGTCCAGATCGTGTGCAAGAGAGCCCATCAGCCTCCCGATGCGCTCCTCAATGTCACGTGCGACTGCGTCGGGCGCCGAGCACGGCCTCCACTCTATCATCTTGCCAGGGTCCTGGTCGACGTTTTCGTCGAGGACTCCCGCCGCCATTGCCTGCAGGAGGGGCTGCATCTTCGTCAGGAGCTTGACTTGGCGCTTGCCGAGTGCAACAAGGTGGTCGCATTCGGCATCAGTGAGAAAGGACTCTAGCACGTAGACTAGGGGCGTAGACGAGGCGGGTGAAAGGCTGCACAAGCGCGCCAATCCTGAGGCGTCGCATTGCGAAGGCTCCGCCTCCGGGATCGAAATCCTTTGGCGTGAGCCCTTCAACGTTTGCTGCTGCTGCTGTAGTTTGATGTCGTCGTCCAGCTGGCTCCTCGCTCTTGCGAGATAGCTCGCTCGACGTGCTGCCGTCGCTGCACGGCCAGATTCTAGTGCTGCGCGCAGGCGTGCTTCTTCTTCAGTGTGGGAAGATTCTCGGTCTTGCTGTTTGGCTTCTGTCCACTGACGCTCATTCTCAATGACCAGATTGGCAACACCCTTCGAGCTTGTCTCCCTCATCGGGCTAAGCGGCGGCAAAAGTTCGCGAATCCCTTCACAGGCCCCACGCTGTGAATCATAAAAAACCTCGTTAATGGGGAATGACTTCTGAAGTAAGCGCGCCGCCCGCCCGCGCCGCGACTCGCGAAAGCGCGCCCGCTACGCCGCTAACCTCCTTCGCAGGGCCACCCGCACGGTCGCCGTCTCGTGCTCACGCGCACAGACCCCGGCTCGCTCGAGGCAACCTCCCTGCGTGGCAATGCGGCCGCGCGACGGTTTGCTGCTTTTGACGCTCGCTTCCCAACGATGCATTTTGACGCTCGCGAGTCCCGCCGTTCCGTCAATTGCGTCGCCCGAGGACCTGAAGGCCTTTGCCCTTGCTGCAGGAGCCAAGTATCAGGACACGTTCCGTGCGGCAGTCCGCGAACAAATGCAGCGTGGCATCTTCAAGTCTGGCGTCCGTGGTGCGAGGCCGCAAGAGATGCTCCTCCTCGCTGCCGTTACGGCCGAGCTCAATGCAGACGTCCTGGTTGAGACGGGTCGAGCGCGTGGCGACAGCGCACTCATGCTACTTTCAATGTTGCAGCGTGTACGAAAAGCCCGTGGACAACCGCCGATTGAATTCCACAGTGTGGATTGGACGAGTGCACGCTGGCACATTCCGGCAGACAACAAAGTGGCGTTGAGCCGGCTCAACCTATTTCCCAACGTCACGCTTCACGACGGCGATGCATCGCTCGTGCTGCCGGAGCTCTTGCCCACATTGCGCGGTAAACGCACCGTGCTCTTCACCGATGGGCCAAAGGGTTACGCTGGGCTGGCCCTACAACGGCAAGCCATAAAGATGCCGCACGTGATCGCACAGTTCATTCATGATGCATCGTACGGCTACGATGTACGCGCTGGACTCGAGAATTTGCTCACGGGGAAGACCGGTGACATGAACCGCGGCGCATGGCCCTGCACCAGCGAGGCGTTCTATTCCGACGACCCAGATTGGCAACGCGCCAACGGACACCTGGATTGGGAACTTGGTGTCGATCCGAAAGCCCTGTCGCACAAGCACAAGCAGCCGCCACCATGTTGCATGTACCGCGCTCCTGCGCCTTGCTATGGCGAGGGCGTCAACGTCACTGAAGCCATCGGACTCATAATGCGTCGTGATGATGCTCGCAGCTGCCTCGAGTCCAAAGAATCGCTCCCCGAGCCTCAGTGTTGCCAGCCACACTGCTCTCCGGAGTGCCTTGCGTGGGCGGCCAGCTGCCAGCCTAAAGCGTTTCCAAGAAAACCGCGCAAGCTGGCGTCGTAGGAAATGCGCAGCCGCGCGGCTGCTGAGCGCGGCTCCACCTCCAGAAGAGAGGCGGCAGCGCGACGCGACGGCAAGTTGGGAGTTGACCTGGGCTCTGTACATTGACGTTGACAGTTGACTGGAATGTCGAGGAATACAACGTGAGCGTCAGAGAATGTACGTAACACCAGTCCGTCTGCTCGTGAGGCCCCTGAGACCTAACGGCGTCTCGAAGCGGTAAGCGTCTTTAACCCCTAACCGGCACCTCCGCTACGGCTACTATAGCCGCAGCGCCAGACCACAGACGCCAGCGCGGCGCGCCAGGAGCATGTCCCTTGTCCGATGTCGCCCCCGCGTAACGTATGGACGTATCGTACCGGTTCGTAGAGGACCCTTTGGGGGATCAAAGCCGCTGCGCGTATAAAAGGGCGAATCGGCATCCGCGACTCGGCGCAGTCTGCCTCTGGCGAAGCTCATCAAACTCCCAAAACGCCACGCAGATCAAACTCCCCCTCGGAGCCTCCAGAGGCGACCAGCATGCCCTTCCTCACCTTCAAAGATACAGTAAAGTTCAGATCGCTCGATACTTGCACGATGCATGTTACGCCGCCAACGAAAACCTCTCGGCTGTCGAATCATCCGCCGTGCTCAACTGCTCATGGGCACTTGGGAAGCTTTGGTCGCCGGCTTTGGTGACCTGGACCTGTGCGCTGTGGAGCTCAAAGCTTGCTTGCTTGCTTGAGCTCAACGGCTCAAGGCGCTCGGAATGATTCGTCACGGGAGGAGTCGTGACAGTCAGTGTGGACGTCTAAGATGATCTGTTACGAGCTCTTCACTTACGAACTCTGTTCGTTTCGCCTGCATGCTTTTTACATGTAGCTCCCAGTCCCTTGTTTTTAGTCACACGATTATCTCCGTCCGTCGACACGATCCATGGGCGCCGACGAGCCTCCGTCGCTGCATTGCCGACATGATACGCCGCGACGTCCTCACATCGCCGTTTACATGGCGGATGACCTTGGATTCCATGACTGGTCACTTGCTGGATCGTCCGTCGTGCAGACACCTCACCTTGATTCCCTCGCCCGCCAAGGCATCGTGCTCACGCACTTCCGCGCGCCGACGTGGTGCGCTCCGTCGCGCGCATCCTTTTTGACTGGTCGAAATGGATGGGAGGTAGGTGTCAGCGCCGCCTTCGGCTGGACTCAGATCGGAGAGGATACGTTGCTTCTGCCCGAGGTTCTCCGTCCGCTCGGCTACCGCACAGCCATCGTCGGCAAGTTTCATTTCAACCCACGGACGTGCTTGAAGCACCACAAGTCGGGCGGGAGTGCATTTGGGTGCGGCTTTGACGCGCAGTACGGATTCATCGGTGGCATGAGGTCGGTGGCGTACCCTCTCGAACGCAACGCCGGCCGCCACGCACGATCGCCATCACATGAGTGACTGCTTGCCTCTGTGTGCTTGCCTCACTCTTGGCCGGCGTCATGGACTTCTGCGATCGCACGCAGCGACTACTACGCGCACCACCCCACGTGGAGTCGGAACGGGGTGCGGCTGCGCGAGAGTGGGTACATGACGACACTGCTCTCGGCCGAGGCGGAGCGCCTCGTGCACGAACACGCGGCGCGGCACTCGAACGCGTCGCTCTTCCTGTGGCTCTCTCTCAACGCGCCGCACGTGCCACTGCAAGCACCAGATGAGTGGCTCGCACGCCAGCCACTCACGCTGGACACGACGGTGCGCACGTACGCGGCCATGGTCGGCGCGATGGACGACGCTTTTGGCCGTACCACGAGCGCTCTACGCGCAGCGGGGATGCTGCGCGACACTCTCATCGCTTTCATGAGTGATAACGGTGGGCCGAGCCTCCCGACCGAGTGATGACCGCTAATGACCGCTGATGACCGCTGATGACATGCGCATGGGCCGAGCCTCCCGACCGAGTGATAGCCGAGTGATCTGCTTGCAAATGAGTACCAGTGAGTTACCAGTGAGTGCCACTCATTACCACTTTACTGCCGCCCTCATCAGGAGGCCCTCATGAGCCCTCATGAGCCCTCATGAGCCCTCATCAGCCCTCATCAGCCCTCATCAGCCCTCGTCAGCCCTCATTAGCCCTCATCAGCCCTCATCAGCCCTCATTAGCCCTCATTAGCCCTCAACCCCTCATCAGGAGGCCCGATCATACCGGCTGTGTGCAACGGTGGGCTACGCGGCGGCAAGGGCAGCCCTTATGAGGGCGGCGTACGCGCACCCGCCTTTTTCTATTGGCCCGCGTGCCTCGGCAACGGCCCGCGCCACTCGAGCAATGCGCCCGTCCACATGGTAGACCTCTTCGCAACCCTCGTGACGGCCGCACAGGTCGATCAACGGCCGGGCGCACAAAAGGCTCTGTGGGCACGAGTGCGCCGCCACGCACCGTACTCTCTCTCGGCGTGGGGCGCACTTGCGGACAGACGTGCTGCCGCCGTCGATGGCTCGAGCGCCGTGACGAGCGCGCGGCAACTCGGCGACGGCGGCGACGGCGGCGGACGGCATCGGAGAGGCCGAGGCCGTCGCAGGCTCGTGGGTACGAAGCAGCCAGGGAAGGCAGTGGAGTCCGCGAGGCTCTCGGCGAGGCACGCGCTACACCAGAGGCAGCTGGTGCTACAGATGAGCGCCTCGTCAGGGGCAGTGCTACGCGGCCGCTGGAAGCTTGTGCTCGGTGCGATGCGCTGCTTGGAGGTTCCAACTGGCTTGCCTCATGATGCCAAGATCAAAGGGTTCCGTGCTGACCGTTGGCTACTGCATCGGCTCGGCGAGTCGAATGGTAGCGTGCTGGGCAGCGCGCGAGAGACGCGCGCTCGGCTGCGCGCGGTGCGGCGCGCCGGCGTCGAGTTGCAGCTCTTTGATGTGCAGGCTGATCCCGGGGAGCGTACTGACCTGCTCGCCGGCCTGCGACTCGGCCACAAGGTGGAGGTGGCGTCGGTCCATGCGAACGAGACCCTAATTAGGAACGAGACCCGCGCCAAGTTGACACTGGTGGGTAATCTGCTCGCGTACTATCTTGGCGCGCTGCACGTCGGCCGGCGCAACCTCGAGCGCGCCCAGGCCGAGGGGCGGGTCGAGCGCGGCGGCACGCGTGGTTGGGAAATGATCGTGTGGTTTTGCCGCCAAGTGGAATTCGCATGGACAACTGCCCGGTGGCGCGAAGCTGCGAGGATGAGGTGCCGCGGCCGCTCACAGCGCGAACGTGACGAGCTCGAGGCCGTGCCGTCGATGGCACAGCAGCTCGGCGTCGGAAAGGGTACGCACGGGCGGCTGCCGCAGCGTCAGGGCAAGCAGCAACAGCAGCCGTACAGCAGCAGCATCTAGGGGAGCGGCAGCCCCCCCCGGCAGCAGCAGCGGTTAGGCTTAGCGTGAGCGGGTTAACGTTCACACGCGAGTTTCGTGTTAACGTTCACGCGAGAGAGGCGACGAGCGAGGGGGCCGCCATGCGCGGACCCATCTCGGCCTTGCCCTCGCGGCTCTAGCTCGATGCAGGCATGGAAGCAGCTCGATACGGCTCTCAGGTGGGCCAGGATGACGCCGTGCTGCGTCTCTTCGCCCCGCCAAGGTGCGGGGGGAGGACCGCGAGAGGCCATACCGGGTGGAGTCTCGGTGGCGTGTCATCGAGAGCTATACGGGGTGTAAGCTAGGGGAAATGCAAAACCACGCCTGCCGTGCATCATCGAAGAATCTGATTTCCAGTTATGGAAATATGGGTCAATCTCGACTCCCAGCATTTCTCCACGCTCGGTCCATCGATGGAAAGTATGTTACATGATGCAAAATAGCACGACGCTGCGGTCACTGAGAGAGTGGAAGTGTGACTCTTCCGAAGATCTCGCGCTGCTGAAACATCGCCGCCGACTCGCGCGTGATGCTACCATTGGCGCCTTGTACTTTACGCACGGCCTTCACGACAAAGTTACACTGCGTAAATCATCGCTTTGCCTGAACGCAGTCTTTGGGAACAGATTCCGGATTTCGTATGTGCAGTCCGATGAGCTCTGGACCTCTGCACTGGCCTGCGACCCGGTGCAGAGTTCCCGGAATACCACACAGCGACGGTGTTGGGTGGAGCTGATGATGCGCAAGCTGGAGGCAGCGCGTCTGGCGCCTTTTGACATCACCATTATGATCGACTCCGACATGTTTGCCAACCCGCTCGCCCGCCATCCTACCGACCGCGGCTCCACCCTGTCAGCCCTGCGCTCGCGCTTTGCGAATAGCGACGTCGACATACTCTTTGGCATGGAGTCAAGCTTCTTCTTTTCGGCTGAAAACACCCTCGGCCCGCGCGTCGACCTGGCGGAGCTTGAGCCCAGCATCAACGGTGGTTTGGTGATCTATCGTAGGAGTGCCGCGACTGATCGCTTTTTTGCATGCACGCAGCAGCTGATGAGGCAGCACATTGGTGGGCTCGTGGACGATCAGTGGGCGTACCAGAGGATCGTGAACACACACGGCATGAACTCTATCCAGGCGCAGCTTCTGCCTCGCCAGTGGAGCTGCAAGTTGGGCGTACATCACACCTGGGCATCCGACGATTCAAGAGGCGTCGACCGGACTTACACCGAGGTTGGTATCGATGCGCGCCCCGTCAAGTGCATTTTCGTGCACTCGCATGCACTCAATATGGAAACGGTCGAGCGCCAATGCAGCGTCCAGAGTCCCGAGGCTGATGCAGCCGATGCTCAGGTTGCTGCCGCTGAACTCCGAAGCCGATTTGGCGCGAGAGCTGGAAGTCGTGGGGGCAGAAGTCGTGGTGGCAGAGGTCGTGGGAGAGAGAGCAGGGAGAGGACGAACGAGTTCGAGA
>Ga0209550_10005421_pt1 | contig 11962 bp, 5 predicted proteins | sample LauGreSuBDMM15SN_2_FD_187567 | JGI IMG/M metagenome (GOLD analysis project Ga0209550, IMG submission 187567) | Freshwater lake microbial communities from Lake Michigan, USA - Su13.BD.MM15.SN (SPAdes) (version 5) | ecosystem: Environmental > Aquatic > Freshwater > Lake | place: Lake Michigan, USA... | reverse complement strand
ACCGCCGCCCGCACCCGCCACCAAAAAATAACCCCGCTTGCCGCCCCGTCCACCGTCCCGTCTCTTTTCCATCCCATGAAATTCTTCCTCACCCTCCTCACCCTCCTCGCCCTGCTCCCGGCCGCCCTCGTCGCCCAAACCACCACGACCGCCGCGCCGGCTGTGCCGACCACCGCTCTCCCCTACGGCGCGCCGATCACGCTCGTCCATGCCCGTGCCGTCCTCGCCGCCGCCCAAGCCGAGGCCATCGCCAACAAGTGGGCCGTCGTCATCGCCATCGTCGACACCGGCGGCCACCTCGTCGTCCTCGAACGCATGGACGTCACCCAATACGGCAGCGTCAACGTCGCGCTCGGCAAAGCCACCACCTCCGCCGCGTTTCGGCGTTCCTCCAAAGTCTTTCAAGATCTCGTCGCCGCCGGCGGCGAAGGCCTCCGCACGCTCTCGCTCCCCGGCGCGACGCCCATCGAGGGCGGCCTGCCCCTCGTCCACGACGGCAAAATCATCGGCGCGATCGGTGTCTCCGGGGTGACGTCCGTCCAAGACGGCCAGATCGCCCGCGCCGGCGTCGCCGCGCTCGCACCCAAGAGCTAAACCCGTCCGTTCTCGCTCCAATCTCATGGCCACACCCCACTACGTTTCGCTCGGCGGCTTGAGCGTCACCCCTGTTCTCGCCGAGCTCGCCGCCAGCCAGGTTCTCCCCGGCACCGGCGTCTCCCCCGAAACGTTTTGGTCGACCCTCGGCCAACTCGTCGCCGACCTCGCCCCGCGCAACCGCGCCCTACTCGCCCGCCGCGATGACCTTCAGGCCCAGATCGACGCCTGGCACACGGCGCACCCCGCCGCCGCGTTGCCCGGCGATGACTACAAAAACTTTCTGACCCGCATCGGCTACCTCGTCCCGCCGCCCGCCCCGTTTGCCATCTCCACGCCCGACGCCGACGACGAGATCGCCCGCGTCGCCGGTCCGCAGCTCGTCGTACCCGTGATGAACGCCCGCTACGCGCTCAACGCCGCCAACGCCCGCTGGGGCAGTCTCTACGACGCCCTCTACGGCACCAACGCCATCGACTCCGCCAACGGCTCGGGCGCCGGTAGCGCCTTCAATCCCGCCCGCGGTGCCCGCGTCGTCGCCTACGCGCGCAACTTCCTGGACCAAGCCGTGCCCTTGCTCGCCGGCACCCACCACGACGCCACCGGCTACACCGTCGACGGCGGCACGCTTTCGATCACCCTCGCCAACGGCACCCGCACCGCGCCAGCCGATCCGCTCGCCTTCGCCGGCTGGCACGGCGAACCGTCCGCGCCGGCCGCAATTCTCCTCCGCCATCACGGTCTGCACCTTGAGTTGCACTTCGACCGCACCCACCCGATCGGCAGCAAAGACGCCGCCGGCATCAAAGACGTCGTGCTCGAATCCGCGCTCACCACGATCCAGGACTTCGAGGATTCCGTCGCCGCCGTCGACGCCGAGGACAAGGCCCTCGTCTACGCCAACTGGCTCGGCCTCATGCGCGGCGATCTTTCCGCCGATCTCGAAAAATCCGGCCGCACCGTCACCCGCCGCCTCAACGCCGACCGCGTCTGGCAAAAAGCTGGCGGCGGCGAGCTCACCTTGCCCGGCCGCAGCCTCCTGCTCGCGCGCAACGTCGGCCTGCATATGTTCACCGATGCCGTCCTCGACGCCGCCGGCCAGCCGATCCCGGAAGGCATGCTCGACGCGCTGTTCACCTGCGCGGTCGCGCTCCACGATCTGCGCGGCCCCAAGGCCCGCGCCAATTCGCGGCGCGGCGGCGTTTACATTGTTAAACCGAAAATGCACGGCCCCGAAGAGGTCGCGTTTGCGGTCGAGATCTTTGCCCGCGTCGAAGCGGCCCTCGGCCTGCCGCCGCTCTCCGTAAAGATCGGCGTGATGGACGAAGAGCGCCGCACCACGCTCAACCTCGCCGCCTGCATCCACGCCGCCCGCGAGCGCCTCATTTTTATCAACACCGGTTTCCTCGACCGCACCGGCGACGAAATCCACACCAGCATGGTCGCCGGCCCGATGGTCCGCAAAGCCGCGATGAAACCGCAGCCGTGGATCGCCGCCTACGAGGACTGGAATGTCGACACCGGCCTCGCCTGCGGCCTGCGCGGCCGCGCCCAAATCGGCAAAGGCATGTGGGCCATGCCCGAGCAGATGGCCGAGATGATCGCCGCCAAAATCGGCCACCCCAAAGCCGGCGCCAACACCGCGTGGGTGCCGTCCCCCACCGCCGCGACCTTGCACGCGATGCACTATCACCAGATCAGCGTCGCCGCCCGCCAGACCGAGATCGCGTCGCGACCGCCCGCTTCGCGCGATCTTATTTTGACCGTACCTCTGCACCGCGGCGGCGCGTTTTCCGCCGCCGAGATCCGCGAGGAACTCGACAACAATTGCCAAAGCATCCTCGGCTACGTCGTGCGCTGGATCGATCAGGGCGTGGGCTGTTCCAAGGTGCCCGACATCCACGGCGTGGGCCTCATGGAAGACCGCGCCACGCTGCGCATCTCCAGCCAACACGTCGCCAATTGGCTTAAGCACGGCTGCTGCACCCGCGAGCAAGTCACCGACAGCCTCCACCGCATGGCCGTCGTCGTGGATGGCCAAAACGCCGGCGATAAACTCTATCGCCCGATGGCGCCGAACTTCGCCGCGAGCATCGCGTTTCAAGCCGCCGCCGACCTAATCTTCCAAGGCGAGGCCCAGCCCAACGGCTACACCGAGTTCATCCTCCACGCCCGCCGCCGCGAAGCGAAGCACCGCGCCGCCTGAAGGTAGGTGTCTCCGACCCGCCCTCCGCGCCACGCCCACGCCACGCCCGCGCCACGCGCCCCGAGGACGGGTCAAAGACCTTTATCCTACTTTCCAGTCTTCGCCCCGCCCGCGCTCGCCGGCCGCAGCCGCACCACACGTCCAGCTTTCTCATCGCGGCGGTCGTTGAGCGCCACGTAGACCAACCCATCCGGCCCCACGCGCACATCGCGCACCCGGCCGCGGTCTTTCAAAATCGTTTCGCGCCGCGCCAACCCGTCCGCCGTCACGACGATCTGGTCAACCCGCTCCCCCACCAGCCCACCCGCCAGAAAACTCCCGCGCCACGCCGGAAAGCCTTCGGCGTTATAAAACGCCAACCCCGAGGCCCCGATGCTCGGCGTCCAATCGAGCAACGGCTCATTTACATCCGGCCGCGACGTGGCCCACTTCACCGGCATGAAGTTGTAGTTCTTGCCCCGCGAGACCGCCGCCCAGCCGTAGTTTTTTCCCGCCTCGATCCGGTTAAACTCGTCGCCCCCGCGCGGCCCGTGTTCGGTCTCCCACAGCCGCCCGGTCACACCGTCGCGCACCAGCCCGTGGGGATTTCTCACCCCGTAGGCCCACACCGAGGGCCACACCTCGGCCCGACCGGCAAACGGGTTGTCCGCCGGCACGCGCCCGTCGTCATGCAGGCGGTGGATCTTGCCCGCCGGGTGCGCGAGGTTCTGCGCCGTGCCATCCGACCCGCGATCTCCAATGCCGAAAAACAGAAACCCCGCGCCGTCGAAAACCAGCCGCGAGCCAAAATGCCGCCCCGAGCCCGAGTGCAACGCCGCCGGTGCCTCAAAAATCATCTGCTGCTCAATCCAACGCCCGTCCACGATTTTTCCGCGAACGATCGCCGTAAACCCCGCTTCGCCCCCGCCGCCCGGACGCGGCTGGGCATAGCTTAGATAAATCCAGCCGTTCTGCGCGTGATTGGGATGAACGGCGACATCCATCAACCCACCCTGCCCTTTCGCGAACACCGCCGGCGTGCCCGCCACCGGCGCCGACATCCGCCCGTCCATCCCCAAGATCCGCAACCGGCCGGGACGCTCCGTCACGAGCATCCGTCCGTCGGGCAGCCACGCGATCGACCACGGCGTTTCAAGCCCCGTGGCCACATCCTCCAAGACAAACGTTTCCCCCGCCGCGCTCAACTCCCGGGTCGACGCCCCCGCCGTTTTTCGCGCGGGCTCGGGCCCAGGCCGCCGCGGCGCCTCATGCAGATAGGCGACCAACTCGCGCACCTCAGCATCGGTCAATAGCGCCCCAAAACCCGGCATACCGGTTTCGGGATAGCCGATCTTGATGCTCTTAAAGATTTCCTCCGCCGTGCCTCCCCGCCGCCACTTGCCGGGCACCAGCGAGCCGCCCAAACCTCCGTTGCGGTCGGCCCCGTGGCAGTTGGCGCAGAGCATCTGATAATGCCGGTAATTCCGTTGATACGCCTCCTCCGATAACCGCAACGGCGCCGTTTCCGCTGCGACGGACCAGCTGCCCCACAACAACCCCAACGCGCCGAGACAGGATTTGAACGTCATGATTTTGAAAGTGATTCGCGCCCAAACGAGCACACCTCCCCGCAAAGCTCCAGCCCATGGCCGAAAAATCCGCCTTCGAGATTCCAACCGGCGGCCGGCCCGGTCTCCGCCACAAAACTCTCGCGGCCGCACTCCGCACCCGCCACAACCAGCCTCGTTCGCTTCCCTCGTTCGCCTCGCTGCCCCTGCGAGTCGAAAATCCCGTTCGTCAGGAACCCCCACAATATGCTCATACCCAAAATCCGTTCGTCGGGCGCCGCTGCATTGGCCGCCCTCGCCGCCTTGCTCGCCCCCGCCAATGCCCGCGCCAGCGAGGCCAACATCAAGATCCCCGATCTCAGCACTGTTTCGTTCCTCAACGGCGCGCTCTCCGGCACCGCCGTCCTCATGATCGGCCTCGCCGTTTGCGTCGCCGGCGTGCTCTACGGCTGGCTCCAATACGTGCAGACGAAAAACCTCCCCGTCCACGCCTCCATGAGCGCGGTTTCCCAAATTATCTGGGAAACGTGCAAAACCTACCTTTGGCAGCAGGGCAAGTTCCTCGCGCTGCTCTGGCTTCTCATCGCCGTCTGCATGGTCTATTACTTCGGCGTCCTTTCGGAAAACTCCGCCGGCGCCGTCGCCATGATTCTCGGCGCCTCCGTCCTCGGCATCCTCGGCAGCTACGCCGTCGCCTGGTTCGGCATCCGCATCAACACGGTCGCCAACTCCCGCGCTGCGTTTTCCGCCCTGCAGGGCAACGCCCTCGCCACGCTTTGCATTCCGCTCAAATCCGGCATGAGCGTCGGGCTCCTGCTCGTCGCCACCGAGCTGTTTTTCATGATCTGCATCTTGCAGTTCATCCCCAGTTCGCTCGCCGGCCCGTGCTTCATCGGCTTCGCCATCGGCGAATCCCTCGGCGCCTCCGCCCTGCGCATCTGCGGCGGCATCTTCACCAAGATCGCCGACATTGGCGCCGATCTCATGAAGATCGTTTTCAACCTCCCCGAGGACGACCCCCGCAACCCCGGCGTGATCGCCGACTGCACCGGGGACAACGCCGGCGACTCCGTCGGCCCCACCGCCGACGGCTTTGAGACCTACGGCGTCACCGGCGTCGCGCTCATCGCGTTTCTCGCCCTCGCGCTCGCCGCTTCGCCCGCCCTTTGCGCGACTCTGATCGTATGGCTCTTCGCGATGCGCATCCTCATGGTCCTCACTTCGCTCGGCAGCTACCTCGTCAACGAAGCCATCAGCAAACTACTCTACGGCGGCTCCAAAGATTTTAACCTCGAACAGCCGCTTACGAACCTCGTCTGGATCACGTCCTTCGTTTCGATTCTTGTCACTTACGCCGCCAGCTACGCGTTGCTCCACGACATGGCCGGCAACCCGCAACTTTGGTGGGTCCTCTCCACGATCATCTCCCTCGGCACCATCGCCGGTGCGCTCATTCCGGAATTCACGAAGGCGTTCACCTCGACCGAGTCCCGCCACGTGAAGGAAGTCGTCACTTCCTCGCGCCAAGGCGGCGCCTCGCTCAACATTCTCAGCGGCCTCGTCGCGGGTAACTTCTCCGCCTTCTGGACCGGTCTCTGCATCCTCGCGCTCATGTTCGGCGCCTACCACTTCTCGCAACACGCCGCCGTTATCGCGATGATGCCCGCCGCATTCGTTTTCGCCGCGCCGATCTTCGCGTTCGGCCTCGTCGCCTTTGGTTTCCTTGGCATGGGCCCGGTCACCATCGCCGTCGATTCGTTCGGCCCCGTCACCGACAACGCCCAATCCGTCTACGAGCTCTCGCAGATCGAGCAGAAGCCCGGCATCGCGGAAGAGATCAAACGCGACTTCGGCTTCGCCCCCGATTTTGAAAACGCAAAACACCAGCTCGAGAAAGGCGACGGCGCCGGCAACACGTTTAAAGCCACCGCCAAACCCGTGCTCATCGGCACAGCCGTCGTCGGCGCGACCACGATGGTCTTCGGCATCATCATGATGCTGAAAGGGATTTACCCCGACACGATCGAGAAGCTCTCCCTCGTGCACCCCGAGCCGATCATGGGCCTGCTCATGGGCGGCGCCGTCGTCTACTGGTTCACCGGCGCGAGCACGCAGGCCGTCGTCACCGGTGCCTACCGCGCCGTCGTCTACATCAAGGACAACATGAAACTCGACGCCGCCACCGCCTCGATCGAGGCGTCGAAAGAAGTCGTCCGAATCTGCACGCAATACGCGCAACGCGGCATGGTGAACATCTTCATCGTGATCTTCTGCTTCAGCCTCTCGCTGGCCTTCTTCGATCCGTTTTTCTTCATCGGCTACCTGATCGGCATGGCGTTCTTCGGCCTCTTCCAAGCCATCTTCATGGCCAACGCCGGCGGTGCCTGGGACAACGCCAAGAAAATCGTCGAGGTGGAGCTGAAGATGAAGAACACCCCGCTCCACGCCGCAACCGTCGTCGGCGATACCGTGGGTGACCCGTTCAAAGACACGTCGTCCGTGTCGTTGAACCCCGTGATCAAGTTCACCACCCTCTTTGGCCTGCTCGCCGTGGAGATCGCCGTAAAAATGCCCGAAGGCCTGAAGCACACGCTGGGGGCCGCGATCTTCATCGTGGGCCTAGTCTTCGTCTACCGGAGCTTCTATTCGATGCGCATCCCCGTGGACGAAAAAGACGCCGCAGTCGTCGAGCACCAGAGAAAGCAAGGCTGAGTCCGCCCGATTTCGCCGTAGGGCGGGGTCGCCGCACCCCGCCCCAAGACTAAGCCCCGAGGTGGGCCGTGCGCGGAGCGCACGGCCTGCCCAATTCCCCGGCTTCCTCGAAGCCCGTCATTCCGAGAAGCGTAGCGACGAAGCAATCCACTGGATTGCCACGGCGCGCTTCGCGCACCTCGCCAATGACAAACATCTAGAAATTAAAGGACGCTGGTATAAATCTTGGGTAGGCCGATACACGACCTTCCGCAAACTATGCCGACTTCACCTTGTTTCTCGCCGCTAGCACCGCCTCACTTTTAGATCCCATCTCGAACCTACACGCATTCGAATCAGCAGCCCTACATCATGCCGAAAAAGACCTCAGCCTCCCTCCTTTCCCCTGTCGCTCTCGTCACCGGTGCCGGTAGCGGCGTGGGCCGCGCCGTCGCCCTCAAGCTTGCCGCCGAGGGCTGGCGCGTCGCTCTTGTTGGTCGCCGGCCCGAGGCCCTGGCCGCCACGATCGCCCTCGTCCCTACTGCGTCGCGCAAATTCCTCTGCGCCTTCGCCTGCGATATCGGCGAGCAACCGGCCGTCACGGCGCTGGCCGCCTCGGTACTCGCGCGGTTCGGTCAGGTCGATGCCTTCATCAACGCCGCCGGCACCAACACCCCGCGCCGGAGCTGGTCCGAGTTGCCCGTCGCCGCTTATCACGAGCTGATGGCCGCGAATCTCCACGGCCCGTTTTACTGCGTGCGGGCGCTGCTCCCCGCAATGCGCGCGCGCCGTGCCGGCACCTTCGTCTTCATCAACTCCGAGGCCGGTCTCAAGGCCAGCCCCAAGGCCGGCGTCGCCTACGTCGCCTCGAAATTCGGTCTCACCGGCCTCGCCCAATCGCTCAACGCTGAGGAGCGCCCCAATGGCTTGCGCGCGTGCTCGATCTTCCCCGGCGACATCGACACCGACATCCTCAACAAACGCCCCGTTCCCCCGCCGCCCGAGGCGCGCGCGAAGATGATGCAGCCCGCCGACATCGCCGCCTGCGTATGGCTCGCCGTCTCGCTTCCGCCCCGCGCGGTCATCGAAGAGTTGTTGGTGCGCCCGCTTTGAGTCTTTCTTCGGGCGCGCCGCTTTACTGTAGCCGCCGCAGCACGCGCACCCGTTCCTGCCCCACGCGCGAGGGAAACGAAACCTCCGGCACATAATCGTGCACGATCTCGTAGCCGTCGGCAAAAAGCGCCGTGAGTTCCGCGACTGGAAAAGCGAACGGCGGCCCCTCCTCTCCCGGATCGAGCTGCGGATCGATGAACCACACGCCCATCAGCAGCCCGCCCGGTCGCAACGTCAGGTCGATGCCCCGCCGATAATCGGCGCGCAGCGAAGGGTGCAACCCGCTCATGCATGTATGCTCGAGCACGACATCAAAGCCCCCGCGCCACGAGGCCGGCGGGTTAAACAAATCACCCACGACGAAGCGCTCGGCCAGCGTCGGATAGAGCGCACGGGCCTCGGCGATTCCGGTCGGCGCAAGATCGAGGCCCACCGCATCGAGCCCGTGTTCTACGGCGAGAGCGACTTCGTGACCGTGACCGCAGCCCGGCACCAAGGTGCGCCCGCGCGTCGGATGCCGCTCCAAAAACTGCCGCAGCGGCGGTGAGGGTTTACCCCGATTCCAGAACACTTCCTGCTTTTGATAGGCTTCCTCCCAGTTCATCGGCCGCAAACCTCTCCTACGATTTACGAGAAGACGAACCCGTTCGTGCTCCTCATTTCCCTGGAGCCGCGACGCCCTCGTTGCGTTCCGGATTCAGCCCGCTAAGGACGCAGTCCGATTGAAGCACCAAAGCCGAGAGCGCCGAAAAAACCGCCCGCACCCCGCCACCGCCCCCGTGCACCAAAAAGAACACGTCGCGCACGGTAGTTGTTGTAAGCTCTGCTCAAACCGAGGGCCGTCGATCGCTCCACCCTTCGCGGCGCCGCCCACTCATTTCCTGATCTCCACCGGCTCATCGTGGGTTCACCCTCACGCCTCCCGCCCAAGGTTAATTTTTCATCGCAACCGCGCCCCTTCATCGCGCCCGCTTGCCGAACTTTCCGATCCTGCTACGGTCTTCCGCGTGCCTATGATCCCGCGCACGTTCACCGCCTTCTTAATCGCTTCGGTCATGGCCTTCGCCGGCGCGGTCTCCGCCCAGCCCCTCACCCGCGTCGCCGCGACCACGCTCCGCTTGCCGGCCGTTCCGCCCGCCTCCACCTATTCCACCGAGCGCGTCTTCGCCTCCCTCGCGATCAGCCAGCCCATCGCCCTCGTCACCCCATCCGGCGAGACCAACCGCCTCTTCGTCGTCGAGAAGACCGGCCGCATCCTTGTCCTCAACTCCCTCGCGACCACCCCGACCCGCAGCGTCTTCCTCGATCTCACCGCCCTCGTCGGCAGCAGCGCCGGCGAACAGGGCCTGCTCGCCCTTGCCTTCCACCCCGACTACGCGCGCAACGGCTTTTTCTACGTCTGGTTCACCCTCAACACCACGACCGCCGCCGGCTCCGGTCTGCATAACCGCCTCGCCCGCTATCGCGTCTCTGCCACCGATCCCAATCTCGCCGATCCGACTTCGCAGGTGCCTCTCATCACCCAGCGCGACGAGGCCTCCAATCACAACGGTGGCGAACTCGCCTTCGGCCCCGATCGCTATCTCTACCTTTCCCTCGGCGACGAGGGCGGTGCCAACGACCAATACGCCAACGGCCAACGCATCGACCGCGATTTCTTCGCCGCGATCCTGCGCCTCGACGTCGATCTCCGCCCCGGCTCGCTCACCCCCAGCGCCCACCCCGCCGTCCACCCCGGCACCTACGCCGTCCCGCCCGACAATCCGTTCGTCGGCACCACCTCGTTCAACGGCGCGCCCGTCAATCCCGCCGCCGTCCGCACCGAATTCTGGGCCGCCGGCCTGCGCAACCCTTGGCGGTTTTCCTTCGATTCCGCCACCGGCCTGCTCTGGTGCGCCGACGTCGGCCAGGGCGCACGCGAAGAAATCAACGTCATCGCCCGCGGCGCCAATTACGGTTGGCCGTTTCGCGAGGGCTTCATCGCCGGCACCCGCCCCAATGCTCCCGCGACCGCCGCCTTCGCCGACCCCGTCTGGGACTACCCGCGCTCCTCCGGCCAATCCGTCACGGGCGGCCTCGTCGTGCGCGGCAACCGTTATCCCGCGCTCTTCGGCCACTACCTCTTCGCCGACTACGAATCCGGCGGCCTCTGGGCCCTTCTGCCCGACGGCACCAACGCCGTGCCCGCCGCCCGCGTGCAACGCCTCGCCACCGATCCCGGCATCGTCTCCTTCGGCCTAAACCCCGCCACCGGCGACGTCCTCATCGCCGACATTCAGGAGAGCGCCATCAAACGTCTCGTCGCCAACCCCGCGCCCGGTGGCACGCCGTTCCCCGCCACGCTCTCCGCCACCGGCGCGTTCTCCGATCTCGCCACGCTCACGCCCGCCCCCGGCCTCGTCGCCTACGAGCCCAACGTCTCCTTCTGGTCCGACCACGCCCTCAAACGCCGCTGGTTTGCCCTGCCCTCCGCGACCACCGGCACCTTCGGATTTTCTCCCACCGCCAACTGGTCCCTCCCCACCGGCGCCATCTGGGTGAAACACTTTGATCTTGAAACAACCCGCGGCGTCCCCGCCACCGCCCGCCGCCTCGAGACGCGGTTCCTCGTCAAGACCACCGACAACATCTACGGCCTCACCTACCGCTGGAACGACGCCCAGACCGACGCCGCCCTCGTGCCCGAAGCCGGTGCCGACGCCACGTTCAACATCACAGAAAACGGCGTCACCCGCCCCCAGGTCTGGCGCTTTCCCGGCCGCGGCGAGTGCCTCCAATGCCACACACCCGCCGGCGGCTACGCTCTCAGTTTCAACACCCGCCAGCTCAACCGGCCCTTCCCGCTCGGCGCCGCCTCGTCCGCCGAGCCCGCCCACCAACTCACCGCCCTCGCCGCCGCCGGTTATTTCGATACGCCCGCGCTCCCCACACCGCCCGCCGCGCTCCCGGCCCTCGCGTCGGCCGCCGATCTCACCAAGTCGCTCGAGCACCGCGCCCGCTCCTACCTCGACGCCAACTGCGCCCAATGCCACCAGCCCGGCTCACCCGGCAGCGGCCTCTGGGACGCCCGCTTCAACACCCCGCTCTCCCTCTCCGGCATCATCGACGGCCCGCTCGCCACCGCCGCTGGCAACGCCACCCATCGCGTCCTCGTCCCCGGCGACTCCACCCGCTCGCAATTGCTCGCCCGCCTCGCCGGCAACGGCGTCGCCCGCATGCCGACGATCTCGAGCAACGAACGCGACCTCGCCGCCGAGTCGCTCCTCGCCCAGTGGATCGCCGCCCTCGCGACGCCCGCGCCCGCCAGTCGCCTCCTCAACCTCGCCGCCCGCGCCCAAGCCCTCGGCGGCAGCGCCACGCTCATCCCCGGCTTCACCGTCGCCGATGCGCCGAAAACACTTCTCATCCGAGCCGCCGGCCCCGCCCTCATCCCCTTCGGCGTCACCGGCGCGATCCCCCGCCCCACGCTCACCCTTTACCGCGATGCCCAGATTCTCGCCGCCAACACCGGTTGGAACACCGCCGCCAACTCCCCCGACATCCGCAGCGTCGCCGCCCGCATCGGCGCGTTTGCCTTCGCGGAGAACAGCGCCGACAGCGCCCTGCTCGCCACCCTCGCGCCCGGCAACTACACCGCGCAAATCACCGCCGCCAACGGCGCGACCGGCGTCGCGCTCGTCGAACTCTACGACGCCGATCCCACGAGCACCGGCACCGCGGGCCTCATCAACCTCTCAGTCCGCGCCCAAGTCGGCCTCGGCGCGCAGATCTTGATTCCCGGCCTCACCGTCGGCCCCGGCGCCGCCAAGAC
>Ga0209550_10005419_pt1 | contig 11964 bp, 8 predicted proteins | sample LauGreSuBDMM15SN_2_FD_187567 | JGI IMG/M metagenome (GOLD analysis project Ga0209550, IMG submission 187567) | Freshwater lake microbial communities from Lake Michigan, USA - Su13.BD.MM15.SN (SPAdes) (version 5) | ecosystem: Environmental > Aquatic > Freshwater > Lake | place: Lake Michigan, USA... | reverse complement strand
ACTTAACCCGAAGCGTAAACCTACCCACCATGGCGCGATACTGCGCGAAGATGTGTTGCCCGAGCTCGGAATCACTCAAACGACGTTAGCGCAGCACTTAGGGGTCAGCAGGCTCGGCGTATCTGATCTGCTGCATGAGAAACGCTCGTTAACCGCCGAAATGGCAGTGCGTATTGCGAAAGTGATAGGGGGCACACCCGAAAGCTGGTTGCGTATGCAAGAGGCCGTTGATCTGTGGGAGGCTTTGGCCAAATTCGAAAGCAACCCGGCCACAGCTCCTAGGGCGCTAGCTGCATAAGTGACAAGGGTCAAAACACAACCCTTTGACGCTGCTAATTATTTAGAAACTGAAGACGACATTACTGAGTATCTTCGTTTCGTTCTTAATGTGAGCGATACAAAGCTTTTGGCCGCCGCCCTTAGTGACATCGCCCGCGCACGCAGCATGAGACAAATTGCGAGCGAAACCGAGCTTCCACGACAGAGCAAATACAAAAACTGAGGCAAATTAAGTCGTATTTAGGCTAATACTGGGGGCTCAATTGTCAGATTAGCAAGTAAACCAACAGTTATGAAACCTTAAAATACACATAGATATTAATTTAATGAATAATTTGATAATATCTATGTATGCCTAAAAAACCGCAAGCCCTCCTGATGTTGCCCCCCCTTGTGCAGGCGCAATTGCGTCAACTTGGTGACGATCTCGTCATCGCACGCAAACGGCGTCGAGAATCTCGGCGGCAATGGGCTGAGCGGATTGGCGTGTCTGAACCCACTCTCATTCGGATGGAAAAAGGCGATGCGTCTGTTGCGCTGGGGATTTACGCCACGGCACTCTGGTTGATTGGCCGTTCGGGCGAATTGGCCAAGCTTGCCTCCCCCGAAACAGATCTAGGCGCGCTTGAGGCCAACATTAGCGCTGCTAAAAAGCGATCAGCCCGAAAACCCATCTCGCTAGCAAACCGCCTGCATGAGCGGGCCGTGCCATGACCATCGCAACGCATTATCAACCTACTGACGAAATGAGCCTTTGGTGGCTGGGTGAGCCTAAAACCCCTACCCTGATTGGCCATCTGCAATTCATACCGACAATGCGTGGTGTTGGCCTACGCTATGACGCAAACTGGCTACGCCAAGGCTTTGCGCTCAGTGAAGATTTGCCATTGCGCGAACATACATTTTTACCGTCAGCCAAAGACTCAGCGGTAGGAGCGACAGACGATGCTAGACCAGACCGTTGGGGTGAGCGCATTATTCGCACCTTTGATCGACCTGATCGTCTTTCCCTCATGGAGTATCTGTATTTTGCAGGGGATAACCGGTTCGGCGCACTAGGTGTCTCTCTTTCAGCCAAGACCTACCAGCCGCACTCGACTGGCCCCTTACCGCAATTACCTGAACTTGACTCGATTGAAGCTAGCATCGCCGAAATTTTTTCTGGCGCGCCCGTCAATGCGCGATTAATGCGGTTAGTCAATCCGGGGGCCAGCATGGGCGGGGCCAGACCGAAGGCACTCATCGAACTTGCAGAAGAACAGTGGGTTCTAAAGTTTTGCGAAGAAGGAGAATCGAGCGACACACCGCTCATCGAACACGCGACCATGACGCTGGCTCGTCTCTGCGGTATTCAGGTTGCAGAAACAAAGGCCTTACCATTACGTAAAGGTCACGCAGTTGCCGTTCGGCGCTTTGATCGGTTAGCGGGCAAACGCATTCACAGTCTTTCGGCCTCTGTTGTACTGCGCGCGTGCGCTGAAGACATGAGCTATTCGGCGTTGGCTTTATGGTTACGTCGTAAGGGCTCAGTCAAATCTGGTCAAGCAGGATTAGATATGCGCGAGCTGTTTCGACGGATGGTTTTCAACATTTTGATTGATAACAACGACGATCATGAAAAGAACCATGTCGTACAGATGGACGACACCGGCTTCTATCGCCTATCGCCTGCATTCGATGTGCTGCCAACAGGACAAGCACTTGGCTTTCAGCAAATGCGTGTTGGTATACAGGGTACCGAATCAACTTTGGATAACGCAATCTCAGAGCATCATTTATTTGGTTTGACCTACGACGAGGCGGCCGCCGAGATCGCTCAAGTCGCACGTTGTGTCGATGGCTGGGCAACACATTTCAAAGCCGCCGCCGTATCAGCCTCAGATTTGAAACAGCTCACCGCCCAGATTGATCGCCCGTGTCTACTCAATCAGCGCTTGGCTTGGTAGCGCACAATCAGCCCCACTCTAAAACTTAAACTGAAGCTTTTTCGCACCACGCGTCACGTTTCGATTTGCCCAGATTTCGTTTAGGCGGTTTTTGTAGCGCTCACCTACCACTGCAGGCGCAAAGATACTGCGATCCATCGGCTCAGAACTCGGCTCAGTATTTTCAACAAACTGTCGCATCAGTTGCGCTGCGTGCCGAACATTGGCTTCGGCCCAAACCTGACCAGTCGCGCGTGGATATTGGTCTTTTTTGACGCGTACCAAGCGGTACTTCACCAAATCGGCATGGGGCGGTTGGCAAAAATCGACATTACCTGAGTAACCCGTGCAGATCACGTGCAGGCCAAGCTGCAGCGCTTCTGCCATGCCGCGACCAAAGCCCTCGGCACGATGTAGCGATATATAACAATCACACGCTTGGTATAAGGCAAGCAAAGCGGGCCGATCAAGTGTTTGTTCAATGATGCAAATACGTCGATCACCACGAGCGATTTTCTTTAACTCTAGCCAAGCCGCGTTATCTGACCTTGGCTTTTGTACCTTCACCACCAAGCCAACTTGCTTGGCTGTGTAATCAGCCTTAGGAAACGCTTTCAAAAAAGCCTGCACACACGCCATCGGGTTTTTTCGTTCGATGTACGAGTTCAAATCGAACGCAAAACAAAACAGCTTGGCGCTAGGATTGAGCTTGAAAGTTTGCCTAGCCTCTTTAGGCGACTGATATTTTTGTACGCGGCCAAGCTCTACCGCCATTGGCATCAACCTCAGCGGCTTTTTATACACAGGTTTGAGCGAGTCGTATGTGTGCTGCGTCGAGACCCAAACTTCGTCGACCAGATCAAGCATCTGCTGCCACTCTTTGGGCCAAGCGCCTAACTCCCAGGGCCAATAGCCGATGTTGTAGCGCTCGGCAAATTGAGCGCCACCGCGCTCTGCATAAAAGCGCCCCGTCTCTTCAGCCGTCAGGCAAAAAATGTTAAACGCGAAATCACCCGACGTCGAAACATACCGCGCCATGCTGCGCTCATTGGTATCGACGTTATCGCCTGGCGGAAAATCAAGCATCGTCATCGGCACGCTGGCTTTCAAGAAGGCCTTGCCCGCCATACGCAAATCTTCACCGATCCCAAGCCTACCAAACGCATAACCGATCAAATTCACCCCGTAGTCGCGCTTTTTAAACGGCACGCTCGGCGCAGCGCTTGAAGCAACGCGCTGAGTAATAGGCTTGAGTCGGGTTGCCCAAGGCTCAGGAAGGGCAAGCACAAGTGCTTGTTCTTTGTCCGCTAAAAAATCCCAATAGTCATGCTCTTCAAGGCCGTGGGTATAGAACCATTGTTTAAACGCTTGCGCGCCACGCGGCTGCGGAAAGGCCTCTTGCACATCTGGTCGAGCCACAAAAACGATCTGTTGCAATCGTGTCAGTCTCGACCCTGAACTGGATTGAGATGACAAAAGACTTTTAAAATAATCTATATATTCACTAACTGCCTGATACTCTTTTTTGCCCGCGGTCATTAGCCACGCGTAATAGGCCTCTGGCCCCTGCTTAGCAGACGCAGCAAACAGCTTTTGCAGGTCGGGCCGAAGCGTCAGAATGAGGCGAGTGAGATCAAATGAGATATTTTGCAAGATTGCTTCCTAAGTGCGCCAAACAAGTGCCGCCAACATCATACAACTTTGCTTTGCTGCAACATACTGTGCTGCAATGCGCAAACACGAGACCGATTTAACATGATCCTCGCTTTCTCTAACGACAGTTAGAACACTTCGTGCGTGCTTTAAAAAATGCTAGAACAACCACAAAATAGCCTAGAATGCATCTAACTTTTATCGTTCTACGCTTAAACATCAGGGTCTTAACAACATGACAGCACAAGCAATCCTTTCGGGCGTCCCACTGGTTGAGTCTCCGTTTTTTAAAGAGATTGCTTCATCAAACTATTTTGATGAACACGAAGCTGAGATTGCTGCTGATTTGAATTTATACGGCTTTGCGGTGCTGCCTGGGTTTTACACCCACATTGCGCAGCAAGCCCAGCAGATTAAGCAAGATCTTGAGCCCATCTTTAACGGCCAACAAAGCGTCGGCCGCGCGCCACCTTCAGGCCAACCGGTTAATCGTATTCAAGATGCCTTCAAGGTTAGTGCCACGGTTAAACAAATTGCCCTCGAGCCGCAGATACTAGCCCTGCTCAGCAAACTATACGGTCGCCAAGCCTTTGCATTTCAAACCCTCAACTTTAATCAAGGAAGCCAACAGGCAGCCCACAGCGATTCGGTGCATTTCAGTTCGGCGCCCGAGCGTTTTATGTGCGGTGTTTGGGTCGCCCTTGAAGATGTTTCTTTGGATGCAGGCCCGCTGTGCTATTACCCCGGTAGCCATACGCTACCAATCTACGATTGCCGTCAAGTTGGTTTTACCCCCTCTGACACCGTTGACCAAACCGTCTATGAGCCCACCTGGAACAAACTGATCGAAGCCAACGGTTTACGTAAAAAGGTGTTTATCGCGCGTGCGGGTGATGCCTTGATTTGGGCTGCGAATTTATTGCACGGTGGCGAGCCCATTTTGCGCCCGGGCGCCACGCGCTGGTCGCAGGTGACGCATTATTATTTTGAGGGTTGCCAGTATTACACCCCCATGCAATCAGACTTGATTGCAGCAAAAATTGCCAAACGCGATCCAATCAATATTGCCTCGGGGTTACGGATATCGAAGGGGCTGCAAGCAGGCACCGCGGCCTCTAGCACCAGCGGCACAGGCTCAAACGATGGCGTTTTGCAGGGCCTAGCGCAAAGCGCAGGGAGCTTGCTCGGCATCGCAAATAACGCAGGCCGCTCGCTTGGTTTAGGTCAAAAAGCAGACAACCTGCTGGGCATGGGTAACAAACTAATCGGTAACTTGTTCGGGCAAAAGCGCGTTAAAGCGCCGGTCTACGCCGAGATCCCGTTACCAGCTGACTTCGATGAAAAAACCTACCTCTTTTTGAATCCAGATCTTGCGGGGGCTGAGCTGACCCCAGCCACCCATTACGCCCGTCATGGACACGCCGAAGGCCGCCCCTACCAGATCAAAGTGCCTGAAGATTTTTCAGAGGCTGAATATCTTAAGTTAAACCCAGACGTCGCAGCCGCGGGGCTTGATCCGGTGCGCCATTATGTACTGCACGGCTATCGCGAAGGCCGTCCGTATCACAGTGCTTGAATGCCTAATGGTTGTGACACCTATTGGGCTAAATCCTATCAATGTAAAGCCGGATTAGGTTAAGAACGTAGGCTAGCTTACCATCAGGCATTCAGCCACCGCGCGAAACGTTTTTTGGTGGCAACAGAGCCGTATCTTGCAACTGCCAGAGTCAAGTTGGCTTGATCAAAACCAGACAGTTTACGAGCCGCTAACTGTAAGACTTGGTTCTTGTCTTCAGCTAACTCGTCTAGGTTATTGATCGCATCGACTAGCAAGAATTCTGGAGTCAGTTTTTTCGGAAAACGAGGCTTAACGCGAAAATCGAACTGACGGTTTCCGAGAGAAAAGAGACCGTGCCGCTTGTGGTTATAGACTAGGGTTTTGTTATAAAGTTGTGTTGTTCCCAAGCCAAGCGTGTTGTAGCTTGAGGGTGAAAACACTAAAAAGTCTTTGTCGCGCAAGAACGCAGCAATCAAGGCCGGATCCTCTGGTGGCAATAGGCCAAAAGCTGATTTTTTAGGAGCGTAGTAAAGCCCCTGGGCTAGCCGCTTTAGCGCGCCACCAGCCACTAACTCGCGAAGATGCCGATCAACGGCGTTAGAAACATTCGCCAAGTCCTCTCTACGATATACCTTACCGGCGCGCAATGACTTAGCTACCTGATCTAAGGCACTCAAACTGATTGCTAACGAGGCACTTAAGGAAGGAGTTTTTGCCGGTTTCATTGCATGAATTATCATTGAAATTTCATGCAAATTATAGCTGATTTAACGGATCGACGATATTCGATCTGTTGAGTCTGAAAGACATTGTTGAAAAGCATGGCTGCAGCCCTGCAAGCTCACTGAGATTGCAGCGTCCTTACCCTAAGACTTGAAGTTAGCTAACTGGGTCGCTTACGAGAGATCAAAACAGCACCCGTAAGCCCACGCTGCCACCATATAGCGTCTGGGCATTGCGAAACTCACCCGCCAACCCCGCATACGCGTAGATATGGTCATCCAGCCGCATGGTGCCATACACCCCCACTTGCACAAACACTGCACCCGCCGTGGGTGTTATCACGACAAACGACTGACCCGCTAACGTAGTGTTTAACGTAGGATTCAACAGGCCTTGTGAGTCTGCACCCACCGCAATACTTGCCCGATACGTATAGGCATCGCGTAGCGGCTCAGTATTTAGCGACGACAATGCCACGCCAAGTGTGCCGCGCACGCCGTTGCCGCTATAGCGGCCAAGCTCGAGTGCTGCCGCCCCATTGCCTTCGCTGTATGACGACTGATTGACTTGTTGATATGTGATACGTGCAAAAGGCGTCAGGCCGAGGCCTTCGTACGCAAAGGCGCGGCTCACCCCTAGGCTTAGCAACACATCATTGCCCATCACCGCTTTATTTTTAAACCCGTTACTTAAGCCCGTGACATCATTGCGTGACAAGTCAGCTGAACTGAGCCCCAAGCTGGTAATCCCGTCGACCACGTACTCATCCAGCAACGGCATCTTGCCGTACAGAAAAAGCGCTCCTTGCTGCAGGGTGCTGTTACCGCCGTTTGCTGCAACCAGAGTATTTGCTAATGACACCCCTAACCCAAACTTAATCTTTTGCTGCGGATCTGAGTAAATATCTGCGCCAAACACCAGTTGGTATAAGTTGCTGCTATAGCCGCTACCGCCACCATTGCTCGTTCGATCCCCACGTTGATAAGCGGCCTCACCCCAAAGTTTGCCGTCTGATACCGCTTGCCCAACAGCGGCTTGCCCGTTTTGTGGATTCACCAGCGGATTTGAACTGACGCTAGCATTAGGCAACCCCAAAAGAGGGCTTGTTGAGCTTGAAGGATTGAGCCCAGTATTGAGCAATGAACTGACGCCCACTGCAGGTAACGAAATCGGAAAATCACCCAACCTGGCAAGCAACGCCTGTTGCAGGCGCTGCGACGTTTGAGGCAAAACCGCGACTGACGCGGCATGCACTTCACCGGCCAGGCCCGTGACAAACCCTTGCAAGGTATTAGCCCGTTGCGCCGCCGTGGCATACAGCAATTGTTCTTGCAACCCGCCTGAGGTATCCGTTTGATTGAAACCCACCAAGCGATCAAGCACCCCAGCTGTTGCCTGAATATTTTTAGTCGTGTCGGCCAACGTGTTGGCATAAGACAAAGGCGCAGCAACGAGCTCTACGCTTTGGCTATTGCTCATGTTGTAAAAAGCTAGCAACTGCGTACCTGAAGCCATTTCAGCGGGCTGCGTCAGCGTCGTAAACCGACCAGCAATCCCTTGGGCGGCGGTGATGATTTTAAAACTGTCACCCAACTGCGGCACATAAATCGCGCTGCCATAGCCGTTTTCAGTGGCACTGAACAGATTGCTGAGGCGCGGCGTGAGTGTCGCGCCCGCGTGAATCACAAATTGACCATTCAACACGTTTAAATTTGAGTAATAACCACTGGCCCCAGCACCTGCATTTGCAGTTGACTGCTGCACACCCGCAATGTCTTGTTGAAAGACCGAACCGCTTTGCATGGTGACCGTGGCATTTGTAGCAAGATAGCCTGGCGATTGGCCCGGCTTTAACACGCCCGCTACGGTCAAGGCACTCGCAATCGTGCCCGTGCCCATTAACTGTGCGCCACTGGCCACATACACCTCACCCGTGCCTGTTGCAGAACTACCTTGTATTGACAAGGTACCCGAAGCCACCGTTGTGCCACCGGTATAAGTATTAGTACCCGTGAGCACGGTTGTGCCTGTACCAGTAAACGTTAAACCCCCTACCCCTGAAAACACACCCGACAGGGTTGCAGTGCCAGACGTTGGGTGAGCAATCGTGCCGCCCGCACTCAAAACACTAAAATTTAAACTAGACCGATCTCCACTTTGCAACACCAACGAGCCGCCTGCAAAGACAGGCTTCACCGTCACGCCCACATTACTGAGCAAGACCCCGGTGCCAGGCAGCATATCTGGCAATACTGGCGCGCTGGTGCTTGACGCCGTCACCAACAGATCCCAAAGCGTCGAAGACCCTGACGCATTAACCAAGGCCCACGTAAAGTCACCGTAGCTACCCGACAGGCTACTGGCGCTAATGTTGCCCGCGCTCAGGCCATTCAACACACTTAAGTAACGAAAACTTGTAAGCACCGAGCTACTATCGACACCAAAGGTGATGCCACTTGTACCTGAAGCATTGGTAACAGAACTGGCAGACAGCTGGCCATAATTAGTCGTGCTGGCGACGATGATGTTGTAGTTGACGGGCAAGGTACCGGTATAAGTCAAGGCGCTCGTCGAGGCGCCTTGTCTATTGTTAATGGTTGTAATGGTGCCTGCGTTGTAGATACCCGTGCCACCGGTAATCGTGCCGGTATTGGTCAACACACCAATCGATGCGCCACTGTTATTTTTGACACCATACGCCGAACCATCAATTGAATTGGCGTTGATAAAGGTTGTGAACGACCCGCCACTATCATTGCGCACCCCCTCTGAACCTGAAGAGATCGACCCAGAACTAGTGACCTCAAAGGTCGTCGTTGCGATATTGCCGCAAGGGCCTGTTACGGGCGAACTAATCGGCGTTGGGATGCCGCAGCCGCTTGCACGCGCGTCAGCCAAAAAGCCCAAGCCCAAAACCAGAAAAAATACACCCAAGCATTTGCTGAGACGGTGTGCCCTAACCAAACAGGGCAACCGAACACCACGCGCGGGGTCAACCACCTGAAGCTCTAAGTTATTGATTGCTCTCGATAGTTTCAGGTTCAAATAGAATCTTTAAAAGAGTGTTTGTGTTCAAATCAGGCTGTTTAAAGCAACACTCACCTCTTGAGACCGGCCAGCGCGGTTTAAAGGCTATCAGGCAACAGCTTAACAGTTTGCGCTATTTTTGATCGTTCAACCCTCACAGTGTCTCTAGTGCTGCCACTCAAGCACCACCAAAAATAACCAATGTTGCTTCGAATCATTCGTTCTAAGTTAGTAATTTTTATGCTGGTGGCTGTGGCCATAGGCGCAAGCCTGTACGCCTACCGACAACCCTTACTCGAGCGCATCATCCAACTTGCGGTTGGGCACCGACTATCAGCTAGCAATGCAGCTTATCTGCCCGACGGCCTGCATGTTTCCCTGTGTGGGGCTGGCTCGCAGTTTTTGGTCGACCCAAAGCGCAGCGAACCCTGCGTGCTGGTGTTAGCCGGTAAACAGCTTTTTGTTGTGGGTGCTGGCAATAAAAGCACCCAAATCATCGAAAGCATGAACTTTGGCGCTGGTGAAGTGAAAGCCATCTTTTTAACCGCGTTTCATTCGTATCAAATCAATGGCTTAGGCCAATTACTAAACTGGAACTGGCTACTCGCCAAAGCCGACAAGCCCTTGCCAGTGTTTGGCCCTAAGGGCGTTGACAACGTGGTGTCGAGTTTGAACCAAGCCTATTTTATGGATAGCCGGTTCAAACTAAACACCTTAAACCCCCAGCACGTATCGCCCATCAGTTATGGTGGGCGCCCCATCACCATCAATTTCGACAAACCTGACGACATCGCAACAATTTCAAAAACCAATGACCTTGAGATTTTGGCGTTTCAAGTCAACGCAGCGAGCAATGCGCAAGCGCTTGGTTATATTTTTAAATACAAAGGTCGCAGCGCCTTAATCACGGGCGATGTCCCCAAAAGCGCCGACATTGTTCAACGGGCAAAAAATGTTGATTTACTGGTGCATGATGCCTTGTCGCCCGTATTGATGAAAGCCTATTTAGACGGCGCCGTAAAATCTGGTCTGGTCCACGTAGCTGAGCTGTTTTCAGTGATCATGACACAGCACACCACACCCGAAGAGGCCGCCCACACCGCAACTAAGGCGCAAGTAAAATATCTACTGCTCTCGGGTGTGACCCCGCCCCTACAATTGCCAGGTGCCGAAGGTATTTTTATGGGCGAGGCCAAAAGCATTTTCAAAGGCCCGCTCAAGATCGGCAGTGATGGTGACGTGGTGTCAATGCCGGCCCATTCAGATGAATTTAACTTCAGAAACATCATCACGCGTTTCTAATGCAAACTCCCAGCACCCTTCAATTGTTTTCTAAAACACAGATTTTTTTCATCTGTTTAGGCGTGCTGGCGCAGGTTTCATTTTTTGATACCTTGAGATATTTTTTTGAACGCGGTGTGTGGGGGTATCCACGATTAGGTTGGGTGATCCCTCAAAAAGTGGTTCATTTTGGCCTGTTTGAGCTGAACTCAACAATAGTATTGACCTTGCACGCGGCAACCAGTTTCTTGTTATACGCGGCGGTGCTTTGCCAGTTAGCGGTCATGCTGTTTGTGCCCCCTTCAACGGCAAAAACACATTTTCACCGCTTTTTTGGCCGGACAGTCGCCTTTGTAGGCTTCCCGATTTTTGTCTTGTTTGCGTTGATTCTCAACAGCCAAATGATTCACTCAAGCGCCAATCAACTGTTATTTGGCGTGATCCCACTATTAATCATTTGGGGCTTTGTACAAGCCATCAATGCGGCGCGCGCGCAAGACCAGACGCGACACCTTGACGCCGTGTATCTGATCCTGATGTGTTTGAATGCCGCAGCAATCACCCGCCTATGCATGGGCATGCTGTATGGCCTTGGCCTATCCACCACCTTTCTGATGCAAAACCAAGAGCCGGCCGCGATTGGTGCCATCCTTCGCACCCTGTTGCTGCTTTTGATTTTAGGTGGCTCGTACCTGTCGTGCAGCAGACTAAAAGCCAACTATAAGCCCCTTTTATTGTTAAGTTTTGTCTGGGGCTTAGCGATATGGCTAGCTTAGCCAACCAGCGAGCGGCTAGTGCAGCGACAGGTACCATCTACCTGGTCGAAGAAGGGCCAAACCCGTCGACAGATTATTTTTTAATGCCAGCGCTTAAACCGCTTGCACGACCGATCGTTCGTTGCAGTTGGACAAGCCCCTTGCCCACCGCGCAAGCACTAGCAGGCGCCACAGTTATTTTTGTACGTTACATGCCAAGTGATTGGAAGCGCTTGGTAGCACAAGCGCACCACAGCCTGGCAGAGCTAGTCTATTTTATGGACGATGACTTATGGGATTATCGCGCTGCCGCAGGCTTGTCTTTGAAATACCGCTTCAAACTTGCACGCTACGCAACGCGCCATCGCCGTTGGTTAGAATCCCTAAATTCCAAGCTTTGGGTATCGACAAAATGGCTTGCGGACAAGTATGCAGCACAGCAACCCAAGCTTGTGATGCCAGCACTGCTTGAAGCAGCAGGTTCATTGGCCGCAAGCGCATCCACTGTTAATACAAGCCCCTCCTCACCGACTTCAGGCGCGCCTTCAGCGGCTACAAGAGCAATCCCACTTACCGCCACCTCAATCACCGCTGCAACACAAAACATACAACTCTTTTATCACGGCAGCGCCTCGCACCGCGCAGACATTGAATGGTTGCACCCAGTCATCAAAACCGTACTCGCCCGCAACCCCAGACTGCAGTTTGAAATCATTGGCGATGCGCACACCCGCGCGCTATATGCCAGCCTCGAACCCTGCAC
>Ga0209550_10005417_pt1 | contig 11965 bp, 5 predicted proteins | sample LauGreSuBDMM15SN_2_FD_187567 | JGI IMG/M metagenome (GOLD analysis project Ga0209550, IMG submission 187567) | Freshwater lake microbial communities from Lake Michigan, USA - Su13.BD.MM15.SN (SPAdes) (version 5) | ecosystem: Environmental > Aquatic > Freshwater > Lake | place: Lake Michigan, USA... | reverse complement strand
AATCAAAAATGATAGTATCAATATCTTCTATATTTAATGATGATAAATCTAAAAATTGTTTCCAATATATTTTATCACAAATCAAACCGTGTTTTAATATTTCTGCTAATCCTGAACGCATTTCTATTTGCGGAAGCGTTTCAAGAAAATCTGAATCTATAACTACTAATTTAGGATTGTTAATTACTCCAATTTGATTTTTAATATTCCCTAAATCTATTCCAGTTTTACCACCAATTGATGCGTCAACCATCGATAATAATGTAGTTGGTATATTTATAAAATCAATTCCTCTTTTGAAAGTTGACGCCACAAATCCGCCTAAATCAGTAACTACGCCACCTCCTAAATTGACAATCAAACTTTTTCTATCAGCACCTAATTCAGTTAAAACATTCCATATTTGAACACAAGTTTCAATGTTTTTATTGATTTCTCCTGCATCAAATTCGATAATTTCAATTCGACTTTCTGTTTCAATTAAAGGAAGTAATTTTGGCAAACAAACTTCATTGGAATTTGAATCTACCATTATAAAGAGAGTAGAATAATTATTTTCAGAAATAATTTTATTCAGTTCGTTGTAACCTTCATTATTGAAAATCACATCGTATCCATTTGTGTTTATTTCTTTCATTACTGTGCAATTATTTGCTATAAATTGTAGTTGCAAAATAAGGTAATTTTTGATTAATAATCAGTATTGTGTTCTTATATTTGCATTATTATTAAAATTCACATGGATAAAATTTTCAACAATACCGACGTGGCGTTTTCATTAAAAAGTGATACTGAATTAAACCGCGCTTATTTTCTATTTAAAATGATTGACAATCAACCATTGGTTAGAATAGGAACTGCGCTTACCAATTTTGCTATCAAAGCGCATTTGCCGGTTGAAGGCTTAATTCGTGCAACGGTTTTTGATCATTTTTGTGGTGGAGTAAATGAGGTGGATTGTCTTTCTGTTGTTGATAAAATGTACATCAAAGGAGTTTCGTCAGTTTTAGATTATTCTGTTGAAGGGAAAGAAGAAGAGGAGCAATTTGATGCTGCATTGACAATGACATTGAAAACCATTGAATTTGCTAAAGAAAAAGAGGCAATTCCATTTGCAGTTTTTAAACCTACTGGATTTGGAAGATTGAATTTATATGAAAAAGTGGGCGCTAAAACAGTACTTACCGAATCAGAAAAAGCTGAATGGAACAGGGTAGAAGCGCGTTTTGATAAAGTTTGTAGTGAAGCTCACCAAAAAAATGTACCCTTATTAATTGACGCAGAGGAAAGTTGGATGCAAGATGCAGCCGACGATTTGGTTGCTCAAATGATGAGAAAGTACAATAAAGAAAAAGCAATAGTTTTCAATACTTTGCAAATGTACCGCTGGGATCGATTGGATTATTTAAAGAATTTTCACGAGCAAGCAAAAACAGAAGGCTTTCACATTGGAATGAAAATTGTTCGTGGCGCCTACATTGAAAAGGAAAATTTGAGAGCGGAAGAAAAAGGATATCCAACTCCAATATGTGAATCAAAGGAAGCGACCGATTTAAATTATGATGCTACTATTCATTATATGGTTGAAAATATTGATCGAATGGCCATTTTCGCAGGAACCCACAATGAATTGTCTTCCTATAAGTTGATGGAATTCATGCAAGAATTGCATATTGAGAAAAAAGATGCTAGAATTTGGTTTGGTCAATTGTACGGCATGAGTGATAATATAAGTTATAATTTATCTGCAAATGGGTACAATAACGCTAAATATTTACCTTTTGGTCCAGTTCGTGATGTAATGCCTTATTTGATTCGAAGAGCAGAAGAAAACACTTCGGTTGCTGGTCAAACTAGCAGAGAACTAAAATTAATTAGCGCTGAAAGAGATAGAAGGAAAGGAAAAAGATAGTTATTATAAAGTCTAAAAATTATTAAATTGTAGGTTACTAAGATTTTTGTAGATTCCGTTTTCTAAGGCAATTAATTCTTGGTGGGTTCCTTTTTCTTTAATAATACCTTCATCCAAAACTATAATTTGATCAGCTGAACGAATTGTTGATAATCGGTGTGCAATTATAATGCTTGTTCTTCCTTCCATTAAGATTTCCAAAGCTTCTTGAACTAATTTTTCGCTTTCACTGTCTAATGAAGAAGTTGCTTCATCCAAAATTAAGATACTTGGATTTTTTAGTAAGGCTCTAGCAATTGCTATTCTTTGTCGTTGACCTCCCGATAATTTTATTCCTCTTTCTCCAACAATAGTTTCAAATTTTTCTGGAAAACCTTTTATGAATTGGTAAGCGTTGGCTTGTTTTGCTGCTTTAATAATTTCTTCTTCTGTAGCATTTGGTTTTCCATAGGCAATATTTTCACGAATGGTTCCTCCAAACAAAATTACATCTTGAGGAACTATACTCATATTTCCACGAAGAGTATCCAAATCATAATCGTAAATGTTTTTTCCATCGATGGTAATTTCTCCTCCTTCAATGTCATAAAAACGTAATAATAATGAAGCAATGGTAGATTTTCCAGCGCCACTAGGTCCAACAATTGCAATTTTCTGACCGAAATCGGCATTAAAACTTACCTCTTTTAATACCTGAATTTCTTTTCTAGATGGGTAAGAAAAAGCCACTTTTTTGAAACTTACATCTCCCTTTAATATTTTTTCTGAATGAGATTCAGATGAGTTAATTTTCTCCGGAGTTTCTTCTAATAATTCAAAAACACGTTCTGTGGCACCAACGGCTTTTTGAATTTGAGCATACAATTCTGCAATTCCACCAAATGAAGCTCCAACAAAAGTAGAATACAATACAAATGATATTAATTGTCCTACACTCATTTCACCACTAATACTTAATCGAACTCCAAACCAAACTACCGCTACAATTGCTCCAAAAAGGCAAAAAATGATAAACGAAGCAAAGTAGCCACGGTATTTTCCGCCTTTAATTGCAATTTGAACTATCTCTTTTATCTTTCCGTTGTAACGCGCAATTTCGTACCACTCATTTGCGAAAGCTTTCACAATGCTAATTCCTTGCATGGTTTCTTCAACAATTACTTGGCTTTCTGCAACATGATCTTGAACTTTTTTAGAATATTTTCTAATAAATCTTCCAAAAATAACTGCAGCAACTGCTACTAAAGGAACAACGGACAACATTAATAAAGTGAGTTTGAAGCTCTCGCTTGCCAATAAAGCGATACCTCCAATTATTAAGATAAATTGTCTTAAAAACTCAGCAATGGTTGAAGTTAGAGTGTCTTGAATTTGTGTAATATCTGAGCTAATGCGGCTATTTAATTCACCAACTCGCTTTTGAGAAAAAAAGGTCATTGGTAATTTAACTAAATTACTGTACAATGCCAAACGCAAATTAGCCAAGGTATTTTCAGTAAAATTTACAAATAATGATAATCTAAAAAAAGAGAATATAGATTGAAATAAAAGAATAGCAATTAATCCGCCCGCGATAAAATTGGCTTGAGCATTGTCTTTATTTTTTACACAATCAATTAAAAGACCCATTAATTTTGGGAACGCAAGCGCTGTTCCTCCAGTAAATAATAAGAAAATTAAACCAATATAAAATTTCCATTTATGATTTTCAGCATATTTAAAAATCAATAAAGCTTTGGTTATTGATGATTTAGTAAGTTTAGATTTTGGTAAATCATTTTCTTTGAAACGGGCCATTTATATTGTGTTTTCTGCAAATGTAGATTTAAACCAAACTAATCGTAGCTAATTTATGTTAAATAAAAAACAAGATATTTTATTTACTATTATTCAATACCGTTAATATTGTTTTAATTTGATCAACATCAATTCTCTTCGCTTTGATCCTTTTGTCCTTATCCAAAATATAAATAACAGGAGTAGAGTAAATATCGTATTTGTCTTTCAAGTTATTGTAATGCACGCCATCATAAACGTTTATCCAATCCAGTTTCTTCTCTTCGACATACTTTTTATATTTGTCAAATTCATGTTGGGTATAAACACTAAAGACTTTTACATCAATATTATCTTTCAATAATTGATGGTACACCTCAATTAATTTTGGAATTTCCACTTGACAATGGCTGCAATCTACATCCCAAAATGCTAGTATAGTATACTTAGCTTTGACAGAACGAAGCTTTAAAAAAGTTTTTTCTATTTCGGTAGCATTGTCATAGAAAATTTTGGTCATTTCTTCACTGGTTTTTGCTTTTTCAAAACCCATTTTGGCAATTTTATCATAACTTTCTATGGGAATCATTGGTAATTCTGGAGCAATTTCTTCTAATAAAAGTGGTCTAAGGATATTGGCTCGATTGATAATATTATTTACAATATTATTGTCATTATAAATATCGTTGGCTTTTCCTGTTTTGAAATAGTTATCTACAATATGAACAAAAACTTTGTCAAAGCCCATCACTTTTGAAGTTTCATATTTATTTGCGAAGTTGGCCAATAATAATTTGTACATAATTGAACCCCCAACAGCTTGATTCATAATTCTATCAATTTCTACCGTTACTGAATCTGGATTTCTCATTACAACCGATTCAAAATAACGATTCAATCGACCGTAAAAGAAGGGAGTTCTTGCCAATCCATCTTCTTTTAAATTGACACCATCCCAATAATGGTTTTTATAATAGTTGTAAACAGCTAAACTATCCGGTCTGCCATTAGAAGCTTTTGGAACGTCAATTAGGTATTTTTCAATTTTCAAGTTTAATGCTTCACTAATAAAAGTTCCTTTATTTTTTTCCATAAAATCCTTCTCGTAACTTTCAATATTTTTATTAATCAATTTTTGTTTATTCGAAATAAAATCAGTGGAGTCTTTTTTACTTAAACCTTTGGTACTGGCTAAATAGGAGTCAAAATCGCCTCTTTGTACTTCAAAATATTTGATATATTCAAAGAAGTCGTTTTGAATTTTTGAGTTATTGCATTTCAGTAATTCTTTGTAATTGGATACAGATTCGCTAGAAATATCTAAATTTTGATTTGCATCATCAACAATAAAGTCAAAATAGATGGTTTTTCCTTGACCAACTAATGAATAAATTCCCTTTAACAACTTTGTTTTACCGTTGAATACAATTTTTCCGTTTTTGATTGTTTTACAAGTATCAACAATCATGTTTTTATCAAACTGATAAAAAGTTAAATAAGCAATAGTGTCTTTACAATGCTTCAAATTGATTTTAATATCGTAAGCATTTTGAGCTTTGATAGAATTAAAACAAAAGAAGATGACTAGTGATAGAATTATTTTTTTCATTTATGACAAAATATTTTAAATAAAATGATTTACAATTACAAAAATAAAAAAGTGGACATAATTTTAAAATTAAATTTATCTTAATTGTGCTCCTAATTGTGTTTGGAAATTACTTTGAAGTTTACCCATTATTTTTTCAATTTGAGTGTCCGTCAAAGTCTTAGATTCATCTTGAATCGTAAAACTAACCGCATACGATTTTTTTCCTTCTGGCAGATTTTTACCTACATAGACATCAAATAGTGTGATTTCTTTTAGTAGTGATTTTTCTGTTTGTCTTGCAATACTATAAATAGTTTCAAACGCAACAGATTCATCTAAAAGTAAAGCCAAGTCTCTTCTCACTTCAGGATATTTGGGAATTTCTACAAATTTAATTTTATTAGAAATTGATTTTAAAACAACATTCCAGTCAAAATCAGCATAAAAAACTTCTTGTTTAATGTCGAAATGCTTCAAGATTGATTTTTTTACTGTTCCAAATTCAACTAAAACATCATTTTCATTTGCATAAGCAATTCCTTCGGTAAATACATCTGATGAAATCGGTTGAGTATGAAAATTATTGATTCCTAATCTTGATAATATACTGTTCACATATCCTTTGAATAAGAAAAAGTCGGATGGTTTTTGAGTATTTGTCCAACTTTCTTCTAATCTATTACCGGTGGTAAACATGGATAAATGTTTTGGTTCATCAAATCCTGAAGGAAGTTTATGGTATGTTTTTCCAAATTCAAACAACTTTAAATCGGTGTTTCTTCTATTAATATTAAAAGAAACCGCTTCTAATCCTGAAAACAATAATGATTGTCTCATTGCTGATAAATCGTTACTTAATGGATTTAGAATTAATACATTAAAGCTCTCTTTTAAATTCTCAGATAATTTGATATAATCAGGAGTTGTTAATGAATTGGCCATCATTTCATGAAATCCTAAAGAAGTCAATTGATTTCCAATAGTATTTTGCACTTTATAATCTTCAGTTCTCCCTGAATTTGAAATTGTAGCATTAATTTTATTGGTAAAATTAATATTGTTATAGCCGTAAACCCTCAGCAATTCTTCAATTACATCAATTTCTCTTTGAACATCAACGCGGTAAGAAGGAATAATAAGTCCTAAACTCGAATCAGAAACACTAGTAACTTTAATATCCAGAGAAACTAAAATTTTCTTAATTGTTTCTTTCGGAATTGCTTGACCAATTATTTTAGTTACATTTTCAAAGTTTAAAACAACAGGAAAGCCTTCAATTTTATTATTATTCACATCAATAAGATCAGAAGTTATTTCTCCTCCAGCAACTTCCAGTATTAAAATTGCAGCTCTTTTCAATGCATAATCAGTAATTGCAGGATCAATACCTCTTTCAAATCTAAAAGAAGCGTCGGTACTTAAATTATGTCTTTTTGCTGTTTTTCGAATAGAAACTGGATTAAAATAAGCACTTTCTAAAAAGACAGCATTAGTGTTTTCAGAAACACCAGAATTTATCCCGCCAAATACACCCGCAATACAAAGTGGTCCTTGAGCATCGCAAATCATGATGTCTTCTTCATTTAAACTTCTTTCAATTCCATCTAAAGTGGTAAATTTTGTTCCTGATTGAACAGTATCAACAAAAATATTTCCATTTATTTTTGAGGCATCAAAAGCATGTAGTGGCTGCCCTAATTCATGTAAAACATAATTAGTAACATCTACAATATTGTTTTTTGGAGTCAATCCAATTGCTTTTAATTTATTTTTTAGCCATTCAGGTGAAGGCTTTACGGAAACCCCTGAAATTGTAATTCCACAATATCTAGGAGCTAATTTTGTGTTATTAACTTTAACATCAATTTTAAAAGTTCTTTTATCAACCTTAAATTTATTCACAGATGGTGTCATTAATTCGTATTGCTTTCCGTCTCTTTGAATTAATCCAGCCCGTAAATCTCTAGCAACGCCCCAATGACTCATTGCGTCCGCTCGGTTTGGTGTTAATCCAATTTCAAAAATTTCGTCTGTTTCTATTTTAAAAACTTTAGCAGCAGGAGTTCCAGGAGTTAAACTAGAATCTAAAATCATAATCCCGTCGTGACTATCGCCAAGTCCTAATTCGTCTTCAGCGCAAATCATTCCATGACTTTCTTCGCCTCTTATTTTTCCTTTTTTAATTTCGAAAGATTCCCCTTCTTTATTGTATAATTTTGTTCCAATTGTTGCAACAGGAACTTTTAGCCCAACCGCCACATTGGAAGCGCCACAAACTATTTGAATAGCAGCTCCAGTACCAATGTCTACAGTAGTGACTTTTAATTTATCAGCATTGGTATGTTGGACACAGCTTAATACATGACCAATAACTACACCCTCCAAACCGCCTTTTAAACTCTCAAATTTTTCTACACCTTCAACTTCTAATCCTAGATCGGTCAATACTTCAGCAGTATCCTCCGATTTCAAATCAATATTGATAAATTGTTTTAACCAATTGTATGATATTTTCATTTTTTTTCTATAATAATGTTGCAAATATAGGGATTGCTAATTGGAGTAAGAAAGATTTTTATTGCTTTTTTAACAACAATTAATAACTATCTTACTAATGAAAAATGGGAGCTAAATTGTTGGTTTGAGTTTTGTTCTTTGTAATAAACGGTAAACCAATAATCTGTTGCAGGCAGTGAATTCCCATTATAAGTACCATCCCAACCTGGTTCAGATGGTTTAATTTGTTTTATTAATTTTCCATATCTGTCAAATATATCGATATAGGAATTTAGTTGGTTTTTCAGTTCTGTAATATTCCAAGTATCATGAAATGAATCACCATTTGGTGTAAAATAATTAGGGAAATTAATTATCTGAATTGTTATTTTTTTTACTCCACAGTAAAACTTATCTCTTACCGATATTTCATGAATTCCCATAGATAAATCTGAAAACACATTACTATCTTGAAAAGAGTTAAAATCCAATTGGTATTCGTAATTCCCAATTGGTGTCACATTAACTGTCACGGTTTGTATTTCTGAAAAATAATTTGAAACAGTTGCAGTTATATTTCCTGGTGGTAAGCGCGCCTCGACAGTAGTATTTGCTGCAGCGGAACAACCTGTAATATTGTTGGTGGCTACTGCCGAATAAGCCCCGGGTTGAGTAGCACGATAATTATTTCTAGTTTGTCCTGCAATAATTCCAGTACTATTTGACCAAACAAATGAATGAGTTGCTGAACTTAGGTTGGCAATTATTATATAACTGCCAATAGAATTTCCAAAATCATCTAAACAAATAAAACCATCTTGTGGTAATATCAAATTTGGTAAACTATTTACAATTAAAGTTACATTGTAATTTGCTGGTGGAGCGCATCCCCCTTGAGTGGTTAATGTAAAATTATACGTTCCTGTAGATGAGGGTGATCCAGTAATGGTAAAATTGTTATTGTTATAACTTCCAGATAATCCAGTTGGTAAATTACCTGAAGTTATGGAAGCATTTGTCGCCAAACCACCAATATTAAACACAATCGGGTTTATTATTGTGTTTAAACATAAAGATGGAATAGGAGCGTTTAGCGAAATACTTGGTAATGGATTTATTGTAATTGAGAAATTAGAAGTTGATGCTGTGAGACAAATTGCAGGATTTGCGGTAATTGTATAGGTTACCATATAAGTTCCAGGCAAACTATTTGCAAGGTTTATTTCTCCTGTGGATGAGTTGATGCTTAGGCCAGATGTCGAACTAAAAACCCCTCCTGATGTAAATCCGGTTGTAGGAATTATTGTTGGATTGGTATCATTAATACAAACAGGGGAATTATAAAAGAAGCTACTCACTGAAGGGAGTATTACTGAAAGATTAAAATCAGTTATCGCAAAACAACCCGTAAAAGTATTGCTTAATCTTATAAAAATTTGCTGGGGATTTGAAGTATTTCTGTAATTGTTGGGAGTTGCAATAGCATTGGTATTGGTAACGGCGTCATTATAATTGGTGTGATAAGTTGCCACTAAATTAGGTTGAGCACCTATGGCTAAATTACTATTGGGAGTCATATCAAAATTAGCCTCCCCAGGCAAATTAGGTAAACTGCATTTTTGAAAATCAATTTTGGTAATGGTAGATGGTGCTTGAAAAAAAGTTGCAGTTCCTGACCAATTAATGGAAAAAGCACTAACACCTACAGGTCGGTCAATCGCAATGTAATAGGTTTCGTTATCTAAAACGTTCAACCATTTTACAAAACTATTTCCATCAGGTCCAGGGCCTTCACTAACGTCTGTTTCGCTACTGCTTATTCCGGTTAAATTATTGATTAAACTTGCTTGAAGTGGGTTAGTTGTAGAACATCGAATGGCTGTTCCAATATTGTTACATGCTACATTGGGTCCAAAAATCCAAAAATCCAAATCTTCCACTAAATTTGGGCTTTGCGGAGTTAATGTAAATCCTAATGTTCCTCCAGTATTAATTTTAATTTTCAACCACAAACTGTTATTTTCTCCAAGACCACATGCATTTCCCGGATTAATTTCTTGTATTCCAATTCCATTAGCTGTTAAACCAGATAAATTGGCGTTTCCACAAATGAAGATAGCGTCAACACAATTGTTTTGCGCAGATAGGTTTGGATTAAAAAAAAATGATAATAAAAAAAATGTTCTAGATAATTTATTGAAAAATAAATCCATATTAGCGTTCAATTTTTGATAGGTAAATTTAAATAAATATTTATGAAAATTGAATATTTACAGCGTTTTAACTAATATAATTCCAAATATTTTTTCGTTTAGAAATTTCCATAAAAACTTCTCGAAGTATTGAATTTATTGGTTTTTCTAGAGGTGCATCTTCTTTAAGAATTTTAACCGCATAATTTCTAGCCAGATATAAAATGTCTTTATCTTTCACCAAATCAGCAATTTGAAGGTTTAAAACACCGCTTTGTTGAGTTCCCATTAAATCACCTGGGCCACGTAATTTTAAATCTACTTCGGCAATTTCAAACCCATCATTGGTTCGAACCATTGTTTCCATTCTAGTTTTACTATTATTGGATAACTTATTTGAGGTCATCAAAATACAATAACTTTGATCGGCACCTCTACCTACGCGTCCTCTCAACTGATGCAATTGAGAAAGTCCAAAACGTTCGGCGCTTTCTACAATCATAACACTTGCATTGGGAATATTAACTCCAACTTCTATAACGGTAGTTGCCACCATGATATTGGTTTTACCTTCTGCAAATCGCTGCATTTCAAAGTCTTTTTCTGCAGCTTTCATTTTTCCGTGAAGGATTGAAACAGCATATTTAGGCAAAGGAAATTCACGAGAAATGGTGTCGTAACCGTCCATTAAATCTTTGAAATCCATTTTTTCCGATTCTTGAATCAATGGATAAACCACATAAATTTGTCTTCCTAATTCAATTTGTTCGCCAACAAAAGCCATCACATTCAAACGATTATTATCGTATCGATGAACCGTTTTAATTGGTTTTCTTCCTGGTGGTAATTCATCAATCAACGAAATGTCTAAATCGCCATACAAACTCATCGCTAAAGTTCTGGGAATAGGGGTGGCGGTCATCACTAAAACATGCGGCGGAATTTCGTTTTTCTTCCATAATTTAGAGCGTTGTTCTACGCCAAACCGATGTTGTTCATCAATGATAGCCAACCCTAAATTATTAAATTTAACCTTTTCTTCTAATAAAGCATGTGTACCAATTAATAGTTGTAATTCTCCATTCTCCAATTCTTCATGAATGATTTTTCTTTCTGAAGTTTTACTTGAACCAGTTAGTTTTTTAATATTGATATTCATAGTTTTAGCTAATTCTGACAAACCAATAAAATGTTGATTTGCTAAAATTTCTGTAGGCGCCATCAAGCAAGCTTGAAATCCATTATCCAAAGCCAAAAGCATACTCATAAATGCCACTATTGTTTTTCCCGATCCTACATCTCCTTGTAATAAACGATTCATTTGGGCTGGATTTCCCATATCATTTCTAATTTCTTTGAGCACTCTTTTTTGAGCATTGGTTAATTCAAATGGCAGGTGGTTTTCATAAAAATCGCTAAATAAATTGCCTACTTTATTAAAAGCATGGCCTTTAATTTTGTGTTTTCGAACTAAATTCTTGGTAATTAAATGTAACTGAATATAGAACAATTCTTCAAATTTTAATCGGTATTGGGCTTTCGCCAATAGTTCTCCGCTTTTTGGAAAATGAATGTTCAAAAGCGCATCTTTTTTTGATAATAGATTAAGCTCGTTTTTTAAGTAATCCGGAAGTGTTTCTGTAAATAAATTGTGGGTTTCCAAAAACAATTGCTGCATTAATTTATTTACTACTTTATTTGTAATGCCCCGGTTAGCAAGTGTTTCTGTAGATGGATAAACGGGTTGCATCGCTGATCGTAAACTTTTTTCATGTTCTGACAAAAGTTCAATTTCAGGATGCGCCATATTGTAAACACTACCAAATGAAGTACATTTTCCGAAAATTACAATAGGAACATTTAATTCTAAACTCTCTCGAATCCATTTATGACCTTGAAACCAAACCAATTCCATTTGACCAGTTTCATCAACAAATGTTGCAACCAATCTTTTTTTACCCTTTGCAGGCTCAACCGTTTTAATGTGAATTATTTTTC
>Ga0209550_10005414_pt1 | contig 11971 bp, 10 predicted proteins | sample LauGreSuBDMM15SN_2_FD_187567 | JGI IMG/M metagenome (GOLD analysis project Ga0209550, IMG submission 187567) | Freshwater lake microbial communities from Lake Michigan, USA - Su13.BD.MM15.SN (SPAdes) (version 5) | ecosystem: Environmental > Aquatic > Freshwater > Lake | place: Lake Michigan... | reverse complement strand
GTCAGCAACTGCAAATTGGTATATCGACCGCCTTTCAATTGATGGTGGTTTTACTACCGTTGATCGCATGTTGGGGGAGGACCTCTTACAAGTTCGCTCTGACGTCTACTACAAAGTTGATGTTGCTCAGATTGAGTCAACCCCGCAAGCAGCTGGCACAACGTCTGCTCCTGTTGAAATAGCTAAGTACGCAGTCGTACTTGATGGCGTTATCGACAAGATCATCAATTGGGATGGTTTTAGCGAGAACGAAGACTTAAGTGAAAATGCCGTCATCATCAAATTGCCAGAAGGCGGTGGCGTTACATACATAGATGAAAAGGGAGTTCTAAGACTCTCTGCCATCTATCAAGGAAGCATTGTTTCTGCTCAAGTCTCACCCACAGAATTGGTCACACCAAAGGTTGGTCTGGTTGAAAAAGCACCACTGACAGAGCCAGCACCTCCCGTTGGCACACCAGTTCCCTTTGAGAATGCACCACAAGTGACTTCTCAAAAGGTTGCCGCAGATAACTCTATTTCTGTGACTATTCAGGTGCCAACAGTAAACGTGCCAGCTAACTCAACTGTTCAAGTACAAGTTGTTACAGATGGCCGATCAACTACCTCTATAGGCGTAGATCCAACTGCACCAAGCACAACGGTAACTGTCAATAATCTGCCGCAAAATGAAAACGTCACTGTTAAAACAGTAATTACAGACACCGTAACAAACAAAGAAACGGTGATCGTAAATCCTGTTGTGACAACCATCCCGGCACCCATTGTCACACCGGAGCCTGCTCGCAACCCAGTAGTAGATAAGGCCACAGTGGCAGCACCAGCTGTTACCTCCTCAACAACTGATGCAACAGGACACCGTGTGGTTGATATTAAGACTCCAGTTATTCCAAACTACGACCCAACTAAATCAGTTGCATCCCTTATGGTTGTTGGTCCTGGTGGATCAACAACATCTATTGGACTCTTTGGTTCAGGTGAAACACTTTCTGTGGGTTCACTCTCACCAGATGCTAATTACACGGTCAAAATCGTTATTCGTGACTTGGGCACAGGCAAAGAGACGATTATTTCGGGGGAGCAGATTAGTAAGGGTGTGACGCCTTGAAAAATCCCTGGCATGATTTTGAGATTTCAACAGATATGGTTCATGAACTCGATCGGCACTCATTTGATTTACACAATCTAAGTGTCGCCGCAGAATATAGATTTCTCCCACTTTTAGCTCCAGAGCCTTGGATTGGTGACACAAAAGCTGATCTGCTTGTCCTGTTAGCCAATCCTGGCGCAACTCGAGGCGATGTTTCGGGCAAGAAGCAGAAAGGCGCTGACTCAATCAATCAACTATCCATAGCGAATTTGAAACATTCAATAAGCGACTATCCGCATTTCTTCTTTAATCCAATTTTAGAAGGAACCGACGGGCACACTTGGTACAAAAAGCGCTTCCACCATTTGATCGAAGCGACTGATGCGCAAAGTATCTCAAAAAAAGTCCTTTCATGTGAATTAGTGCCCTACCACTCCTTCAGTTGGAAGAAGCCACGCGTGATGCCACCTACTCAAAGTTACACATTTGAACTCGTCAGAAAGGCAATCGACCGGGGCGCAATAATTCTGATAGGTCGAGGCAAGGCAGACTGGTTCAACTACGTTCCAGAACTCTCTAAATATAAGCGATACTTTCAGCCTGCCAGTTCTCAATGTGCATATGTATCTCCGAAGAATTATGGCAAAAATTATAGAGAAATCTTGAAAACTATTTCCTAAGGAGGAAGTCGCAAAAACTACATACTTAGTACATTCAGATCAATACGCAAACTGGATCTTCGATCCAAACCATCCAACTCAAGGGCGTAGATTCATTAACGCCAAGAAGTTACTCGAAGAGCACATGGGCAACATAAACACCCCGCTATCGATCCTTGAACCGCGCTTAGCTTCCAAGACCGAATTATCACGGGTTCATTCATCCGAATACATCGATGAAGTACTCGAAAATCATGTAACGGGTCAATGGGCCGGTGCAAGGCCAGACTTATCGGAACTCGCAGCACTCTTCGCCGGTGGGACGTTAGTAGCACTCGACGCTTTGCTTACAGGCAAGGCGAAAACTGCAATTCATTTCCCTGGTGCAAAGCATCATGCGCAGTATGACTATTCATCTGGTTTTTGCGTGTTTGCAGACTTCGCATTAGCTACTGATATTGCAACAAAAGACTTCTCTAAGAAGGTTGCGATTTTAGATTTTGATGCCCATCACGGGGATGGAACTGAAAATCTCACAGCAGAGAATCACAATGTCCTGTCATTTTCAATTCACGAGAAAGGGATATTTCCAGGCACAGGTCACAGCAGTATCCCTGAGAAGTTTGTCTACAACTTCCCACTTGGGGATTCAGGCGATGAAGGGGATATTGGAAAGGGTGATGAGGCTTTGCTAAAAGGTGTTGCCGAATTCGGTCGGCTAGCCGACGAGTTCAATGCCGACCTCATATTTGTCGCTGCTGGTGCTGATGGGCATTCGGAAGATCCATTGAGTTCTTTACAGTTCACGATTGCTGGATACGAAGCAGTGGCGAAGTGCCTAAGGAAAAAGTTCCCAAACACTCCAATCCTTGTGGGAGGTGCTGGCGGATATTTGCCTGATTCTGAAACTCCAGAAGTATGGTCAAAGTTTTCCATGGAGTTAATAGGTTCTACATAACTGTTACCGAATTCTAGAATTTGATGAATTACTGAAATGCTAGCCCTTTTTGAGCGTCATAATGATGAGACAAACAAGTAGTGGGATCTTTACGCAACAGCCACAGTGTGATCTAATTCGACGTACGCTAAATACATCAATCTGGATGGGACAAGAATGTTTACAACAAGTGTTGGAGTTGTCTCACTTAAGAATCTATTGGAAAGCGGAAGATTTGTTGTACCTGATTTTCAGAGAAACTATGCGTGGGAAGCAAAGCAAGTGAATGAGTTTTGGAATGATTTGGAATTCGTAACTCGTAGTAGAGAAGAGCACTTTGTTGGTTCGGTCATTCTTCTGTCGGAAGATGGCGTGTCTGACCTGCAAGTTATTGATGGCCAACAGAGATTAACAACAATTTTTATGTTAATTTCTCTGATTCGTGATCTTATGCTGGAAGAAGAAACCCAGAATTTACAAACACCGGTCAACACTTTTGATGTCTCGCACGAACCCATAAGTATGCTTTTTAGCGAATTGGCTTCAGCTCAACCTAGATTTGAGGGTAATGCACAAATTAAGCAAGATTTCTTGGATTGCGTAATAAGAAACCCAAATGACCAAAAGAGAAGAAAATTTAAAAAGAAGGACAAGTCAGAAACTAGAAGACTAAGAAAAGCGTATGTGTTTCTTGAAAAAACAGTTCGCGATTATGTTGTAAGGAATGCCGGTGAAGACACTCAGAATAGACTCCGAGTCTTACATGATTTGTTTCAGACCATTCTCAAAGATCTGAAAATTATGTCAATTTCGTCCTCTAATAGAAAAGAAGCTGTAACAATTTACATGACGCTGAATAATCGTGGTTTGGGGCTTTCTCCAAGCGATTTAGTAAAAAGCTTGCTTATTAGATTTGTCTCAAAAAATAATAGAGGAGAAGGCTTTCTGGATAGCCGTGAGGTTTTAAAGAAGTGGAGCGAAATAGTAGATAATGTTGGAGATGATTCTCTTGATCAATTCCTACGTCACTATCAACTTGTCTACGGCCGGCGCGAGAATGCCGGCACCGGCTTACTTTCGATAAGAGAAAAGGACATATTTTCAATCTTTGAGCGAGACATTCAAGGTGAGGCAAAGAGTCCGGTATTAAACCCGTCAGAACGGGCATACAACGTTCTTGAAGATCTAATAAAGAAGTCACAAACTTATTCGCGTTTTCTGAGATTTGAGTACCCAGACCCTGATGACATTCAAAAGAAATTTGATTTGAGCTTCAGAGGCCTGTATTCAATATCAGATTCGTATCGCATAGCGCTGCTAGCGCTATTTGATGAGGAATTGAACCTTTCTGTATTAGAGCTAGAAGAATGGGTTCAATTTGTAGAATCACTTGCAATACGTTGGATCATAGTAGGGGGTAATGCACAAGTTTTGGAGAATCTATTCCAGTCTACTGCAATAGAATTTCTGAAGTTGCGATCAGAAAATGAAATGGTGGAAAATAGTTTACGAAAGCGCTTCTCTGATAATCTGCAAAGTAATGAAAATGTATCAGCAAGACTTAGCGAAGCTCTGGATGACACCACCTTAGTTAGATATATAGCTTTTAGGTTGAATGAAAAACTAAGTGGTGAAATGGGCGTGTTGAAATTTGAACCAAAATTAATCCATGTTGAGCATATAGCACCGGATACTATGACCGATGATTGGAAGAGTGCTTTAAGCATTACTGCTGTAGAGCCCGATGAAGTTGCTGCGGAATATGATGATCTTTCTGAGAAACTAGGAAATAAGACTCTACTTGAGTATAAAATTAATTCTGCAATTCAAAATAAGCCCTTTGTCATTAAGAAAGATGGAATTACTGTTGGGGCCAAAAAAATAAAGGGTTACAAGGATAGTTCAATTAAATTGACTCAAGATTTGTTGTCAATTGATGATTGGTCAAGAGAAAAAATTGAATCAAGAACTAAGTGGTTTGCTGAGATGTTCAATATTATTTGGGGTCACCAGACGACTGCCCGGGTTGAAGAGTATTCAGCTTGGAGCAAAAAATAGAATCTCTCAGGGTGACGCCGCCCAAGAGGGAATAATTTATTAGCTACATTTCCCATCGTCTATTTCCTTTTGATTTCAAGAATCATCGGACCACAGATTTTGTTGTGAGTCTTCACGAGTGAGTAAGTGTCCATATTTTCACCTCAACCTGAAACTCTGCAATATTCCGTACTCGATCAGAGCTTTTGCAGACTCTGATTGTCCTCGACCGATTCCGAATCTTGATGCACCCGGTACCAGCGCTGGGAGTAGTTTAGTGGTCATGAATGGAAGGTAGACGAGGGGACTGACAGATCTGTGAAATATTGAAAGGCAAAACTGACTCAGGCTTACAAAATCTAGTCCGCACAGTTAGGCTGGCGCCATGCACGAGTGTTTGAGGGAAATTTAATTGGTACCCGAACAGTGGCAGGGTGAATTAGGCCCGATCAGTAAACTTGTCCGCTTCTTTTGCCCTGATGTTGAGATGAGTGAACAGTCGAATGAAGAGCTTTGTTGGTACTTGTTAAGTGATTGGGACACCCAAATCAATAAAAAGAGCTCCACAGAGAATCATCCTTGGCTAATTAAATTAGATTTCACGCCAGGTGGATTTATTCGTTGGGCCCGCTCTACAACCCGAAATGGCAATGCGCCTGAAAAGCTAATTCACAAACCACACACTCATTTTGGCTGCAACATAAATGAAACTGGTTGGGTCCAGGTTTCAGAACCTGAAATACGCGGTGCGCACTTATTGTCACGAGCCGCAGGGAGATGTGTAGAGAATGATCCCGATTGGTTAAAGTCTTTCGAGATGTGTCGAGGTCAAGTCAACATAAATTCTCTAGGGAATTGCATGGAAAAATGAACGACTTAGAAAAATTGGTCGATGAAGCCACCTCCATTGGATTTGGGCAACTTTGGATGGCAGAAGTAAAGCGTGCCGTCCGCATTACGCTTCGGGGTAGATTTGCAAACGCCAGGCATATCATTTCCGAAGATGATCTCGTCCAAGAAGTAATTTTACTCAAGCTACTGGAGTCCGAAGAGCAACAAAAGATTCTTGATCTTGCAAACGATATTGGACATGTTCGAGCCCTCCTAATACGCCTGGTTAGAAATCGTATTGACGAGCTACGCGAGCATTCCTATAGGCGAAATGTGTATGACCGCATTGTGGAAGAGTTCAAGAAGCGGGGACAAAGCCTTGACCAACAAGGACATGAGGACATTCGCGATCATAATCATGCGATCATGAGGATACGGGCCATGGTGAAAAAGCTGCCCTTGCGTAGGATTCTTGGCGAGGAGGAGCGCTCTTCCCCACTCTTTAGCTCTGAATCTCTTGCGCATCTGGCTGATGAGATTGTGCGTGAAGGACTTGTTTTGACACGTGAAACTGTGTGGGAAGGCCTGTCCGCTTTAACACTTTTCCTCCCAAGGCTGAGTAATACGGTTGTAGATCAAACTTTGGTCTCCGAGCAGAATGCCTTTGTACAGCCTGAAAAGCAGCAAGAGGCACGCTATGTGTGGTCAGTCGCGGAGGGGGTGGTTGCAGATATGAGTCAGGACACAAAAGAATGTTATGCGGCCATTATCCAGGGATTCGGGAAGGCAAAATCCATGACTGATTTAGCCGCGGCATTGGGGCTGAGGAATCGCCAAAATGCGGCAAAGCGACGCGACTCAATGGAAGCGGAAATGGAAGCAATCATAGGGAAGTTAGCGCTTCCCAAAGATGACTTACTTGAAGTCTTGCGAGCAGTGTCCGCAATTCTCTATCCCGAAGCTGATTTGAACGGAATTAATTTATGAATGATCTAGAAGTACTCAAAATAGCTCAAGAATTTAGGGCTAAGCACAAAATTAATTTGGACTTTAGCGATGAACCCCTCGCTGCAGGGCAGATTAGAGTTCTCCAAAATGGACAAAATTTTAGTGCCACGTCTGTCTACGTATTGATCCTGGAAGTGAAATACAGCATTGGGGGAATACGTGTGGCACTAATCGATTCCGATACAATTTATTCCACCCCATTTGATATAGTTTTGAAAAAACAGGCTACTGGGGCTCCATTTGACTTAACTTTGGTCCCAACCTTATCCAACTGGGTTGAATTTTCGCAGTTGGTAGATCAAAAAATACGAGGTCATGTTAGCTCAGAGGAGTCAAACCATTTCGTCAAGGCTTGTTCTCTCGGTGTCTTGGATTTTTCAAACCAAACATTGCCGAATGGCTGGGAGGCGGGTGAAATCAACATTCAGCCAGGTGATCATGCTTGGCTAGATCGAAGTCTTTTGGTTGAAAAGTTCTTTAGTTTTACGAGAAACCAGAGCAAGATTTTGGAATCTTCGTCTGAGTGGGCTACAAGTTATCTTTACATGAACTGCTTGGTTGATGTGAATTCATATGAAACTCTATTCAATGCTCTTCCTTTAGCCCGCATAGAATCTGAGGATGACCAGTTTAATATTGATCAAGCACGACTTATGGATATGCAAATTAGAGGAGATCGGGAGCTGGCACCAGCATGACAACAAACGAAAAGAAAATTTCAAGAACTTCAAAACCACAGCCGGGAGTAAAATCCTCTTTAAAAACATTGAAGTTAAGGAATTTCAAGAGTGTCCAGGAAGCGAACCTAGAGTTAGCAAATCTTAATCTACTGGTAGGTGCCAATTCGTCTGGTAAAAGTTCTTTGATACAAGCAATCCTATTTCTTGCTCAAAACGCAAGAAATTTCAACGAACAAGCCAGCCTTGGACGAATGGACTTGAATGGTACTCTCGTGGGTTTCGGCAGTTTTGAAGAGACTGTTTGTCGTTATTCAGATGATGTTACTAAGTTTATTGGACTTTCTGGAACTTTTCAGCTGGCTACTCGCAATATTGATCGTCGCTCCAAAAGAATGTTAGATAAACATTTTTCACGAAAAACAAAGTCGATTCAATGGTCAATGGAATTACTTCCCTCTAACACCAAGGCTGATGATACAGCTGTCTCCCGTGCATCTTCTGTGAAGTATTTCGAGGACAATGAAGTTATCGAGCAAATCACTTACGAAGGCACCTCGAGCATTAATAGCGATGATTCATCAGTAAATCTGCCTGAAAACCTAGCACCCTATTTTAAGCCACACAGCTTAGGAGAGCTGGACAGTTTAATTGACCCAACGGATATCGAAGAGAATTCAACATCATTCTATGAAAAGTTGGCTGAGGATCATCTGCATTCAAATACTGAGTGGCGGAAGACAAAGCTGGAAGGTCTCACTTTTATAAACGGATTACCAGTCACAGGATATGGAAAATCGACCCGCCTCGAGACTCTCCTAGCATCCCAAAAGACATTATGGGATCAGGAGTTTATTCAGAGACTTCTGAATTTTGTAGTCATGGATGAGATGCGTGCATCGCGAAATCTAAATCTCGATCCAGATATTGCAAATAACCAGCCATCAAATTTTGATAATCGGAGTGATGCGGTATCCGCCTATGTAAATGAAATCAACAGCATCCTTTTCGATATTAATGCAACAACGGATGAGGACCCACTTGTAACAAAAAGGTTCCAATTCTTAATTGACCCCTCAACTTTAGGTTTAGTAGAGGACAAAGATGACATGAAATTTAACATGGGTAAGCGGGAAATAGGTCAAATGAATTTGAGCATCGAGGTTTCGGATTCCCTCAAGTTACGAGTTAAGAATTTTTGGACTGATGTTGAGAAGAGGGTTATTTCGGAAAGTAGCCACGGTATAGCTATCGCATCTTTTGCCAAATTTCCTACAGAATCACCAGCACGACGAATGTCCGATGGAAGTAGATCCATAGAGTCTATCCGCGAGAATTCTGAACTGTTTCAGCCAACGTCAGGCGGACTTAGAGAATTCAATTCCTTTTTGGCTGAAAAAGTTAAGTATCTGGGACCATTACGTTGGGATCCACGTGAAGTTTATAGTTTTGAGACAATGTCGCCAACACCTCAGATGCCCCTAGGTCGACGTGGAGAAATGCTGGCTAAAAAGTTAGATCAAAACCCAGTCGGTTACTTTCCCGTTTATGACGAAAGTGCTCCAATGTCACGACGTCGAAGCACCCTCGTATCCGCCTTAGAAGGGTGGATGGGATTCATGGGTATTCCAGGGAAGTTAAATGTTGAACCGATCGGTGCCTATGGCTTCCGTATCAAAGTTGATGAAAAGGCTTTAGCAATGATCGGAACCGGAATTAGCCAAGTCTTACCCGTTTTGGTTCTTTGCTTACTCTCAAAGCCAGGGGACTTAATTCTATTGGAGGAACCTGAGCTACATTTGAACCCAGGAATTCAGCAAAAACTAATGGAGTTCTTGCTTGAAATGTCCAAACGCGACCGGAGTTTTATTATCGAAACCCATAGCGAATATATGGTTACACGTTTGCGACGTATCGCCGTTGAGAAGCCTGACTCGACAAAAAACTTCAAAATATTTTTCACTGAAATCGGTGAAGCAGGAACGGAATATAAAGAAATTGCAATGGACGAGAATGGATTCATTTCAGCCTGGCCAAAAAATTTCTTCGATCATGCTGGCAATGACCTCAAAGTAATTATGCAAAAAGCATCTGAAATTAGAGGTAGCGCCAAGACTCAATAGCCTGAACCGAGATTGACTCATCGGATTAACACTTATTCTCCTAAGGATGAGTAAGTGAAGTAAGAAGATGGAAATTCAATCAAAGAAGGGTTGGAATGGTTCAATTAATTGCGTTACCTCAGGTAGCCCAGACTGTAGAAGTTCAGTCTCTACCTTTTACTGTGGAATATTCTGCACAGCACTTTAGTTGTAGTACATGCTCAAGTGATGAATTTTCACTTAATGCACCAAACTTCGTTTTTTCAAGTAATCAAGGAGTAGCAACTTTTGATTTACCTCCAATGACTGGACGTGAATTAGCTTCCCTCTCATTATTTTTCTCAACTAGTGCAAGCTTTCCCTGCGCTGTGGTTTTCGACCACATTCCTGGCTTCCAGGTAACAGCCTCCGTCATCGACGGAACCAACGTAAATCTTCTTTTTCAGGCAGATCACGAAATTCTGCACTTCATGGGTCACGACGGCTCAGCAAATTTATTGTCAGCCTCATTAACGCTCAACCAACTTGACTCGTTGGCTGATGAAGTACTTACTAGCGCTTCATCTTGTAACTAGTAGTTGTTCCCAATCCATTAAGAAGTACCCCTAACAACCATCCCTACAGAATTGAGGTGAGAACTTATGTGGGACGAAACTCCATCATCCTGGCAACTCCGAATGGCATTTCCTCAAGAGGCTAAAGCTCTCGAAGACATTTTTGTTGCCGATTACATTCAGTCATTGGGACTCGTTAGCCTCAAAATCGGTACTAGTAAGGCCACCAACTTCCGTATCAAGCTCGAAGACAACTACGAGCTAATACTTTCGCCAGTAGATAAAGGTGCAGAAGGTTATTCCGAATGGTTCACATGGCACGTGCCGGCCCACGCAAACACGAATCCAAATTCTGCCGCACCAATGCCAGTGCCATCAATCCGTGCGCATATTCGACTTTTTTATAGTGATGAAACTGGCCGATCGCAGATTTACTCCTTCACGAATCACCATGAAAACGTTGAAACTCTTATCCGCTCGGCGCTAAGTAATATTCACCATGACCTAGGTCTTAAGTTAAAACCAATACTCAAGAAGAGAAAGGGGCAGCCAGGTAAAGAATAAAACTGCTTCATCCAGTGTTTTAAAAAGTTCATACATAGCGTGTGATTCCTGCACAGCTCGTTCAAAATTCCAAGTGACCCTCAAGTCTGGTGACCTTTACTTCTGCTCACACCATTTAAACAAGCATCGGTCCCAACTTGAGTCACTTGGAACACAAATTAACCCATTAGAAAACTAACCTAAGGAAAACTATGTCAAATAACAACCAAGCAGCATTTTCAGCCTCACTTGTGGAGGTGAAAACCGACTGTGTCATCACTAAAGACTTGAAAATAACCGGTCAGCCGGCACAGCGGATTATTGAGGGGACCTTGCAAGGTGTTGCCCCACTAGAAACCATTACTAAACTAATGGAATTTGGAGCAATTGCTCTAGATGCTGTCCAGAGTGAATCGATGCGCAATCATCTTGAGGCAGCGACTGAAAACTTCGCAAAGTTAGTCGGCAAAGAAGCTAATGAAAACTTTCCTCGGATGATTGAAGAAAAGACCGAAAAGTTTGTGGAAGGTATCCTGAAATTTCTTGACCCAAAGCAAACAAATAGTCTTAACTCACAAATTGAAGCTGCCATGAAGGCCCTCAAGAAGGACATCACTGCGCAGATATCAGAGGACATGAAGCAACAAAAGACATCACTCGATGAGGGCTTAAAGAACCTCGGATTTTTAAAGAAGGCTTTTGATCAATCAACCCAAAAAGGTTTACCTCATCAAGATTATGTGGGAGAGGCATTAGAACGATTTGCAGGTTCGGATATGGTTTCTGATCTATCGAGTGACAGTTCTGGCACCTCATATGCAAGCGGTCGAAGTAAATCTGGAGACTACCGAGTTACTTTGGGTGAAACATCCAATACTACAAACGCGATTAGCTTTTCTGTTGAAGCAAAAAACGCAAAACTATCTGAGCGAGCAGCACTCAAGGAAATCACTGAAAACTGTGAAAATCGAGGAACAGATGTTGGAATCCTGGTTTTTGCTACACAAGAACAAGCGCCTACTCAAGGTCGTTCCCTTAAAATTTTTCCAGGTAACAAGATTTTTGTTGTGTGTGATCACGGATCTGAGACAGCTCTATATGCCGCTTATGTGTATGCCCGCTATATTTCGAAGTTGCTAAAAACATCTACACAGTTCGATGAGAGTTCACTCTCACAGGCAATTGAGGAAACCATTAAGCACCTTGATATTGAAGATGCAATCAATCGAGATGCCAAGGCTGCTAGAAATGCCGTTGACCGCCTAGTGGTAACTGCAATCACTGCCCGAACGAACGTGCTGAAGGTACTAAACCAATTCGAGCAGAAAGCCTAGGATCAATAAATTTTGAATCCAGCCGTGGATGACCGGCATACGATACGGACAGGTTCGTGCCGTCTAAAGTCCGAGAAGACTATGTCATTACTCAAGGGAGACAGCCCAGCCAAGCCAACAAACTCACCGGGGGCCGAGGTTTCATGCTCTGAGTGATTTTGAGCGTCTTTTCCAGAAATCTTGCGGCGGGTGTCATATG
>Ga0209550_10005412_pt1 | contig 11974 bp, 11 predicted proteins | sample LauGreSuBDMM15SN_2_FD_187567 | JGI IMG/M metagenome (GOLD analysis project Ga0209550, IMG submission 187567) | Freshwater lake microbial communities from Lake Michigan, USA - Su13.BD.MM15.SN (SPAdes) (version 5) | ecosystem: Environmental > Aquatic > Freshwater > Lake | place: Lake Michigan... | reverse complement strand
CCAGCACGTTTTGCTGTTTCAATGGTTTCGAATGTCTCAGTCAATGTTCCGATTTGGTTAACTTTAATGAGCACAGAGTTAGCAACACCTTTAGCGATACCTTCACGCAAGATTTTTGCGTTAGTCACAAACAAGTCATCACCCACCAATTGAATATTTTTACCCATGCGGTCAGTCAATAGCTTCCAACCATCCCAGTCATGTTCGCTCATCCCATCTTCAATACTGATGATAGGGTATTTATCCACCCAAGCGCTCAAATAGTCAGCAAATTGACCTGAAGTCAATTGCAAGCCTTCTGATTCCAAATTGTATTTACCATCTTTGTAGAACTCAGAACTTGCACAATCCAAGCCTAACAATACGTCACGGCCTGGCTCGTAACCTGCCGCTGAAATTGCTTCTAAAATATATTGGATTGCAGATTCGTTTGATGGCAAATCAGGTGCAAAACCACCTTCGTCGCCCACTGTAGTTGCCAGGCCTTGTTTGTGCAGAATTTTGTTCAATGCATGAAACACTTCAGCGCCGCAACGTAAAGCTTCGCGGAAACTGGACAGACCTGCTGGAATAATCATGAACTCTTGAATATCAACGCTATTAGCAGCATGTGCGCCACCGTTGATGATATTCATCATAGGGGTTGGCAATTGCATCATGCCAGATCCGCCTAAGTAGCGATAAAGTGGCAAGCCTGACTCTTCAGCCGCAGCGCGTGCACATGCCATAGAAACCGCCAAGATTGCATTTGCACCTAATCGCGCTTTGTTTTCAGTCCCATCCACTTCAATCAATGTTGCGTCAATAAAGCTTTGGTCTTCAGCATCCAAGCCGATAATTGCTTCACATATTTCTGTGTTAACGTTCTCAACCGCTTGCAAAACGCCCTTGCCTAAATAGCGCTCTTTATCGCCATCACGAAGCTCAACCGCTTCTTTAGTGCCAGTTGAAGCGCCAGAAGGCACAGCTGCACGGCCAATAATGCCAGACTCAAGCAGGACATCTGCTTCAACGGTTGGATTGCCGCGTGAATCCATAATCTCGCGGGCGATGATGTCTACAATTGCGCTCATGCTTTTTTCCTCGGTATAAATCTAATTATTTATTAAAGCTTTTGTTTAAAGAGTACTTTCAATAAAACCAGCTTTTTTGACCACTTTATCTAAATCAATCAATACTTCTAACAAATCTTTCATCTTAGCCAAAGGCCATGCATTAGGACCGTCTGACAGTGCTTTAGACGGGTCCGGATGCGTTTCCATGAATAGTCCTGCAATGCCGCTTGCTACAGCTGCACGCGCCAACACCGGTACATGCTCACGTTGACCACCGCTCTTATCGCCCTGACCACCAGGTTGCTGCACAGAATGGGTCGCATCAAATACAACAGGACAGTTCGTCTCACGCATAATGGCTAAGCCGCGCATATCTGAAACCAAAGTGTTATAGCCAAATGAAGCGCCACGCTCACACACCATAATGGTATCTGCACCGCCGTTAGCTTCTTTAGCTTTTTGCACCACTTGCTTCATATCACCTGGCGCTAAAAACTGGCCTTTTTTGATATTCACAGGCTTACCGCAAGTGGCAACGGCAGCAATAAAATCTGTTTGGCGGCATAAAAATGCTGGCGTTTGAAGCACATCTACCACAGAGGCTACTTCAGCAACCTGCTCTTCGGTATGCACATCTGTCAAAATCGGCACGCCAATTTGGCGACGCACTTCATCCAAAATGCGCAAACCTTCTGTGATACCAAAACCACGGAATGTCTTATTAGAGCTACGATTAGCTTTATCGTATGAAGACTTGTAAATAAAAGGGATGCCGACGCTTGCGCAGATTTCTTTGAGCTGACCAGCGGTATCAATCGCCATTTGCTCGGACTCAATTACACATGGACCTGCAATTAAGAAAATTGGATGTTTGATGCCAACATCAAAACCGCATAATTTCATTATTTAGACCCTTTGTATTTCAATGCAGCTTCAATGTAAGACTTAAATAGCGGATGACCTGAGCGCGGGTTTGATGTGAACTCAGGGTGGAACTGACAAGCCACAAACCATGGGTGAACGTTTTGTGGCAATTCCACCATTTCACACAATTGCTCTGTTGGCGTGCGTGCTGAAATCACCAAACCAGCGGCTTTTAATTGCTCAACATAATGATTGTTTACTTCATAGCGATGGCGATGACGCTCATTCACTTCTTTGCCGTAGATTTGAGCGGCTAATGTACCTGCTTCAATTGGGCATTTTTGTGCGCCAAGACGCATGGTGCCGCCTAAGTCAGAATCCTCTGAACGCACTTCAACTTTACCGTCAGCATCTTGCCATTCCGTAATCAGGCCGACCAATGGATGCGGGCTATCTGGATTAAATTCTGTACTGTTCGCATCTTTAAGATTTGCTACATTACGTGCATATTCAATGACTGCCAATTGCATGCCCAAACAGATGCCCAAATATGGTTTTTTGTTTTCTCGTGCGAATTGAATAGCTTTCATTTTACCTTCAGTGCCGCGCTTACCAAAACCACCTGGCACCAAAATAGCATCCATAGGCTCAAGTAATGCCGGACCATCACGTTCGATATCTTCTGAATCCATATAATGGATGCGTACTTTTGATTGGGTATGAATGCCCGCATGAATCAAGGCTTCTGTGAGTGATTTGTATGACTCAGTCAAATCAACATATTTACCTACAAAGGCAATATTCACCTCTTGTTTCGGGTTTGCTAAAGCATCAACAATTTTGTCCCAGCTTGAAAGGTCAGCTTCTTTTGCTTTGATATTTAATTTGCGACAAACGATTTCATCCATCTTTTGCGCATGCAATAAACCTGGGATTTGATAAATCGAGCTAGCATCCACCGCTGAAATAACAGCTTCAGAGGCTACATTAGTAAAAAGCGCTATTTTATGGCGTTCATCTTCAGGCAATGGTCGGTCTGAGCGGCATAACAATAAGTCTGGCTGAATGCCGATTTCGCGTAACTCTTTTACAGAGTGCTGCGTTGGTTTTGTTTTGAGCTCGCCCGCGGTTGGGATCCAAGGCAACAACGTCAAATGGATGTAGCAAGTGTTTTCGCGACCTTCTTCAAAACCCATTTGGCGAATCGCCTCTAAAAACGGTAATGACTCTATATCACCTACTGTCCCGCCAACTTCAACAATCGCCACTTCAGCACCTTCTGCGCCTCGTTTGATATGTGTTTTGATTTCGTCAGTAATATGGGGAATCACTTGAACGGTTTTGCCGAGGTATTCACCGCGACGTTCTTTTTTGATGACAGTCTCGTAAATTTGACCAGTCGTGAAGTTGTTGCGTTTGCCCATGCGGGAGCTAATAAAGCGTTCGTAATGACCCAAATCTAAATCGGTTTCAGCACCATCATCTGTGACAAACACCTCCCCATGTTGAAATGGACTCATCGTGCCTGGGTCAACGTTGATGTAAGGGTCAAGTTTCAGCATGGTAATTTTGATACCACGCGATTCAAGAATAGCACCGAGCGATGCAGCTGCAATGCCCTTGCCTAATGAAGAAACAACACCACCTGTAACGAATACATATTTGGTCATGAAAACACTTTTTCTAGATATTACGGACAACAGCTTTAATCTGTCATTTTACTGGAAAGCGATGCCAGTCACAAACCATAAACCATGTTTTATCAGTTTGATTGATCAATCGATTTGTCAGTGCATTACTTTTTGGAAATCGTTAGCGCTGCATGGTCATTGAACCGCTGAAATGTCAGGCGACTCCCCTCGTCAGAATAGCTCTCAACCTCAGGCAACTGTTTTAAAAAAGCAGCCTCTTGACGCGTAACGGCATCTGGAAAAGCGCACCAAATTTTAGTGACATCAGCTTCGGAAAACTTAATATTTTCAGATTTTGACTAATAACTTGAAGAGTAACGATTACATCCAGAGCTTCCTGAAACTTTGTTATGTGAAAAATTCATGGTTATTTTAGCGCCAGCCAAGAGTGGCTTTATCCCTATGACACAACTAGAAAAAACAAGAAACAAAAAGCTAGACAAAAAAAATGACGAGATGTGAATCTCGTCATTGAGGATGGTATGTTTAAATACCATTGGAGGGTAATACAAGGAGATAACTTATTCATGTAAACAAGCTAATGCTATGCATTTAATCATTTTTGTGTAATAAGAATATGTCGCTTTGTAATAAATTTGTATCAGTCAGCATTAATGCTGAAAAAATGCTAACTTTTTATCTCTTTGGAGCGCTTTAAGCTTCGCTTCAGCCTTGCTCGCTTCAGACCTATCTGGATAAGACTTATGTGCCAAAATCCTGACTGGAGGATTTGCTCTAGTATACTTAGCGCCACGACCATCAACATGGGCTTTAAATCTAACCTCTAAATTATTGGTAATGCCAGCGTAAAAGCTACCGCCCTCACACTCAAGAAGATACAGAACCCAAGGCAATTATATTTAATCCAATCACTTATTTTAAGTAGCCAAAAATAATGCATAAAAAAACGGCTCGATTAACGAGCCGTTTAAATTAAAACTTGTAGCTAAACACTACTGAAAGCAATTAAGCCTTTTGAATGTTTGATGCTTGTTTGCCTTTAGGGCCGTCAGTCACATCGAAGCTAACACGTTCGTTTTCTTTTAAGCTTTTATAGCCGCTATCTACGATCGCAGAGAAGTGAGCGAAAAGATCATCGCCACCTTCATCAGGAGTGATAAAGCCGAAGCCCTTAGAGTCATTAAACCATTTTACGGTACCAGTTGCCATTGCATACTTCCTTACTAAAACAAGGGGAGGCGCCCCAAAAGTTTGTACTTCACGAACTAAAGCCAGCTACGCCAACAAAAAAAGATCAAAGTAAAAACGCCCAATCTGCTTTGTACGGGGATAATTACACCAAGTCAAGCATTTATTTAGCAAAAAATTACATTTACATTAAGGGTAATGCAATCAACCACAATATCCTGTGGTTGTAATGGTGAATTATATCAATATGTCCGTGCACTTTTCTTGCTTTTTGTAAGGCTTTTGTAAGAAAGCATCTTTAATATCATTGTATTCATTTTAGCTAAGACAGAATTATGCTTTTTGTAGTTGATTTTGACGGCACTTTATCAGTCTGCGATACCGTGGATGCAATGCTTGAGAAGTTTGCAGATCCTTCATGGAAACAGATTGAACAAGAATGGCTAGATGGCCATATTACTGCCGTTCAATGTATGCAAAAACAAATACAAATGGTGAAAGCTGACCATTTGACGCTAGAAAACTTCTTCCGCAGCATTCAGCTAGACGCCACTTTTTTACCTTTTCACAAGCACGTAAGTCAATTTGCTAAGGTCGCCGTTGTGAGCGATGGCTTAGACCATGCAATTCATGTTGCCATGAAGAACGCAGCATTCCCAGAACTCCCTATTTACGCGAATAAATTACATTTTGTGCCAGATGGCATTGATATGTCCTGGCCGCACAAAAACCCAAACTGCAATGCGGGGAATGGCGTATGTAAATGTAAAGTAGCCCAAGACTTATCTGGTGGTGAAAAACCAGTGATTTTGATTGGGGATGGCAAATCAGACGCATGTTTGGCTAAGTCGGCAGACATTGTCTTCGCAAAAGGCTCGCTGATTAAATACTGCGAAACCAATAATATTCCGCACTTCAAATTCCAAACCTTTGCTGATGTATTAACAAAGGTCAAAACATGGCCGCAAAACATTAGCCATTACACTTTATCTGCTTAATTTTTCTTGAAAGAGTCGAAACATGGATAAAAGAATCATCGAAATCCTCGCAAAGAACGACAAATATTGTTCACATGGCGATACCGTTAACTACGCGGACCCTCCAAAAGTATTTGAAAACTGCGAAGGCAGCTTTTTGTTCGATGAAAACAAAACACCTTATCTAGATTGGCAAATGTGGTACTCAGCGGTTAACTTCGGTTACAAAAACAAGCGTATTGCTGACGTATTGCACAATCAAGTGGATACACTTCCTCAACTTGCTAGCCAATACCTTCATAAAGAAAAAGTAGATTTAGCTGAAATCATCTGTAAATACATGGAAGACAAATACGGCGTTAAAGGCCGTGTTCACTTTAACGTAGGTGGCGCGCAAGCGGTTGAAGACTCATTAAAAGTGGTACGTAACCACACGGGCAAAACACACCAGTTCGCATTCATGGGCGGCTACCACGGCCGTACACTTGGCGCCTCAGCGATTACTTCTAGCTATCGCTACCGACGTCGCTTCGGTAACTTTGCTGACCGCGCGCATTTTGTACCGTATCCATACTGCTTCCGTTGCCCATACGACATGAAAGTAGAAACTTGCGACACTTACTGCCATAAACAATTCGAGCATTTATTCGACACAGAATACCAATCTATTTGGGACGAGAAAGCCAAACAAAGTGAATTTGGCGCTTTCTATATTGAGCCTATGCAAGGGACTGGTGGTTACATCATCCCTCCAGCTGGTTACATGAAAAAACTTCAAGAATCATTGAAGAAACGTAACATCTTGTTAGTGGCTGACGAAATTCAAATGGGCGTTTACCGAACAGGTAAGCTTTGGTCATGGGAAAACTTTGACATCATTCCTGATATTTTTGTATTCGGTAAAGCCATTACTAACGGCTTGAACCCACTGTCAGGCATCTGGGCACGTGAAGAATTAATCTCTCCAGAGAAATTCCCTCCTGGCTCAACACACTCAACATTTGCTTCTAACCCTCTAGGAACGGCAGTGGCGCTTGAAGTCATGAACATGACGCTTGAAAAAGATTTTGAGCCACATGTACGTGACCGTGGCGCTTACTTTTTAAAACGCATTCAAGAATTGAAATCACGCTGGAAATGCGTGGGCGACGTAAGCGGCTTGGGCTTAGCACTTCGTATCGAGCTTTGCGAAAAAGACGGCTTCACAGCAAGCCGCTCATTGGCAGACCGCATGTTTAACGAGGGCCTAAAAGGCGACATCATGATTGATGGCAGACAATACGGCCTCGTGCTTGATATCGGTGGCTACGAGAAAAACGTGATTACCCTAGCGCCTTCATTGTTGATTTCAGAAGAAGAAATCGACTTAGGTATTAAGCTGTTTGAATCACTACTCAAACGCTGCGGCGCTGAGTAATTGAAGTTTAAATCGGGGCGTAAGCCCCGATTTAATTTCGGCGAGTTAAGTAAAAATTTAATTAAATAAAGATTACATGACACAAGAAATTCAAAATTGTCTGGGTTCAACTGGCTTTTACGATAAAAGCGGCGAAGATGCTGTATTGCTCATCCACGGCCTTACTGGCACACCAGCTGAAATGCGCTACATCGCTAAAAACTTGCTTAAGCAAGGCTTCAGTGTGGCATGTCCACAACTCGCGGGCCACTGCGGCACAGTAGGAGATCTCAAGCGTTCAAAATGGCAAGACTGGTATGAGTCTATGGCAGTGGCTTTTGAAGCGCTCAAAAAGGAACACAAACGCGTGTTTGTGTCTGGCTTATCCATGGGCGCATTGATAGCAATCCAATTGGCAGCAGAGAAGGGAGAGCGTGTAGATGGCATAGGATTACTATCAACCACTTTCTTTTACGATGGCTGGAATATGCCACGCTTAAAACGTAAAATTTTACTGCCTATTGTACTCAACTCACCACTTAGATATTTTATGTCATGGGACGAAGAGCCTCCTTATGGTATAAAATGCGAAAGAACTAGAGCCCTAGTGCATGCTGTGCTCGAGAATCGCGATGCACTTGCATCTGAAAAAGTGGGTATTTTTAGCACGCCAGGAGTCACCGTAAAAGAAAGTACGCGCTTAATCAGAGCCGCACGCCAGGTACTTCCTAAAGTGATTTCACCAACATTGATTATTCATGCTACCGAAGACGATATGGCTAGCATTGAAAATGCACATTTAGTAGCGAAACGGATATCCTCAAAAAAGATAGAAAGTTTTTTTATTGATGATACTTATCATGTGCTAACGCTAGACAAAAGAAGAAATGATGTTGCAAAGCGTTTAGGTGAGTTCTTTCAATCATGCAGCGCGGAAACAAATAAAATATAAAACAATAGGAGTGAAGGTTGGATACTTTAAAAACTTTACAAGAAATCATCTCAAACAAATTTGATAAGCCCATTGAAGAAATAACCATGGAAGCGACTTTTGAGTCATTAGAAATTGACTCACTTGATACATTCGATATTATTTTTGATGCTGAGGAAAAGTTTGGTATCAAAGTGCCAAATGATGAAGTCGATATAAAAACAATTGCTGACGTAGTTCAATTGCTTGATCGTCTGCGCGCCGAACAGGCGAAATAATGTCCCTTAGACGCGTAGTGGTCACTGGGCTTGGAGTGTTATCTCCGATTGGAAACAATCCAAAATTGTTTTTTCAAAACTTAATGGCTGGACAATCAGGTGTTAAGAAAATAAATGCTCCTTTTGCAGATGATCTTGATTGCAAAATTGCGGCGTACATCGACGATTTTGAGCCACTAGACCATTTTGTAAAAAACAAAGCCGCCACAATGGATCGCGTCACTCAGTTTGCTGTAGTAGCTAGTCAACAAGCAATCAACGATGCAGACCTAGATTTAGAAAAAGAAGACCTTGAGCGAATTGGGATTTACTTAGGTACGGGAATGGGTGGCGCAGCTTCCATTGAGGAGGGCTATATACGTCTATATCGTGAAAATGCCAAACGACTAAAGCCATTCACAGTGCTCATGGCAATGAATAATGCCGCAGGATCTCAAGTCGCATTAGATTTTGGCTTTACAGGTCCCGATCTGACTTTCTGTACGGCTTGCTCATCATCTTCCATCGCCATAGGCGAAGCAATGCGACAAATTCGTCATGGCTATGCAGACGTTATGTTAGCAGGCGGTTCAGAAGCATTGTTAACATTTGGTACTATTAAAGCTTGGGAAGCACTTCGCACGCTTGCTGACGAGGATCAAACTGACCCATCAAAATCATGCAAACCATTCTCTTCAGATAGAAGTGGTTTGGTTCTTGGTGAAGGTGCTGGCATTGTCGTTTTAGAAGACATGGAAAAAGCCATTGCTCGTGGCGCACATATTTACGCTGAAATAATTGGTTTTGGAAGCAGTAACGACTCGAGCCATGTCACGCAACCATCTATTGAAGGGCAAACGAGGGCTATGCGCAAAGCGCTCAATGAAGCAGGTATACAACCCAGTCAACTTGATTATATCAATGCACATGGAACCGGTACAAAACTTAATGATTCTACTGAGGCAGCATCAATTTCCAAAGTTTGTGGGACAGGTATTCCTATTAGCTCAACAAAATCGCTACATGGTCACATCATGGGGGCTACTGCAGCGATTGAATTTATAGCATGCATGATGGCAATTAAAGAGCAGTCATTACCCCCAACAGCAAATTTCACCAGTCCTGATGAAGGTTGTGAATTGGACTTCATACCAAACATTGGCCGTAAAAACGTCAAAGTGCACACCATTATGTCCAATTCATTTGCTTTTGGAGGCACCAGTGGCGTGTTAATAGCCAAAAAAATAAGTAATTAATAACTCCTTAGGAATTAATATGAAGATTGCGATTGCAGGCACAGGTTATGTCGGCTTATCTTTGGCTGTGCTTTTAGCGCAGCATAACGAGGTTATTGCTCTAGACCTCATACCTGAAAAAGTGGAAATGTTAAATCGCAGGACCTCCCCTATTTCAGATACTGAAATTGAAGATTATCTTAAAAACAAAGCACTCAATCTAACGGCAACGCTAGACAAAGAAAAGGCCTACCATCGCGCTGATTATGTCGTGATTGCCACACCTACCGACTATGATGTTGAGACCAATTACTTCAACACCAAGTCAATTGAAGCCGTCATTCAAGATGTATTAAACATCAATCCAAATACTGTAATGGTGATTAAATCTACTGTCCCAGTTGGCTATACTGACAGCATTAAGGAACGCTTTCCAAACGCAAAAATTATGTTCTCGCCCGAGTTTTTACGTGAAGGCAAAGCCCTTTACGATAACCTTTACCCTTCTCGTATTATCGTGGGTGAAATATCAAAACGCGCACAAATGTTTGCAAATTTGCTTAAAGAAGGCTCACTTAAACCAAATGTCGATGTTTTGCTCACTAATTGCGCAGAAGCCGAAGCGATTAAGCTGTTTGCCAATACCTATTTGGCGATGCGTGTTTCTTATTTTAATGAATTAGACACTTACGCAGAGTCTCACGGCTTAAACCCGCAGCAAATTATCGAAGGGGTATGTTTAGACCCTCGTATTGGCAGCCACTACAATAACCCTTCTTTTGGCTATGGCGGCTATTGTTTGCCAAAAGATGCTAAACAGCTTCTTGCCAACTACAGCAAAGTCCCACAAAACCTGATTAATGCAATCGTGCAATCCAACAGTACTCGTAAGGATTTTATTGCGGATAGCATTGTAAAGCGGGCACCTAGGGTAGTTGGTGTTTATAGACTGATCATGAAGAGCGGTTCTGACAACTTTAGAGCCTCGAGCATTCAAGGGGTCATGAAACGTATTAAAGCTAAAGGCATTGAAGTGATTGTGTATGAACCAGAGCTCAAAGAAAACGAGTTCTTTAATTCAAAAGTATATTCAGATCTTAATCAGTTTAAGCAAAAAGCCGATGTGATTGTGACAAACAGGATGAACGATGAGCTATCTGATGTAAAAAATAAAGTCTTTACGAGAGACTTATTTGGCGCTGATTAAGAGATCTCCATTTTCTAGAAATTGGGTTCGTTTGGCAAAAAGCATGTTTTGAAATGTTTTCCGGTATAAAAAATATCGCTTTAAGCCCTGTCCAGTAAGGGCTTGACAATAATTGGGTTCGTTTTGGAGAATCACTATATTTTTAGATAAATTGAACACAAAAATATTGCTGAAAGCCAATACTAGTCTTCGATTACAAAGGATTGGGTTTGTTTTTTCTAGTAACCTATTTTGTTGAGTATTTTCTAAATGAGAACTAGTCCGTTTTGTAAAATAGTAGTTTCCTGCAAAATGACGTTTACACAAAATTATTTACACCCTCGATATAGAGGATACCTTCAGGTATGCTCAATCCCTCTTAGCCATTAACTTCTGCCACTTTGCTGGGCCTGTTAGATGTACTGAAGTCCCTTTTGAATCTACTGCAACGGTCACTGGCATATCTTTTACATCGAACTCATAAATGGCTTCCATGCCCAAGTCTGCAAAACCTACGACACGCGATGATTGAATAGATTGAGATACCAAATAAGCTGCACCACCTACTGCAATTAAATACACTGAATGATGTTTTTTAATGGACGCAATGGTCTCCTCACCGCGTTCCGCCTTACCCACCATGCCGAGCAAACCTGTTTTATCCAACATCATGTCGGTGAATTTATCCATCCGCGTTGCGGTGGTTGGCCCTGCTGGACCAACGGCCTCGCCGCGCACAGGATCAACTGGGCCTACGTAATAAATAAAGCGATTACTGAAATCTACACCTTCAGGCAATGATTCACCCCGCGCTAGAATCTCTGAAATACGCTTATGTGCGGCATCACGACCCGTCAGCAACTTACCACTTAAAAGTAATGTCTCGCCTGGTTGCCAGGTTTGTAAATCTGCGGCAGTAACGGTATTAAGGTCTACGCAACGTGAATCCTGATTAGGCGCCCAAGTGACCTTAGGCCAATCATTGAGGTTAGGTGGCGTTTGCTTATAAGCGCCAGAGCCATTCATCACAAAGTGCGCATGGCGCGTTGCCGCGCAATTAGGAATCACCGCAACAGGCAATGATGCGGCATGCGTTGGATAATCTAAAATCTTCACATCGAGCAACGTCGTTAGGCCACCCAAACCTTGCGCACCTATGCCAAGTGCATTCACTTTATCGGCAATTTCCAAACGCAATTCTTCAATACGATTATTGGCGCCACGTTTGCGTAA
>Ga0209550_10005410_pt1 | contig 11975 bp, 12 predicted proteins | sample LauGreSuBDMM15SN_2_FD_187567 | JGI IMG/M metagenome (GOLD analysis project Ga0209550, IMG submission 187567) | Freshwater lake microbial communities from Lake Michigan, USA - Su13.BD.MM15.SN (SPAdes) (version 5) | ecosystem: Environmental > Aquatic > Freshwater > Lake | place: Lake Michigan... | reverse complement strand
TCGGAATTGAACACCACGGCATTGCGTGATGATCAAGATCGACTGGTCATACAAGAAATATGATCCACATACCGTCGAAAAAGGGGGGTATGTGGATGAAAACAATCGAGAAGTTCATTATTGGTGGTGGTGGTGGTGGTTTAGATCGCAGACGCACCACTGGTGCTGCTAGCCACGGGCAAAAACGAAGTCTGTACAAATCCAGATTGTCCGACGGGCGCCATTTGGGAAATCACATCTTCTTCCAGCGTCTGGGGAATCGAAGGAGCAGCAGCAGAGGATGTGGACATGGGAATGTGGCTGTTTTCAGGAATGGGAATCGTCGGAAGTGTAGGTGGTTTGTCTGATTTTTTGGGCGACACCATGGGCGATGAGGAACGACGCAACAAGAGGTAGGCTACAATCAAATACAAAATGGCTAAAAGAGGATGCGCAAAAAGAAACAAGTAGAGAACAATGAGGAAGATGGCAACCAAGCCGAGCGGGGATTGAACCAAGGGTACCAACGCACGAGGCGTAGTAATCGGCAAGACAATGTAGAGAACAAAGACGACACTGACTAAAATTTCCATCAATGTCAATCGTTTGATCCAGCCAAGGGCGGCAACAAGCTTCATATTCTTATAATATTCTGTAGACATTTTTATATAATGAAACGATTCAAGCCGTGGATTGTCCTCGTTGCATTAAGCGTCACTGCGGTAACGATGGTATGTTTGGTTTGGTTTACACGCAAGCCAGACAATGACAATGTAGAAGGAGTCGCCACAGCCAAACCAAACTTGGTGGATTGCGCATGTCTAAAACGAAACATTGGAACGAAGAATTCAACCGCGTCACCGTCACCAGATTCACCAGATGGGTCAATAACGCAATAACGGTAGGTAGATAGTTTAGTGAGAAAAGACCATGTTGTATTGAATTTATTTTTTTATGCACCAAAAACAAACAAAATGTCCGTCGACGACAATCTGTGGACGGGAATCTTCCTCGTCTTTTTGCTGTTTGTGTTCATGTATTTGGCGCTGTACCATCTCCGCCATATCTCAGATTCCGTGTATGAAGGGTTCAACGCAACCCAGACCTCTGGGTTGGTCATTGCCCCGACGGAGGAAGGAAAAAATGTCGGTAGATCTTAATGACCCAACGACCCGACCGCGTCGTGTTGGAATACACGCCGCAAGACTTTTATTTTCTGTCGGATGCACGAAATCTGCCCACTCCCGGACAATGCACCGTTGGGAGAGATGCCTTGACCGAATATCAACAACAGATGTGTGACAACAAGAAATATGTAGGTCAGGTGTTGGAGCAGCAACAAGCACATTCTGGAATGCAGCAAAAGTTGTACGACGGACAAAGCAAATATTATACCGAAGTGATGAAGTCTTTCAATTTAGGCATCGGAATCATTGCGATAATTTCCTTTTTATACTATAGCCAACCCACCGCCGCCGCCGCAGCCGCCGCATAATGCCTGATGCTTCTTCTTCTTCCAGTCCTGCCCCGCCCAGTTTGATCATGCCAGAGAGCATGTTTCGTCAAGACAATGAAATCTCAGACAAACTCAACGACTTTCACAACCGATATACAAGATTTATTCGATGCCAGGACGAAGACACGGCCAAACATGTGCGTAACCCGAGTTGCACTTCGTCGGATAATTTCATCAACGTCCAGCGATCATATCAATCGCTGCTGACCTCGATCCAAACCATGGAAACGGCCTTGTCGACGACGCAAGTGACGAATGGAACGACCAACGACAAAAGCGAACAAGACGAAGAAGAAATTTTACGCACGTATGCTGCGATTCGCGAACAGCGGAAACAGCTCGATCAGGCGTTGGAACGTTTGTACTCGGAACGCAAAGCGGGTCCAGAATCGTCGGAACAACAGTTGAAACAGAGCATGTACGCCAATACACTGTGGGTCATTCTGGCCTCGTGTTTGATCTGGTATGCCGTGGTAGAAATGTAAATTTGTATTGGTTGGGGAAGACCCAATACAAATAATCTCACAACAGTGTAGATGCCGAATCCGGATTATGCTGATTTCAAGTTTAGTGAGGTTGGTGATGTGGGATCCGTCTCGACCGACTTGTACACACAAAAACGGGTGAATCAATTTGTTCAAGACTATACATCTTTCAAAGCGACGGAACTCCACGGGACGGGGGCGGATTCCAGTGTATACAGCTACTACCACTTCATAGCGTCACCTCAAGCGATTACGTCTACCAATTTAGGCACTCTAGCATCCTCCTTGTGTTTTTTGGATTCATCCAGATCTTCCGTTTGTTTGTTGGATCCATATTCTTCGGCGGCAACAACAAGAGCGCAGCCATGGTTGAACAGCCCCGACGGTCACAAGATGAACTTGATGAAGGATTATAAAATCTTTTTAAAGGAATACGAGGTCAAAGGGACAAGTGCGCCATTTCAAGGCACGACACAGACGATGGATATTTCGGACAATGTAATGGAGAATATTCAGCCAAGCAATTTGATGGCATTTGATGGATTGATTGATTTATTTGTTACAGGGCCAAAGTCGAATCCGGGTGCGACAAATTCCTACGGAGTCGAAATTTTTGCCTACATTGAGTTTCCCTCTTTGGGCGAGTATAAATTTTCGTTCGACTTGGACCCAAACGCAACTCTCTCTACCATGTTTGCGTGGATCGGTGACGTTGCACCATGTGAATACTTGATTCAAAACGCCACGATGAATATCAACAACAAAAAAGATGTCTTGATTTCCGTCACTGATGCACGCAAAGTGCCGATTCGATTGCAATATTATTGTGTGCCCACCTTGAAGACACCACGACCAAAACGCGAAACACAAGAACAAGTATTGAAACGACTCAAAATGACATCATCTTCTGGAAAAATCGAACAGATCAAGTTGTACTCCTCGACATCCGCCAACATGCCATTTATTTATCCTCCCCTGTATGCCGCATTTACGAGTCAAACACTAAATAGTTATATGGTGGGTCAATTTTATTGTTACACGAATTTTGAAAAATTAAAAAGTCAGGAGAGAATTGACGGTCGTTTTTACAATGTAATTCATAAATACAAACGGGAAATTATCTTGCGTGGGTTGCACGATCGTGATCAAGATGGTACCCAAGAAGTGGCGCGATTACCTTCGTTGCAAGTGACGGATTCTACGCCGATTTATTATACGCAGCACAATCCGTCCAACAAATCCAATCTGCCCAATGTGTTTTCCATATACCGGTTATCCATCGACAGTCGGTATGATAACACGTACCAAATTTCGACCAAGACCAAGACTGCTCCCTATCCAATGGTGCAATTGGATGAAAAATTGTTGACATGGAGTAATTCCTACACGGATTTCCCGGGATATTTGCCGTTGAAGCCGACACAAATTGCAGACGTTTCTAATAACAACATATGCCGAGAAAAGTGTACCAACTCGAAAGCGAAATGTGGATATTATTACACGTATACTGAAAACAATGGACAAGCGACGAAATGTGTGTTGGACGACGCGACAGGACAATCTCCGATTTTCAATCAATTACGCACGGGTGCTTCTTCGGCAGACATTGATGTGGGATCGGGGACACTGTCGGTGCGCAATAAAAAATTGAAAGACGCCAAGGATTTGAAATGCGCCGAATCGGAAAAATTGGAACCCATTGTCGCTGCCACGGACAATTATACACGCAATTTCAAGTATGCCAACTACGACCTGTCCTCTGGGCTCATCGCAGACATGAAAGATGTGGGAACGTGCGGTTCGAAAAAGTACAAGGATTTTGTGGATCGCGCCAAAGATATTCTGTATAGCACTCATGAATATCGCAGTGACGGACAGTGGAAACCAGACGCAAACTCTTCGTGGATTACCAAGGAAGGGTTGGAATCCAAAAATTCGACGGCTGTAAATGATACGACAGATTCCATTAAATCGAGTCTCGTCAATCATGATCGTTTGCGGCAAAAGTTGGTGGGAATTCATCAACGCGATGATGATTTGAAAAAATCAACGCAAGCTTACCGTGGCCTGTCGAGTTATATGAGCCATGAAGATCGGTATGATCATAATGGCAACATGTTGTTGTACTTGCGTTCAGAGCCACCGCCGCCGTCACTCTCCCAGTTGAATGCAAATGATAGTCAATTCTTGTCGAATCAACAAACGTTGTTGTTTTACACTGGAATTATTACCGCGGCCACATTGCTTGTTTTAGCCGTTAGTATGGGAAGTGAATAAAAAACAAATCTGTGAATACAGTAGACGTATGGCACCACCGAAACCAGGACTGGCACCAGGACCAGCACCAGGACCAGCACCAGGACCAGCACCAGGACCGGCACCGGCACCAGCACCGGCACCAGCACCGGCACCCATACCGATGACGGCAGACCCCGGATCGGCTCCTCAATGTGTTCCTCGCAACAATGTGGGCAATTTTGATCTTTCGAGTGTATTTCATGTGCAACAGGATTATCTCTTTGATACGGCAATCCACAATGCCAATGCAAACAGTGCACCCCAGATTGTTGGATATGTGAGTGATGTTCAAAACAAACTCAAGTCGCTCTCTGGGCAATTTCAAGATGCCAACACTTCGAGTCAGGCTGTCCTCGCACATCAGCAACAAATGTTGGATATCGTCAATGCGGAGCGCGATCGTTTAGAGGCGAAGAAACAATTGGTGGACAGCGCGGACATGCAACAGCAACACGTCATGGTGATGAACAACACGTACCGCAAAAAATACACGGACTATACCAAAGTCGTCATCGTGTGCGTGATTGGCATTGGGGTATTTATTCTTCTTCGAATGATGGGAAATTTTCTTCAAGTTCCAGAATGGATCGTCCTCTTGTTACACATTGTCAATATTGTCATTTGTATGATGGTCATTACTATGATTTACGCAGTGATTCAATCGCGCGACCGTATCGATTACGACAAGTTAAATCTACCGCCCCCAAATACAGGTCCAGCGAGTGCACTATCCAAGGATATTTCCAATGTATCCTTGTTTGGACAGTTTTGTTGGGGCGAGCAATGTTGTGATTCCAACAATGGCGTGGTGTGGGATGAGCGCCTTGGTATGTGCATTTCGAAAAAGGCGCCTTCCCCAATCGTCGCGGCGGCTCCTGCTGTCGTAGCGGCTCCTGCTCCGGAACCTCCTACCTATTCGTTTGCTCCGGCCCCGGAACCCCCCCCAAAAAAAGAGTCATTTACAACGTATAGCGATTATACGTCATCTGCGCCTTCGATGGCTGCTCCGTCGGAACTCTTACCGTTGACCAACGGTCATTTGAATGTCGGATTGTCCTATGAACCCTTTGAAATGTATGGACGTGTTTGAAGAATTGCAACAGTACAGAGAAATCTCAGTTTTAGGGTGGTTAAAATCTTCGAGTATAGTAACTGTTATAGTTATATGCCAAGTCCAGCGCCAAGTCCAGCGCCAAGTCCAGCGCCAAGTCCAGCGCCAAGTCCAGCGCCAAGTCCAGCGCCAAGTCCAGCGCCAAGTCCAGCGCCAAGTCCAGCATCGATCAGTTCCGTCGTCGATTCTATTACTTGGCAAAACAATGTCTTGTCGAAGGAAACAGATGCACGCCATCGTGAGTTTTCCACCGACGCAGCGACCATCCGATTCATGACCCAATCCTTGTCCTTTTACTATTTTCTCAATTTCTATCTATTCATCGTCTACGTAGTTTTAGGGCTCATTGCCATGTATATCATCTTTTTCAAAACCACATGGTCCACGCCCTTGAAATTCATGGGTTTACTCGCCATTGCATTGTATCCTTTTGTCGTTTCCTTTCTTGAATATGGTCTATTATATGTAGTAACCTATGCATACTCTCTCTTTGTAGGAAAAGTGCATCTCGATCCGTATTATGAACGCCCTCCCCTATCAATCGCAAGTATATTTTCTTTTTCGTCATTGATATAGTTTGTTTTTTTTATGAACAAGAAAAGACAAACCATTTATTTACACTTCTTCCATTTCGGCAAATTCCAAGTCGTGCGCGAGTTCGTCCTCATCCATGGCAACGGAATCAAATTCGACAATCTTGCAATCGTTCCAAAAATTGTTGCGAATTTTGCCAAATCGAGAGTCCATGAGATCGTGCAAATTACGCAATTTGGGCAATTTGCCATCGCCATTGTTGACAAACCACAACTTGAAATCCTCATTGAGCTGACTCTTGTTGACCCGTTTACCGACTTGTTTGGCCACGCGATCGTCTAAAAAGTTGCTCAAATGATCTTCGCGCTGTTTGTACCGTTGGGTGGCTTCGGTCACCGTCTTGGAGGCAGTCACCTTGCCGCGTGTTTGAAAGGCGCGATCAACCAACATGGCCAAAAAGGTTTCGCGCCACACGGGGAACCGTTCCATCAAGGTCACGTCGGCCAAGAAATGGTACGGTTCCTCGGCCGTCGGTTGCGGATTGTCACTGAATTGCGAGAGAAAATCCACGACGCGGACGCGACGCCAGGTGCCCTTGTCGCGCGTTTTAATGGCGGGAAACTCGTTGCAGCACACGACGACGGAAAATTGCGGTTTAAACACCTCTTCATTTTTAAAGAGATTGCGCCCCGTCAAGGATTCGACGCCACTGACCAATTGTTTCATGGGGCCCTCATAAATGACGTCGTTTTGCCCCGGTTCTTGCATGACGGCATAACGGGCACCTTTGAGACAAATTATCTCAGGACTGGCCTGACCGGGGGCTCCGCGGGGACGGGTAATGAGCCCGACGTTGGCTTCAATGAAATACGATCCCGTGTCCACACCGAGCGTCTGTTTCATCAATTCTGTCAAAATGGACTTGCCGTTGGATCCCTTGCCAATGTAAAAGTGAATGGTCTGATTGATCGAAGGTTCACCGAGGATGGTCGAGGCCAAATGATCCCACATGTATTCGCGCAAATCGTCGACGGGAAAGATTTTCGCCATGAAATCTTCAATCTCGGGAATAATGGCGGCATGTTTGGCGTGGGAGAGGGGCACATAGTTGATTTGCGTCGATTTGGTAATGTAATCCTCTGGCAACCCCGAGCGAAAGGAATTCGTGTTGAAGTCAATGACTCCATTGGCGCATCCGAGCAACTTGGGCGTATTGTCGAGACGCGTCAAGAAATTGCGATCCTTGAACAAGTCGGCGCATTCTTTCAAAATGTTGCGCTTGTCGGTATTGGATTTGAGTCGATCGATAATCTTAAAGGCTGTATCCATGCGGAATTGACTCGATTTAAAACGGGCATCCTCGGTTTCCAAGGTGGACAAGTAATTGTGGAGTTCAAGCACACGCTTTTCAAACATGTAGCGCAAATCAGTCGACATGCCCAGACGCAATTCATCGCCCGTGTCAATTTCACGCCATCGGTGACTTTCGAATCGGTACCACGTCTGTTTGCCAATGTCGACACAGACGAAAATGCCCTTGAACATTTGCAATAGAATATTGGCAATGTCAAAATCGGAGCCGCCCTTGATCGTGGTTTTGCGATTTCCCCCCGAGGCCAACAACAACGAATTCAGTGTCATGTCGATGAAATGTCCAACCGTGTTTTTGGCCACTTCGGCGGCTTGCTCGGGATTGTCATTGGTGGCCCAATAGATGATGGAACGTTCGGTGAGTCGTCCGAGATCATTGGTGGAAAAAGATCGCCATTGTTCACAGAGACTTGGAATGTCGGAATAGTTGAATTTGGACGTCGATTTGGAACTAAAGGCAATCCAGACAATCAACATGCTCTCCGAGACATTTTTGAGTGCCCAGCCTACCCGGATCCACTTGTCGCGCGAGTCATAGTACACACTTGGCAAAATCATCGTGTATTCATACGCCTCTTGCAAATGATACTCGGTGGCCATCAAATTATGCAATAATTTTTGAAGAGCTTCGTCGACGTCCTCTTTGCAGCGGAGGCGCGAAAAATCCGTCGTCATGTGGGTAATCATGGCTCCATTGACGTTTCCTCCGCCGCCGCCCATTGCTGGAGGAGGAGGAGGAGGAGGAGAGGCGGCGCCATTGGCCCCTCGGTTGGCGCGCGTGGCCTGTGCCGCCGTCACCATACTCAAAAAAGAGTCGCGATAAAACAACGCCGCGTGAACATTGGATCGTACCGACAGGTGTAAAAACTTTTCAAAATTGCGGACAAACTCGGTGGGCGACTCTTGGGTCATCATCAGTTCAAAATCGGTGGGGTCCACGGTAAACTTGAAGACTTGCGTCACCCGGTACGTCTTGTGTTTGGGCTTGCACGATCCGTAGAGTTGCCAGTTGGTACCACCCGAAGTGATGGACAAGTCATAGGCATCGGACCAGGAATTGAGCATCCCCAAGTCACCCCACAAATCTTCCAATATGGGAATCATTTTCTGACGAAGTACCGCCTGCGCAACGTGATCCATTTGAATTCCAAACAACAGGTGAATGCCGTCCTTGGTCATGTTTTTCTCAGGCACGGGGTTGGGTTTCTTTTTGAGCATGGCAAACACGTAGAATTCGTCATCTTCGCCGAGTTGAAATACAACGTCTTTCAACATGGCTAAAAACTCGTAGACGAGATTTTGCACATCTTCGTCGGTAAAAACGCGCTGGATCATTTCCAGAGGGAAATGCAGGTCCAAATCAACTACCAATGGACCCTTCCCCGTGGTCACCTGTTTCTCGGTCAAATGTTCCGTCGAGTCTCCCAAAATGACGTGATTGTGGTATAAACGCATAAAGTTGTCATATTCTTCATCGGGGATGCTGTAGGACCCTCCCGGAATGCCTTCCGCAGAATTTGGAATGCGCGTATGGGTCGAGCTCCCGCCGGTGCCAGGAGCTCCTTTGCGGACCGTGTGGGAGGATAGAAACTGTCCCAACGTGCTACCATTACCAGACGAGATTCGGCGTCGCTGCGCCAATGGTTGGACGGCAGGATGTGACATCGGAAGTGGAGGTTCCGTGTTTGGCCTGGATGTGAAATATAGTCATGTATTTATTCCCGGGAGTTTGGACCGTTTCGCGGCACATCCTTTGGCACCTTTTTTCTCAGGATACCTTTAGCATCATGAAATTTTGTCAAGTATGTGACAACATGTACTATGTGACTCTGGACGAGAGCGACGAAAACAAGTTGACGTACAAATGTCGTCGCTGTGGTCATGTCGACGAATTATATGGACACGAATCCATCTGTGTGTTGAAAACGCAATTGAAACGGGGGGCGCATCAGTATCAGCACATGGTCAACGAATATACCAAGTTGGATCCGACCTTGCCTCGCATTCATACCATGAAATGTCCATTGGACCAGTGCCCGACCAACGATCCTCATGCGAAAGAATCTGCTAAAATTGTGTACAAGCGGTATGACGATGATCGTATGAAGTTTATTTACATTTGTACAACATGCAACACGGTGTGGAAAACGGACGACGCAAAGTAAATTTTTATCTCGTCATAAAAAAAAAGTAGTCGAATGGTGCGAAAGAAAAGGACTCGCTATCAAAAAAGGGGTCGATTTCAACCATCCGTGTGCAACATTGGTAATCGCATGACATTTGAAGAGTGCGAGTTGGCCGTGTTGCGCCAGGCGGTGGATGAAAACGAACAACATCGTGGACAAAAGTTGCGTAATGAAGGCGATGTTCTACAACTGGTACACATTGTAGAAGAGTTTTTAGAAGCGAAGCAGTTGCTGTGTTACGGCGGCACGGCCATTAATAATATTTTACCCAAATCCGTCCAATTTTACGATTATACTACCGAAATCCCCGATTACGACTTTTTCTCGGCCCATGCGCTGGAGGATGCCAAAGAGTTGGCCGATGTCTATGTTCGTCATGGATATACCAATGTAGAAGCAAAATCCGGGGTACATCAAGGTACCTACAAAGTGTATGTGAATTTCATCCCGATGGCAGACGTGACTCAAATCCATGCCGGTCTCTTTCAATCCTTGTCCAAGCAGTCCATCAGCATGGCAGGAATTCGGTATGTCCCGGCCAATTTTTTACGCATGAGCATGTACTTGGAACTGTCGCGTCCACAAGGAGACGTCTCGCGATGGGAAAAGGTGTTGAAACGACTGACCCTGCTGAACAAGTATCATCCCGTTCAAATGCCGACCCACGATTCGTGCGACGACGTGGTATTTCAGCGTCAGGCCGAAACTCTGGAACCTGATCTAGGTGCGCGTATTTTCAATGCAGTACGCAACGTCTTTGCCGAGGTGGGCGTCGTCTTTTTTGGGGGATATGCCAACGCACTCTATAGCAGATACAGTCAACGACGGCGTCGACAAGAAGAAATCCCCGATTTTGACGTATTGTGTGAAAATCCCTTGCGATGTGTCACCCTTCTCACGGAACGTCTGGCAGATCTCGGAATCACCAAAGTGTCAGTGGTCGAGCACAAGGCCATTGGCGAATTGATTCCCGAGAGTGTCGAATTCAAAGTGGGCAAAGACACCATTGCGTTTCTGTTCAAACCCATTGCGTGCCACAATTACAATACAATCACAATTGATCATCGGGAAATTCGTGTGGCCACTGTGGATACCATGTTGAGCTTTTATTTGGCCTTTTTATTCATTGACGATCCCATGTTTGAGCCGTTTCGCAATCGTCATTTGTGTTTGGTCAATTTCTTGTTTGAATTGGAGCGCAAGAATCGACTCGCCCAAACTGGCTTGTTGCGCAGATTTACTCCGATGTGTTATGGGAATCAAGAGACGATGGAATCGATTCGAGCCAAAAAGGCGGCGAAATTTGCCGAATTGAAAGGCAATCGCAATTCCCAAGAATATCAAGAATGGTTTTTAAACTATCGTCCTTCAGACAAGACTGGTACAGAGAAACAACCGAAAACAGAGAAACAACCGAAACTAGAGACGACGGCCCAAAAAACGCAAACCAAGAAGAACAAGAAAAAGTTGCCCCTTCAGCCTTTTTGGAATCCGTTTGCCCTCGACTAACTGCCGCGAGCATTTTTGTGCACCTAGTGTATCCCATTCCACTTCGGAGAACACACCATGTCTTCTCGCATCGTATCGATATTCAAATCACGACGCACGTTGTTGGAACAATTGTCTCAGATGGATTACAAAACCGCAGATTATAGCGCATTTACCGTGAATGAAATTGACGCCATGTTGTCGAGTAGTCAATTGGACATGTTGTTGGAGAATGAAAAGACGGGTCGGAAAATCTACGTCAAGTACCCGCGCGCAGCCTCGTCGCGCAACATTCAACAGAAAATGTTGGATGAACTCGTCGAGGATTTGTTTTTAATGGAAGAAGTCTTGTCGCGCGAGGATACGCTCATGATCATGATTGAAGATGAGCCCAACGACAGTCTTTTAGCCAAGTTGCGCACGATGTGGGATCGCGACGGAATTTTCATAGTGGTGCACAATATGCAACGACTCCAGTTCAACATCTTGAACCACACGTTGGTGCCGAAAATGACGCCACTGAATGACGATGAGCTGCAGTCGGTCATGACAAAGTACAATATTCGCAATCGCACGCAATTTCCCGAGATTTCGCGGTTTGATCCCCAGGCTCTCGCCATTGCCCTCCGACCGGGTCAAGTGGCCGAAATTGAACGATCGAGTCCGACAGCGTTGACGGCCATGTATTATCGTGTTTGTGTTTGACTGTGAAAATTTCTCCAAGTACATAAATGTATGCCTATTTAGCCGAATTTCTCGGGGTTCTCTTCGTGGTGTACGTCGTGTTGGCCACGGGCAATATTTTGGCGATTGCTGCCGCCTATGCCTTGGCGTTGATCTTGACGATGGCGACGTCTGGTGGGTATCTCAATCCGGCCATTACCATTGTGATGGCGGCCGCGGGCAAGTTGGAAACGTCGGAAATTTTGTCGTATTCTCTGGCGCAAATTTTGGGGGCCTTGGTGGGCTTGGAGCTCTTTAAACGCTACGGATTGCGCTAAGCGCGA
>Ga0209550_10005407_pt1 | contig 11976 bp, 11 predicted proteins | sample LauGreSuBDMM15SN_2_FD_187567 | JGI IMG/M metagenome (GOLD analysis project Ga0209550, IMG submission 187567) | Freshwater lake microbial communities from Lake Michigan, USA - Su13.BD.MM15.SN (SPAdes) (version 5) | ecosystem: Environmental > Aquatic > Freshwater > Lake | place: Lake Michigan... | reverse complement strand
CGCCTTCACCACGCGGCCGCCGCGAAGCAGTGGCTCTGCTGCTCTTGCTGGCGTTCGACCGCGCCACCGGCCTTGATTCTGGAGGCGCACCGCTACCGCCGATCATCACCCCATTTATGCGCGAGGTGGTGCTGCGCGAGATCACCACGTCCCTTCGCCACGAGAGCCCTCACGCTGAGTGGCACACGCGCCGCGGCGAGTTCATGCTGGCGCAGCTGCTGTCGCGGCTAAAGGTTGATGGCTTGGCCGAAGATAAGAGCCGAAGATGGCCGACGCAGCAAACCGACTATGAATCCCTCTGGCTTCTGTGCCGATCGCAGCTGGGCTGTATCGAAGGGATGCTCAAGGAGCTCGGCGAGGCGTACGAGCGGGTCGGCCGTGTGCGGCTCCGCTGGCGACGTGTCGCCGGGCCCTCGGCCTCTCTGGCGGCAAACCACGCCGTGGCACGTGGCGTCTCGCAGCTCCGGCGCCTCGTGACGCCGCCGCCCAAGGCGCGTGTGCGCAAAGCGGGCGACGAGACAAGCATGCGCAAGGCGGGCGAGGAGACCAAGGGGCAGCAGAGAAAGGGCAAGAAGGCGGAGGATGGATGGGAGCTGGAGGATGAGTGGGAGTCAGATGACAAGGAGGGCGGTGCATTGCCCGCCGCGTCACGCGACGACGTGCCCACGCCGAGCCAGGCGAACCGCGAGCTGGACGAGCCGCTCGGAGGCCGGCTCACGCGAATTGGGTTGGGCACTCGGCGTCGCGCGCTGCTGCGGTCGGAGCGCGCTCTCGCGTGCCACGCGGGCGCCCTGCACGACCTACGCGTGGCACTGCGCGAGGCGGGTGGCGAGTGGCTGGAGCTGGGCCGGTGGGTGGGCGGCCCGCCGCTCGCCTCCATGCCGTGGGATGTGCAGCCGAGCCGCACGCAGCACGAGTACCTGCTACGCATCTGCGCGCGCGTCGCGTCACAGCTGCGAGCTACGGCTGCCACGCTCCACCGGCTGGGCCCGTACGCCCTGTACTCGGAGCCTTTCCCGCGAGGCAGCGTGGACGTGGAGCCGCTCGCGTCGCGGCGCGCCACGCTCGTCGCCACCACACGCGACGCGCTGGACGACCTCTGGATGGTGCGCAAAGCGGTGCGGGAGGGGCGGCCGCCGCCGGCGTTGCTACCGCCCAACGTGTTCGCACGCCACTCGCTCGTGTGGGCGGCGCTGCTGCTGATACTGGTGGACGGGTACGCCCACTGGCTGCCCGTGCTGCTCGCCGCACGGCATGACGCCATCAAAGCGAGTATCAAGGTCGCAGCCGACGCGCGACGATTCTGGTCGACGCACGTGACGGAGCCCCTCGGAGGGATCGCTCGGGAACTCTTCCACGGCTACGAGAGCACGATCGATAAGGCGCAGGTGGCACAGACCAAGGCCGCGCTCGCACGCATGCTGCAGGAGTTCGTGCGCGACACGCATCCGAGCTCCTCGGACCGAAGCCTAGAGGAGGCTCTACGGCGCGCGGGCCAAGGATCCATGGAGGCGGTCACCATCGCGTTCGAGAACCAGGTGAAGGCGCCCGTGAGCAGCCTGCTCAATGGGCAGCTCATCCGCTCGATGCTGCTGCTGGTGCAGCAGTTGCGGCTGCTCATGGAGGAAGAGGTCGAGGCGATTGACTCGATGCTCAAGCGCAACGACTTCAACATGCAGCTGATGGCCACACTGCCTGCGCTCATGCTCATGTCCGCGCTGCTCTGGCTGCTCCGCACGGGCTGGCGCAAGGTACGCTCCGCCGACCGCGCACTGCGCGACCCGCTCGATACGATGCAAGCCGAAGTGCTCGCCATCGACGCGCTGCTCATCGGCGCCGAGTGGACGCCCCAACGTGCCGCCGGCGCGGTGCCGCGCTTCCAACGCGACGCTCTCTCGCAGTTCGAGGTGACGCCGATGGAGCTCGGCGACGTTGGCGAAATTGTCTTCCGTGTGCAACGGCTCCGGAAGACGGGTGCGCAGTGGCTGCGGGGCATCGTGCGCAGAGAAATGCTCCAAGACGCGCAGGTGCTTCTTGACAGCGCCCGGCTGAGTGCCACGCAACGCTCCAGGGTCGCGCAGAGCTTGCTGCGCCGTTTTGACAACTTCAATTCGTTCCGCGACTATTGGTGAGATAAATGATCATAGGAAGCGTGGCCTAGTCCGGTCCGAGACACCGAGTTAGAGATTGAGATAGAGAGAGAACAATCATCTTAATGTGTGTTGCCCGCGTGATGTGTGCCAATATCATAGCCCGGCGGTAACCCTACACAGTCTACTGTATTCTCTACAAACCAACTGATGACTCTACGACAGCCCATGATGGCTGACATGCGTCGTCGGCCGACTGCTGCGCGTGGACTGTCTACCGCGAGGTAAGCCACAGCACCCCGTGCCGGCGCGGGCCCTCGAATGTCTCGCGTCCGTGAAGGGTCTGATAGCTATCGAGCAGCACGACATCGCCCGGCTGCATCAGCACGCGCCGCGTGAGTCTCGTCATCACGCTCTCGATCTCGTCGAGCAGCTCGATCTCGAGCGGCGCGAGATCGCCGTCCAAGACATCGGTGACGCCGACGCCGCCAAACATATCGGCGGCGCGAGCCTGCTGAAGGTATCTCGATTGTGAGTGCACCCCGCTGAAGAACGTGGGCTCGCGGCTGACTGGGTGACGGTTGAAGGCAGACTTGGTGGGCTCGAGAATCTGGAGCAATTTCCCGTCGGAGCTCCAAGCGAGCTCAAGCCCTAGAGGGACACCGACGGCCAACGCGGCGCCGATAACACCCTCGATGACGGACGCGAGCAGTGTGCGCACCGTCGGAGGCATCGGCCCCCCATGTGCCAGCCATTCAGTCGGCAGCGCCGCCACGCGCACGCGCAACCTTCGATCGTGAAGTTGCTGCAGCAGACTCGGTGAGAGCGCACTCAAAACTTCGCGGCCATCTGCGAGGAGGAACTCGCCGCCGCGGTCTGCAGCTTGGAAGCAAGCAAATGCAGCAAATGGCGCGGCGAGACGATAGGTGGCGTCATTGTGCAATCCGATAAAGGTTTTGGACAAGCTCTCAGAGTCCACTGCCCTGTAGACACCATCCCCAAGTGCGCCCCGCACGCCGACGCTAGTGAGCGGATCCTTGCATGGAATCAGCGGCAGCGCCTCGCAGAATTGGCGGAGACCGATTGTTGTTCTCGGCGAAGCAAAGCCTCGAAAGTGTATAGCCCCGCAGCTGTGCAGCGTCTCCATGAGCAACTGGCCATTCTGACGGATCCACTCTATCTCCCCATCTTCTGTGTCCACGTCGTTTGGGCGGTGGACAGATTGCAAGAAGCTCATGCGTCTGCTGCTGCGCGGGGCTGTGAGTACGTCGGTGACATCCCATCGAGTCGTCGGGCATGGCGCAAGAGCGATCATCAGGAGATTGAAGGCGTAAGGCTGCGCCATCTCGCGGGTTTGCGGATTTCATCTCTGAAACGATAGAAACAGGGCTCACGAGGACGACGGCTCCCACATGATCCCAGAGGAAACGGGGGCGACATGGACATTACATTTAGTAGCCGCGCACAGCCTGCATGGGCATCTCGTACGTATTCACGCGCCGGGTCTCCATCCGGCGTGGTTCACGCATCCCGAGGATAGCTGAGTACTCATGCTGGCGCAGGATGCGCCTCGAAGAATGCGACCAGCTCACCGAGGCTCTCTGACGGCGGCACAGTGTGCCCATTATCGTGCCACAGCAGCGATGCGGAAGTTCCAAAGCTGGTGGCAAGAGCCTTGCCCAGCTCCGGCGGATTCATGGTATCAACGGCGCTCAAGCAATGCAACGAGCGAATGGCGGGCGCGCCGCCTGATTCGCGCAGCGCCGCAAAGAGTGGCTCGAACGGCTTTGGAAGAGCAGCACCACAGCAGACAGTAAGGCTGAGCTTCGAGTCCGGCGGCCCTTGGCCCAGCGCGCTCCTCGCAGCAACGACGGCTGCCAACATGGCTCCCTGCGAGAAGCCCAAGATGCCATCGTAGCCGCCTTTGACTAGTTCAGCCTCGACAGCAGCGATACTTACATCGTCGCCGCTGAAGGACGACGCAGAAAACGAGCGCTCGCCTCTCGGGTATGTCCACCACGAGCGCGTGCCTCCTGGTGCATCCATGGTTTGGAACTCGATTGCAGGCAAGGCGCTGCGCAGCGGCTGGAGGTCGTCGAGAAATGAGGCAGCACTACCGCCCTTGCCGTGTAAGCAGAGCACTCGCATCGCTGAGATCGGTACGAGTAGTTGCGACAGGAGCATCCACATGCGCGAAGTGTGAATTATAAACATTGGCTGTGAAAATGGAAGATGAAAACAGTGATCAGGAAAAGTTTCGAGTTCAGAAGCAAAAATATGTGAGCGCTAGAACTGAGAGACTTGGACGAATTAGGCAAGTCGACATTCTTCTCTTTCACGGGCACCTGCGTCGGGTCGGTGTCTGTCGGGCCACCCGCGTTCCTGGAGTTCGTTGCCATGTCGAAGACGGGCGCCGTCGTCGACATAGAGAAGCTGGACAAAGCCAAACGGGCCCCGACTGAACAGACTGTCTGGGCGCCAGAGGACGGGTGAATTTACTACCGTACCGAATGTGCCTTGTCCGACGTCTCACCTATTGCTCACCCTCTTCCCTGGTCGCACTTCCGTGAGCAGGCGGCCCTGGACCGCCGACGACGACCAGAAACTGCGTGTGCTCGTCCAGAGATACACCATCGGCCTCGAGACGCCGTGGCAGATGATCGCCCTCAAGGGCAATTTTGGCCACAACAGCGGCTCTTGCCAGAAGCGCTTTGCAGAGCTGCCACAGCTGCAGTACCAGAATATGAACGTCTTCGTTTTCGCCAATGGCACGCTGACGGCGAAGAAGCAGGAGTTCTGAACCATCCACTCGCGTGTACAGGCGTCCAAGAGCATTGCATGTGTGCCTCGTATGTAGCGAACACAATCCAGGTACATGTTCCTCTTCGTACGGTACATGAGAAAGAAAGCACTGAAGGAAGGTTTTTCAGCACGCGTGGCCGCGTTTTCGTGGATTTTCCTCAACCCCTATGTTGTTACCTTACCGGGCGTTGCGAAGCTATGATTGTTTCTCACGCATGAGTTCTCACGGGAGCGAGCAGGGGTCTTGACGGGGGATACTCACGGCGAGTCCACGCTCGACGGTGGCTTCGGTGGGTCAGCGGCAGTTCCTAACCTTGGCGCTTGGGAAGCGGAAGGACATTCGCTATCGAGTGCAGCGAAGTACGTGCGTGTCTGCCGAATAAAGCCGCCGCGCCTCACTTGCAAAGCCGCCCCGTCTCCGGTCCATGCCGCGGGAACTCTTCGTCCATTGAATTTCAAGTACGCTGTTGCAGTCATCCAACAGACTAGCGAGAGTCGGGCGCATCCCAGCGAGAGTAGACCATTGGACCATCATCTCGTCTACAAACCACGCATCCCACGACCAGGGCGTCGAAAACACGGGCCCTTCCGTTCCCTTACGATCCGGTGATCGTCGGCGTCTTCCTCTGGTGGGCGGATCGCGTTCTTAGTCGCGGGTGAGCACGCAGGCCCACGGACCGCGGCACTGACGATTACGGTGCCAGATGAAGCTGTGCTCAAAGTCAGAGATGACCACAAAGGGGTCGACGTGTGCTGTGAGTGAAGTTCCGACCCGCTTGTATGTGTAGAATTCATACGATCCAAGCTTCCGAAACGCGCGGGATTTTGCGTGCGGCAGGACTTTTAAGCGAACGGCCGAGAATCCATATCTTTCTGTCGACAATAATTTGCATGCAATTTTGGGGGGGGCTACGTGCATCAGCCTAGGCCGTCTTCACAAGGCTTGCCTCAAACTCCTCGATGGGCGTGAACACACTGAGCACGCCGTCCGGGCCCGGGCGATCGACGAGGGCTGGCGCGCCCACGAAGCTCATCACCGGCGGCATCGGGTCCGCCGCGGCGCCGTTGCTGCCCGTGATGAGCTTCGCACCTTTGAGGGGCGGGAGCAGCAGCACGCCCGTCTCCGCCTTCTTGTCTCCATATGACATTAGGATGGAGCCGACTTCCCGGTCTGGCTCATACGCATCCGAGTTCTCGAAGATGGTGTTCTTGTTGATGGAAAGCTCGACCTTGCGCCCGGACTTTTCGTCGACCTTGCGCAGGCCGAGGCTCTCGTAGTGCGCCACGCTACTCTTGAGGCTGCTCGTGCGAAGCGCCACGAACTCGAACGGGTCGCGGCGCGACTCGTCAATGTGCACCCGCAACGGCAGTCCGCCTGGCGCCGTGAGCTGGGTCCAGCCGTACGCGGACTGAATGTCGCCGCCGTTCTTCATGACCTGAGAGAGGCGGAAGATCGGGATGGCGAGCTGGACGTACTGCAGCACGCCGCCCGTCTCAAAGCTGCGAGGGCAAGGCGAGCGAGCGCGGGTGAACGTGATACGAGCAGGCATGCGGGCGAGAGCACCGAAGGATGATCGAGTCGCTCTGCTCGGAAGGCTCGACGATCTAAGGGCTGAGGCTCGCACCTGGTCGATGGGCCCTCGACCATCTCGAGTGCAAACTTGGCGCCGTCGTCCCGTCGGATGCTCTGCGGCCCAAAGCCGATGCGTGTCACGTTCACACCATTAACCAGCTTCGTGTCGAGCACGAGCGCGCCACAGCCTTTTGTCCAGAAAGTCACGGCTTTATCCATGTCGGGTACGCCGATGCGCATACTCTGGTAGAAGCTGCGCATGCCGGCGGCCACGTCGGCGGACATCTGCTGCGCGTACGCCTTGTTCTTCTCCAACGACTGAATATCAAACCTGTCCGAGGGCAGCTCATCGTCATCCCTGAACACGTGCGTGGCTCTCACCGAAAGAGCCCAAAGAGCATGGGCGGGCGCCGCGAGAGTGAGCAGGGCAGTAGGGGTGGCGGAGCGCACTCGAGCTGCGCTTTCTCGCCGAAGAGGTACGGTTCCTCCTCAAATGTTTTGTCACCAAGCTTCTTAGCAACGTCAGCAAGTTTTGGCCGCAGCTCGCTGATCGAGCCCGTCGACACGACGGTGTAAGCTGCATGGGCTGGCCGGGCACCCTCGAGGGAGAGGCGCCCGGCGGTGAGACCGACCAGCGCGCGCAGAAGCGCCTGTCGACGGCTGAAGGGCGGAGGGAGTCGCATCGGACACTTCGGCGAAACTTCGGAGCAGTGTGAACGAGAGTGTGAATGAATGAATGAATTAAAATCCTAGTGTTTGTCGGCCGGACAAACGCCGCGTTCCTGAGCCGTCCTTTGAATAACAGAGAGTTCTGGCTAGAATATGGTGCCCTTCGACCACTGCGTGACGCTCGTCGGCGTCGTGCCTCTCGCGGCATGCAGCGTATCGACCCAGAACGCCGTTGGATCGTCCGCTTCACACTCTTCCACCCACATGATCAGACAATTCTGACTCGGGTGCGTGTCGAGCAGCCCTGACCTCGATACGAGGACGTCCCCAATGTTGAGCCTCATGCCGCCCCACTCGTGCACACCTCGTCGCGGAGTGATAGCTGCAGCGCTAGCGTCGGTCGAGCTCTCGCATAGGCGGCATGCTGGTGCGTCGAGGATCCTCGTGGCCACTGCAGCGAGTGCGACTCGTGCTTTCTGGTTGGCACAGTCGGCGTCGGCCACGCAACGGCGCACAACAACAAGCCCACTGTCGCTGAATCGGGCCTGGTGTAGGCCGCTCACTAATCGTGCCGCCACGAGGCCGACGTCCAGGCTCATCGCGCACGTGAGCAGCTGCAGGAGCCACAGGATCGTCAGAGATGAGCGCTCTCTGCCGGATCGGTTGACTCGGTGAGATGATCGCCGGCATTGTGCACGCCGTGGTAGTTGCGAGCCGAGCGAGTAGTCCAATGCACTCTGCGTGCTCATCGTCTGGTTGGTGCGCCCCCAGCCAAGGACGAAGGTGGGTACTCCGATTCCTGACTTCCTGGGGAGGGACGTCGAACCCTGGGCCTGGAAGGGTCGGTGATTGGTTGGTGTGGAAGTTCTGCTGCTGTGAAGTTCGAGACCGTCGACACTTCCAAACTTGTCCGATCGGGTGTTTGGTGTATATTGGTGGTGGGTATCTCACTCTGCTCGTCGAGTGCCTTTGAACTGAGTGTCACTTCGACGAGTCCTTCAGCTTCACACAGGTTGTCCAGAAGACGCAGTAACGGAAACTGCGCGCTGGTTTGGCGGTAGCTAGAAGCTACACGCACGGCACTTTGGCAGGTTCGAGGACGAGGTTGCGCGCTATCATGCGGCAGGTCTTCGAGGCTGCGCGCTATCATGCATGAACTTGTACATGTGGATGCGTATACTCGCGAGAAGATGAATCCCCCGGCTCACTGGATCCGCTGTGGGAAACGCCACAGCCCCCACTGACGCATGCCCGTCATCAACTGTTGTGTGTCAATATGGTGCAGCAGCTTCGGCCTTGCCCTTGTGTTGCGTAACGTGTCACTCCCACGCCAACACCGCGAAGGTGTAGTGCGTGAGGTGATACCCCTCTCGGCTGTCGCTCACATAGCACACAGCGGCAGGTGTGGGCTTGTGCACTGCCGTCGTCGCGTTCCACTCAATGAAGCACTCTGGATGGGAAGCGTCCTCGATAACGTGCGAATCGAACGTCACGTGCAGCGATGGCTTACCTGAGAGAGGGTTTGTGGCCCACACCCAGTCGAGCGCACCATAGTCGCAGGCTCCAGCCGTGACTATGGGCGCGTGTTCAGCGCCAGGTGCAAGAAGCGTGCTGTTTCCAAGGCCGACGGTGCTGTTGGTCGTTCCACATGCCTGCTTCGGCTCCCAGTCGCAGATGTCTACTTGCACTGAGAACTGTACACGGCTCGGCGCCTTGATCGCTGGTGCATCCGCTGCCACCAGCTGCAGGAGCCACAGGATAGTCAGAGATGTGCGCACTCTGCCGGATCGGTTGACTCGGTGAGACGATCGCCGGCATTGTGCACGCCGTGATAGTTGCGAGCCGAGCTCCGATGCGCTCTGCGTTCTCATCGTCTTGTTGTGGTGTATCGCGCCCCAAGGAGCGGGTGACGACCCCGCGGGAACAGGACTGACTCTCGAACTTTCGTGGGGCATCCTGGTAGAATGTGAATTTGTCCTGTGAGCCTCTTCACGTTGGCAACGTCGACCGTGTGAATTCATGTCGTCGTACGAGGAGGACTTGGACCGCGCGCTCCAGGCCGACCTGGACGGTGTCGAGCTACAGAGCGACGACGAGGACGACACGGTAGGCACTACCGTCGCGCTCACCGCGCTCGAGCTCCAGCCATTCGTGCCGCTGGATCAGCTCAAAGCGGCGGCAGCGGCTTACGACGACAGAGGCGGCGGCAGCAGCAGCCTGCTCGACGAGCTGCAGGCGGTACTCGAGTCGATCGGCACACGCGCATGCGAGGGATATGCGGCCGATGTGTCGGAAGCGGCGACGCTGATGGCGAGCATGGCACTGCCTGCTGCCACCGAGCCGGTACCTCCTCCGCCTCCGCCTTTTCCACCCCAGGAGAAGCCCAAGAAGCCCGATTTCCGAAAAGTCGACCAAACAGGCAGGGCAGCACTCCAGGCCGCATACGAAGCGGCGCTCGCCGAGTACAACCTTGCGATGAACGCAAGAGCCGTCAAGACCAAGGCCGTCATTCTCGAGCGCAGCGTCACCGGCACGCCACCTGCCAGCTACGTGTGTCAGGTGTGCAGCAAGCCGGGCCATTTCGTCGTCAACTGCCCTACCGTCCGCCAGGGTGGGCGGCAAGACCTGTATGGGCGACAGCGGTACCGCATCTACAAGAGGCAGTTGGCCAAGGGCAAGCCGATGGCGGCTTTCGATCCATTGAATTGCGGCGAGGCCGTCGTCGAGGAGCGAGCGGTCGCGACGGGCCCGTGGTCCATGAATGAGCTCGACGCGTACCCGATGCGCGAGACCTGCCTGCAGCAAAACGTGCTCATTGCCGACTTGAGTGAAGCATTGCAGGCTCGGCTCTGGCTCTACGTCGAGACGAAGGTGATGCCCAGAAACCACCGAGATCGCCCCGAGATCGCCTCCGGTGAACCCTCCGCGGCGCTCGCGGCGTGCGTTCGCGACGCACCGACGGCGCTGCGCGTCAAGGAGCTCTGCGAGAGCATCGAAGCCTTCGCCGTGCTTGTGGGCTTCTTGGGGACGGCTTGCACGCAGCAGGGGCGCACTTGCTCCACAATCGCGGAGCTCGCATGCGGGCATGGACTCGTAGGCATTCTTCTCGCCTACCGATTCCCACAGCGCGAGGTGCTCTGCGTCGACTTGGCGCAGCGACCGGCATTTGAGAGCATCGTGGCCGCCTTTCGCGCTGTGATGAGCGCGCGCTGCGACGCGCCGCTGACGAACCTCCGTTTCGTCGAGAGCAGCCTCGATTGCGAGAGCGTGCGCGCGAGGCTAGGCGACCAGGCCTTCTGCGTAGCACTGCATGCATGCACGGAGGCCAACGGCGCCGCCATCGACATGGCGACGGAGGTTGGGGCCATGTGGGCCGTGATGCCCTGCTGCATGCGCACCGCCGCTTGCTTCCCCGAAGGCTGCCAGATGCTCCGGTGCCCCGACGCCACGCGCCACGCGCTGCTCTGCGGGGCGCTGGTGGAGAGGCATCAGGCGGAGCTCGTGGTTTCAATCGACAAGCGGATCACGAATCGGCACGTTATCATCTGCGGGGGAATTGCTGCTCACGCAGAGCGGGCTGCCGAGCTGCAGTGGCGCCGAGCGACGCGAGAGACCCCACAACCCCCTGCGCGCTTACGCTTTCACATCACATGATCGCAGGCAAACAAGAGAAGAACGTCAATAAAAAGCTTCTAGTGACCAAATGCGAAGATGTGATTGCATGTGCTGCTGTAAGCTAGGTCACTGCAGTCTCTCCGTGTGCATTCACGAGATTTACCGTCTTGAGAAAGCTGGCTCCTAATACCTAAACTACGCCTCAGGGGCGGGGCCCGAGCCCACACGGTCCGCCCTCCTACCGTACCGCCTTTTTAGAGCTTTGACACAGTGATGTGGGAACCCCTGTTTCGTCATCCCCCCGCTCTTTTGACTTTGCGAGCCCTGCGGATTAGTTCCTGCTCTTCATCTTCTGAATTCGGCGATGAGCGTGTCCCGCCCATCCTTGGCGACGCAGCTTACCCACCCTAGTGGCGGCGCGCCGCCGTCGTCGGCGAGACCGACGCACGCGCGCTTCGTCTCCCACGGGTCATTGAGCACGGTCCGCATGATGACGCGCACGCGCGTGCCCATGGGCAGCTCCCCCACCTCTTCCGAGTCCAGCTCAATGTCCTTGCGCAGCTTGAGCTTGCTGCGTGCGACGAACAGGCTGACAGACGTATCAGGTGGGGGCTTGGACGCGGCCGCCGAGCGCTGCTGCGTTGCCGCGGTGGGCGCTTCTAGCTTGATCAGCACATCCTTAGCGGCAGCCGAGCCAACGGGCACAAGCGTCTCCTTGCCGTCAGACTTTGCGATCATGCTAAGCCAGCCGAGCTCCCGCCCTGCACTCCCCTCGGCGGCTACCTTTGCGCGCTTCGTGCCGTCAGCGAGCGTCGCAACTTCGAGGATGAGGACCACACTGCCAGCAGCGAGGTCGCCCGCCTCGGCGCTATCGAGCTCCTCCCCCCAGCGTAGCTTGAGCTTCGAGCAAGCAAGCATCGGCGCCGAGGGTGGTGGAGGTGCGGCCAACTTATTAGGACGTGTAGGCAGAGCCAGTTCATCTTCCTTTGAGGGCTGTCGCCCCGACCTCGACGGCGTCAACAGGGCCGACGCTCCCTTGACCGAGGCGCCGCTTGGATCAGTACTCTTGGCGGCGGCAGCCGCTTGCAAAGGAGCTCGCGGCGGCAACTGCGACTGTGGCTTGGCGGTACCGCCCCTGCTTGCCTGGGGCGCCTGGGGCGGCGCTGCTGAGGGCGCCGCGGCTAAGGGCGACGCCGCGAGCGGCCCTGCAGCAGGACTCTTTGTGCG
>Ga0209550_10005406_pt1 | contig 11977 bp, 1 predicted proteins | sample LauGreSuBDMM15SN_2_FD_187567 | JGI IMG/M metagenome (GOLD analysis project Ga0209550, IMG submission 187567) | Freshwater lake microbial communities from Lake Michigan, USA - Su13.BD.MM15.SN (SPAdes) (version 5) | ecosystem: Environmental > Aquatic > Freshwater > Lake | place: Lake Michigan, USA... | reverse complement strand
ATGTCGGAGCGTGGGCTGGTGTCGATGGGCTGCATGATCTAGTGGTACCATTACCACCGCTTACACCACATCAGAGAGGCGAGCTACGATCTCTCGTGTTCACGACGGTGTTGTGGCATCAGACCATTAAAGATGGACAGCCACATCCCCAACACGACGAGGCGGCGATGGCACTGATCAATCAGAACATGACCGCACAAACGGCAGAGCTTTGGAGACGAGCGGCAGCTGCCAGGGCACATCCAGCTCTGCTTTATACAGAAGTCGATGCTCGGTTTGATGACGGGGACGAACAGTCTTCAGAGGACACCGCGGCGATCACACTTGACGTGGTAATTGAGAGATTTCTTGACTCTATGGAAGACGAGATATGTCGGGCTGTTGACCATGTCTATGTTCAAGCTGCTACAACTCCGACGAATGAGGACTTTATCGACTTGCCCACAGTAGAGGCATTTATCAATCCTGTCGCTGCAGGCGAGTACAAGTCCAATCGGATCATTCTCACTGTTGGTTCAGACGGGCGGCTCAAGTTGCTCTACGCAGTCTTCCTTCGAATGGCTGTGATCAATATGGAGCAGAATCTTACGGATCGGCAGTTCCATCCATTTCGTGTGCTGGGTGCCACTCGGTTCGACTTTCGATTTGAGATGGAAAACACACTGACACAGCGTCTTATTGAGGTTGTTGCCAATGTACCCATCCATTTTACAAAGAGGTCACTGTGGATACTCCACAACCAGCGACACCTACAAGATGCAGCCTATGGGGTCTACGACAACATCTTGGAGAATCAACAGCTAAATCTTGCTCAAGATGAGTTGATTGTCAAGATAGTCATGACTGGCAATCGGGCTAAATACTTCAGCTGGGACAGAGACCACCTCTTTAGGGGTTCGATCTCCAGAGTAGCTCTCAACATCGTCTCTAACTTGACCTTTGCCAGGTCCGACGAAGAGGAGGACCAGTCTGAACGAAGTAGACAACTCGGTCCCATTACTCTATGGCTGCTCGATGTCGAGAAGGCTCTGTCGGAGAAGGTTGAGGAACTCGCCAGTATTGGAACGGCACACCTTGTCTCTGAACCGGTCATTGAGCTAAGAGTGCCAATCCCACCGGAATCAGATCATGGATATGGCAATGAGAACGGAGATGGACCACAGTCAATTTGGGAGGCCGATCAATGGGTATCTCACTTGACGAGGGGTCTAGCTAAGGCTCACAGTTCGGCAGTTGATGGTGATGGTGCCACTTCGTCTACGATGTGGACACCATGGACTCCGGCTCTGTCGGCTCAGATCACTCTAGATCTGTCAGTCCACCTGCTGGCAGCGGATCAGACGACAGTCGCTTATGGAGTCACACCGGACAAAATCGAAAGGACGGTGATCAATGGTGAGCTACCTCTGTGTGTCACCACCACCAGTCCATGGAATCAACAGACACCAGAAAAGAAAGAGATGCTACTGCTGCTTGGATGTCAATGTCCTAACTGCGGAGTTCTCTTGCCTGGTGATGTCAATAACAACTCTGAACCTGATGCTGTCTGTGCTCAATGCGGTGACCAGGTCACCATGGTGCGAACCTGGATTGCCAAGTCAATACATCCGCTGGTTAGGGCAGCACAACAGGAAATGGAAATGCAGACAAGGCTGGACAGTTTGGTTGTGAAAAAGCTAAGCTTCGACGATGTGTCACCAGTCAAGGGCGGTAGCTCTGAGAAACATGGCCGGCTTCTAGCCGAGTCCATGATAGGAACGGTTGTGGTGTGCCAATGTGGAGCTGTCCAAGCTCCATTAACAACAGCGGCACGACAATGCACATTCTGCCAAAACTGGCTGCAATATGGGTCAGTCGAGATCACTGTCAGTCCAGGCTTGATCTTGGATCCGACGATGAGGCAGAGTCTCAACTTCAGAGCACCCTCCTTGCAGCAGCTGATATTGGCGAGCATGACTCTCACTCCCGTTCAGCAAGTAGCTCAAGAACAAAGCAAGCTTATCGGTCAGTTTCCACAATATCCACTTGCTACTGTTGACCAAGTCACTAGAGCTCGAGGTTTGGGCTGGATCATGACACCAGCGACATCACCGATCAAGTTCATCAAGCCAATGCTGGAGACATTGCAAGGTCTGATGACTCGAATCGGTACTGGCGGTGGAGACTTTGAGGTTCTCAATTATCTGACGGCCAAGTCGGCAACTTCCAGACAAGAGAGGTTCAAACAGCAAAGGGGGCTGATTGCATGCCTCAGACAAGGCAAACTCCTGGACCTATGGGAAGCAATTCTCAAGGGCAAGCTCATTCTCGTTGAAGATGAGAAGGAGACCAAGGGAGGCACCTCTGCTATGGGAACTGAAACAGTCTCCATTCTAGTGAAATCGCTACTTGAGGCACCAAGTCAGTTCGGCAAATGTCGCACAACTGAACTTCACGAGGTGCTAACTGAAAGGGCAATTCGTGTCAATTCGCCCGTGCTGGTCATCGATCCTCGGATCCTCGAGCAGCTGGATGAGGCATTGTTCAAGCTACTCCGAAAGTTTGTGCCCACATCCTTCTATCAAGGACTCGAGGACAAGTTTTGGGACTTGAAGCAATGTCGAGTTTCGTCAATCTCACTTCTCATGCTGATTTTGGGAGAAGACAAACATTCTGAAGCAATCGAGGCCAAGGACACTCGTCAATATCTTGACTCGGTTCTCTCGACAGCTTGGAAACATGCTGAAACTGCTATTGAGTTTCGTCGACGATATGATGAGAATCTTGCGAAGTTTCATGCTTTCTCGTCGGTTCAGCGATATCCAACTGGTATTGAAGGACAGCGGGAGCAAGTCGAACACTTGTTGTCCTTATTCAAGAAAGGGGCACTCAAGACTGTGGTCATGAACAAGTGGGAGAACATGAAACTGAAATCGGAAAAGGCACAAAATCCGGAGCCTTGTCTTGACGATTTCTGGGAGCTGGTTGAGTTTCAGTACTCGATTATTGAAGCTAAGGAGGCGAGAGAGGTGGCCAGCAGAGCGCCACCATCGGAGGACAAGTCGAAAGGCAAACGAACTTCGGATGAGACGATCAACTCGATTTCAGTTGATTCCCAACCATGCTTTCAGTTTACCAAATCTGGTTCTTGCAAGAGAGGAACCGACTGTCCGTATGCTCATGATCCTGCTTTCAAGAAACAGAAGGTTTCTGACACACCTGACAAGTCCAAGCCGGACGGCAAGGGCAAAGGAGTGAAGGGCAAAGGAACTGGCAGAGGCCTGGGCAAAGGAGGTCTAAAAGGTCTAAAAGGTCAAAAAGGTGGAAAACAGACTAATCCAGGAAAGGGCAATCTTGGCTCTCGACCGGGAAAAGGTGCCACCACGACCAACAATGGAGGGGACTTTGATACGTCGACTCCTCACTGGTGTACTAGGTGCAAGAGAGAGCACAAAGGCCAAGTGAATCGCTGGTGTTTGGCTCCTCCGTGCAGATTCTGCGAGGAGACCGGGGCTACACCGGCTGATCACCATGTGAGGTTCTGCCCGAACAAACCGGATGGCTATGAATTTGTTCCTGGCAAGCAGCCCGTAACCGCACCCAAACCTCCCGGCAAGGGCGGCAAGGGCGGCAAAGGCGGCAAAGGCGGCAAGGGAGCTCGGAATCCAGTCAAAACCGACAAAGTCACAGTCGGTGACATGGTTTCGAGTTGGAACAAAACACAGCTTTCGGCGGTTAGGGACACGATCAACTCGCTCGATGCAGAGATGGAGGACGCGGATAACGTGACACCAAGTGTTGAGCAAATTTCAGCACTGACGGTCACCCCTGCCAACGGAGCTGTCGCGACACGATCTGTCACTTTTGCACCAGATCAGCAGTTGGTACCGTACGTGGGAACGGCAACGTCCTCGGCCATTGTGGCGGTGCGTAGGCACCCTCCTATATCAAAGGCTCAGCAGATCAAGTCCGCCATGCAGAAAGTCAGGGCGGTACCTGGGTCTCACCAAGTTTTGGTCACTTTGACTCAGGAGGAAGAGGAGCCTAAGCGCGCGGTTCCCAAGAGGTTACCTCAACTTTTCACGGGGAAATCGCTGCGTAGTACAGCCGAGGATGAGGATCAGTCAATAGTCATGCTGATCTGCGAGGATGACACGCTGGATGCGATGATCGGTCCGCGACTGTCATGTTGTAGCGAAACTCTCGTACGACAAAAAGAAGTTTCGAAAATTTCGATAATCGGGCACGCGTTGCAGCCTAGCTCTACGGATGGGGTGGCAGTGTCGAAACTCGTGTTTGCGAGTTCCTCGGCGCTGACCGACGAGTCTGAACGGACTCACAATGACCAAATTCAGGTGGTGCCTCTTCCGAAGGCAGCTACAGGCAACAAGGTCAACCCTTATCTTGCGATGATGCGAAGGCCTCTTGCAACTCACAATGTGTTCACAGTCTTGACTGGAGGGCGCACTTTTCACGCCCACGATTATCCAATCCACGACGAAGTCTTGGGTGACAGTGAACCAGATTTGCCGGAGTTGAATGAATTGGCTGCTGTCAATGAATTGGCTCAAACGCTGATTGATTCGGGAGCCACGAACCCAATGCTGCCTGTCGGTCCAGACTACAACGGAGCGGCTCGGCTGCTCAGCAAGATAACATATCACAAGACCCGATTCACTGTCTATGGAGGTGGATCAGCCAAACTGAAGATTCTCGGTTGGGCTTGGGTGCGATATGTGCTTCAATGCGAGCATACAGGCGAACTGGTGGTCCTGGTCTTGCGCTCATTCATTGCGTTGGACCCGGAGGGCACTCACAGGGCGATCTATGCCCCTGGTGCCATGAAACACTTCGGTTGGTCGTTCATAATCGGCACATCACAGTCGACTACTGTCGAAGGACTGGAGTACAGAGTGACATTGCCAGGGCCTTCGACAGAGGCCTACATGGTCGATCCGAGTGGACATGTCTTCAAATGTCACACAGTCGGCAGAGGCAGGTCGCTTCATGTGATTCCGGAGGTCGACCACAACAACTCTGAAATTGCAGAACAAATTCATTCTCTAACGATGGTACAGATCTCGCTTCTGCGAGAAGGAGGTGCCAATCTAGATGCAGATGGGGTAGAGGATCCAGATTACTTCAATCCGGAAGCCTTTCTTCCTCAAGTTGTCATAATGAATCAGGTCAACTCGATCTCGATTCACCCTCAACGGTCGCTTGGTTCTGGCACTGTCAACAGTCCACCTGTTCTCGTGCCACTGATAGATCCGGTGCCGACGATGGAGGATTTCGGCACACTGTCACCGGAGCGATACGGTGAGGCGATCGCTGAGCTCATGGCCAAGGTGCAGATGCTACATCTCATGGCAGCATCGAGCCCCATTAATGTTTCCAAGTCGGATCCACATGAGGCTCAAGAGAGAATTCATCTGGTATTGAACACTCTTCAGGAGATTGGAGATGATTTTGCGAGTTCGAAGGGCAAGTCGGTACCCACCACTGTCCACTCGATCAGTCAACTTCAACAGTCTGCAATTGATGCTGGATTCACCGAGGGTGTTCCGGCTATTCACCTACCAGAAGTTCAGTTTGGCTGCCCAGGCATCTTGACTCGGGCTGGTGCACCCACCTTTCAGCATGATCGCTTGCAACCGGCTACTCTGCCGTTCCTGCACATGTCCAAGGCGGAGGGGCACCATCGAATTCAGTCGCTGAACATCGGAAATGCTGAACACTTTGAGACGAAGGAGAGTCAGTTACTCAGTCGGATCGAAACACTGACTTCGGGGGCGATGCACCCTTATGGTCTCGTTCACATCTGGATTGGGAATGTGGGAGCAATACTACTCTCACTGCTTTACTCAGATCGGCGAGCTCACACTCACATCTTCACTGAAGATCCGGTCTCAGAACTATATGCTCTGGTGAATGCGGAAGTCTGGTCACAATTCACAGTTCATCGGATTTCGGCTTCACTTATCAGTGCAGACATGCTGTCAGCCACACTGTCTCGTGGTTTGGTTCATCTGAATCAAGTGGTCTCCATACACCATGAGGCTGGCGACAGTGATCTAACACTGCTTTCGTCGTTGTCAAGGCTGCCAGTGTCGGACTCTTGCTTAATCTCGGAGTGTCGACAGGGGCTGTTTACAGTCGTGAGGGCTTGGCCTGACTTCGACTCAAGCTTGGTCAACTTCACAATTCAGCGAGATGGCAGAGGCAAGCCAGATGTGTCTGGCCTACTAGAATATCGCAATGAACTTCAAGTGCAGCAGACAGCCTACCTTCTCGAGCAGGCACTAAATCGGGGCAGCTCGGCTGAGGTTGACCAGTTGCAAGAAGTGTGCAGTTTGTTCTTGGAACTCGAAGATGATGATCAGTCAGAGGGTGATGATCAACCTGAATCCATAGCACAGCTCACAAAGAAGAGAGGGGCTTCACAGTCCAAGAGAACTGCCAAGCGGCGAGTGTCGACTGCGGCTGCAGCTCCAACTCCAAAGCAGACTTCACAGTCTGGGACAAGGAAGCTACCAGTCATGCCGCTTGATCTAGCTCGGCTGTTACATGCACGGTTCGGTCATCCTGGCCGGAATCGACTATTGGCTGTGCTGAAGCTCTTCGGGTGGTTGGAAAAGTACAATCTACCACTGAGCATTCCATGTGTGGCCTGTCATACAGCGAAAGCTCGGCGGCGCGCTCATATAGGAAGGCTAATCAAGGCAGAATATCCTGGCCAGTTCATCCATGCGGACCTATTCACTGGGTCTCAAATTGGCATTGACGGTTCCAAGTATGCTGCCATCTTTCGAGACGAGAAGTCAAGAGGAAAAATAGTTTTTCCAATTCGGAAGAAATCACACTTTAGTGAAACCATGACACTGTTCCTGGCAAAGCTGCGCACTCTGCCAGAAACAATGGTTCTTGACTCGGGCGGTGAGAACATCTCGAAGCAATTCTTGAGAATCTGTTATAGGTACTGCATACGACCTCGATACACCACTGTGGGTCAACATGAGGAGAACCTGGCTGAACGTAGCATACAGTCACTTCGGGACACATCGGTGACCATGCTTGCCTCGGCTGCTCTCAGTCCGGCATTCTGGCCATTCGCGATGAGGTATGCTGCTATAATCGACCAATTTGTACCAGGTCCAGAGGGCTTGGCACCATACCAGTACTGGCATTCGAGCTTACCACCGAATCTGTCACTGCCGGTCTTTGGTTCGACTCTCATTTACAGACAGGAGAATCCAGAATTACAAGGCACTCATGATGTGCCTGGCCATTGCGCTAAGTTTCTTGGACTCGACCCTGAAACAAACTGGTGCTGGGTTGTGGATATGTCAAATCCAACTCAGCCAATTCGGAGAACCAGCGAGGATCTTCAGCGGACCTATCGTGAGTCCGGGGTTGTGAACAACTGTGCACCAAACTTCAGCCTGCATGATTATGCTGCTATTGGTGACACCTCGAAAGCTGACTTGTCCGAGCCAGTTGACATCAGAAATTACCTGTCGACCTCTCTTGACCTACCTGACTCTGATGACATTCTCATGTACACAGAAGCTCAACGGTTTATCCGACGTCGCAGGCGGTTCCTACATCGTCGAGGCGACTTGAGTGCGACTGAGATTGAGGGTCTGATCAGTAGGGAATGGCGGCGCCGGGCTCACAATCGACTCAACATTGAATGTGATCCGATAGATGCCGGCACTTATTTGGATGCACTGTTAATGGACTACGACTCGGACACTGAGGAGCCTGATTCGGTTGAACCAGTCGAGGATCCTAGTCCTATGGTGCAAGAGCAACAGACTGACCAGCAGACTGTTCCACCAAGAAGGTCTACTCGGCATGAGCAGTCTGCTCATTCTGACACTTCACAGTCGAAGGTGCAACATCAATCGACACCACTGGCCGAGCCGTTTGTGCCACCTTTAGGCACTGACTTAGCGGAGGGCATGTTTATCAACACTCACTGTGAGGTGTGTAATGGTAAGCACTTCAACAAGAGCGACAAGCAGATGCTCATTTGTGATCACTGCGACAAGGGCTATCATAGATCTTGCATTGGTCAGAAGTGGGTTTCTCCACCAGAAGATGGCTGGTGCTGCTCCAAGTGTATGGGAGCTACACCCAAGCTGGTGATTGACATTGCTCGTGTACATGCTAATCCCAAGAAAGCGAAAGGGAAGCTCAAGTTTGTACAAGCAACTGTGGTGCACATCGGCCAAGTGTCGAAGTTCACTAAGGTGGAAGTCGCTTTCGATGGTGAGAAAGGCACTCGTTCGGTGAATCTGTGCACAACTCGCTGGCGACTTTCAGGTGTCAACAATGATGAGGGCATCTGCTACATCAACGAATCAAACGACATTGTGATTCTCAAAGAGCCGAAATCTTGGAAAGCGATCCAGCGGATCGAGGATCCAGTCATTCGTCAGATGTGGAATGATGCCTGCAAACTTGAGATGGAGGGGCTTAAGAATGCCCAGGTGTACAAGTTGGTTGATCGTCCCTCGGGAGTCAAGTGTATTCCTCTTGTGTGGGTGTTCAAGATCAAGCAACCAAAAATTGGAGAGACAATTGGGAGATTCAAGGCTCGCTGCTGTCTGTTGGGCAACATCATGGACCCTTCAGAGTCGAGCTTCTCTTCTCCAACACCAAGGCTATCCTCGTTTAGGTATGCTCTGAGTTGGGCTGCCAAGACAGGTGCCCATGTGTGGTCGGCAGATGTAATGCAGGCGTTCTTGCTTGCACCACCAGCCGAACCGATTTATGCTTCGTTTCCACCTGGATTCGAGGACCCGAATGGCAAGGTCATGTACCTGCTAAAGAACCTCTATGGCTCCACAACGGCGCCGTTCATGTTCAACAACTATCTCAGCAACTCGCTCATAATTCAGGGCTTCACTCCAAATGAGTTCGATCCCTGTCTTTTCACCAAGATGGTTGAGGGCAGTTTGCTAATTGTGCTGACGTATGTCGACGACTCGATCGCCATCCACCAGAATCCAAAAGTCTTGGAGGCCTTCTACAATGTCTGTGGAACGGCTCTTGGTGGAAGCTTCAAGTTCGGTCAACTAGAACAAAGTCTGACGAGATTTCTCGGTTTTGACATTTACAGAGATGAGAAAGGTTTCATCCTGACTCAGATTCCGCTGATCGAGAAGATATTCGCAGCGGCAAAGAAGCACATGACCTTCGGCTCGGAGAACCAACCAACTACCACTCCCATTGCCAAGGACACTATCTTGGAGAGCTCAAGACCGATCAATCCTGACTCTCTAACTGCAGCTGACAAGGATTGGCTTCGTCTCTTTCCTTATCGGGAGATTCTTGGTGCTATTGGCTATGTTGCCCTTGGAACCAGACCCGAAATCAGCTACTCCTACAAGACTCATGGTCGCTGGTCTTCGAACTTTGGTCGACCACAGGCGATGAGCTTACTATCTTTGGTGAGATACCTCTACCAATCTCGGGAACTTCCCTTGGTGCTCTGCTCCACTCACGGCCCGATTGTGGGCAAATCGGACGCTGACTGGAACGGCACTGGTGCCGGACAAAGCACGACAGGGTGGATGGTATTTCACGGTGCAGCTCCAATCAGCTGGAGATCGACAACAAACAAGGCAACTGCCAAGTCAACGGCAGAAGCTGAGTTTATGGCGATGTCATCTCTGGCGATTGAGCTAATTTACATGAGAAGGTTGGTTGACAGCTTACACCATGCTGCGCAGCCACCGATGGCACTGTATCCCCGCGTGATGGATGCGAGGGACTGTCAAGAACTCGGTCGCACACCTCGGCTCGACGATTCAGCAATCGAAGTACTTCGAGCTCAAGAGGGTGTGGCGCTTGATCTACCGCCGCAGACTGTAATCTTCACAGATTCAATGGCGGGCAAAACAGTCGCTGAAAAGCTGTGGACTTCGGATCGGATGAGACACATCAAACACAGTGTATTCTTCATCAGATCGTACATAGCGATGGGCGAACTGAAACTAGCTTTCATGCGCGGAGTGGATCTCTGCGCGGATATTATGACGAAATCGTTTGGCGCGCGTGCGGACTCGCGCGGAGAGCAAATGGACGGTTTCCACAAACATCGGCAGGAAGTGCTCGGCCAAACTCACTATCGAGTTCAGTCGTGCGGGCACAACAAGCTCAAGCTGATGGTGGTAGATGCGAACGCGATCAAGTCCACGAGACCACATTGAGATCGGCTTCGCCTACTGCATTGCGAACAATTGGGTAACTTATTTTTATTTTCCGAGATGAACATGGGCACCACGTCAAAGGTTTTTCCCAACATGGTTCAGTCCGGAAAGAGAGTTGTCGCCATGGGGGGCTCCCTGGCGGTGACGGTACGTACCCAACGCGACTATATTTTTCCGACGTGACTGCATTGTCACGCCGTGGGGGGCTGTTGGGGGTAGTCCCGAGCACCTCAAACAGAGCGAGTACTCCTGAGTATACCAGACTCTGGGAGCACTGAACTTTCAACACTCGGCCGTTAGGCCACCTGAGTGACGAGCGTCGGCACAGTACTCTCGAGCCTTGGAGAGGGCTCAAGCGAACTTGAACAGACGTGAGAGACCAGCACCATAACAACATAGTGCACTGTGCCACACAACACGAGAGCAAAGTTAGGTCCTAATCGAACAACCAGCATTAGCCAGACCTAAACTTAGTCTCCAGAAAGTGGACCCTTCCGCTGGTAACTTACCAAAAGCGGCGGTTCGGATTTACTTTACTTCTTCGTAAACACTGGGACGCTCGCCGGAGCTTGGGTATAAGCTCCGTATCTCCCTCGACACGCCCCGCCAGCGGGCATCATTCGGCCAGGCATAGATCAGACCTACTAGCGGGGCACGTGCAGCCGCGGCTCATTGGGCTCGCGTGCAGCAATCGTGTTTCCCGGCGCGCCGGCCGCCGCTTGGCCGATCCGCGTTAGGATCTCTCAGTGGTGCTCTTGTACACCACTGTAGAGCGCTGTTCTACTCACTCCAACAGGTTTTGGAAGCCTGCGCATAGAGGATACAGTCCTCCTCGCGTTAATCAGTAGCGGTTCGAGAAGACGCTCTGATAACGTATTCCCCCTGCGCGAAACCCCATCGCGGAAGGATCTCGAATGAACAGAGATGACATCTTCAAAATGTCATGACTGCATATGCGTACACATATGCAGATCGGAGCGACGTTCTTGATTGACTGACGCCAGCTTAAACCAGAACACCGTACACATCCCGGTGTGTTGTCCGCCAAACTATCAGGACCTGGTCATAGCCTAAGCGGACGGCCTGGCCGTACCGATCCATCCGCGTGGCCAACACGAAGGTCTTTACTGGGTCGCTCCCGGTGTCGGCGTGTTCTGCGGGATGGGCAGATGAGTGTGCTGTCTGTACAGCCACTCAGTCGGATCAATCAACAGTTTTGGAATACGACAGTACATACGGAGGTGCATGTCCCATGTGGTAGGATGCCATCGGATAACCTGCTGGCCCCAGGTCCCGTGCGCGATAATCCAAGCCACCGTATCGGGCACCTGACATGGCTGTACGATTTCACCACCTGCCAGTCGAAGAGTGAGCAATTCGAATGGATGTCTGGGTTCGGACAAGTTCTGGATGCTGCGACCCATCGGAACTCACTAATATCACACGCGCCTAGGGGTATAGCGTGTAATAATATTTTTGGATTGTTCATTTTGGTGTACGAGAAATTAGTCCCTGGTAGACTTTTTCCACATCAGGTGCTTCAATCGAACGAAATGAACGTGCCGACTGGGTACGATGAGGCTCCATTCAGTGGGTCACCTACATCTACTCTAAGCACGCCTATGCTGAACTGCGTGGACGACATGAGTGCTGACAACGCTCATCCAGCAGGAAATTCGGCAACATCAAAGAAATCGCGACTTGAACGAGTTCCTGTCGACAACTCGGCCTCAGCGTCGGGGTCAGGGACAAATACGTCAAGCACGCCTATGCCGAAC
>Ga0209550_10005405_pt1 | contig 11977 bp, 6 predicted proteins | sample LauGreSuBDMM15SN_2_FD_187567 | JGI IMG/M metagenome (GOLD analysis project Ga0209550, IMG submission 187567) | Freshwater lake microbial communities from Lake Michigan, USA - Su13.BD.MM15.SN (SPAdes) (version 5) | ecosystem: Environmental > Aquatic > Freshwater > Lake | place: Lake Michigan, USA... | reverse complement strand
AGCGATGTCAGACTTTTGTTGATGTCGAGCAAGGCTTCTGGACCAACTTTTCAGAATCTGGCGGGCTGTTACGTGCTTCTCGCTGCCCTGATCGCTACTGCGGATGCGACCCATCGAAAGACGCTTGTCCCTTGTCACCTTTGCTGGCCGCAAATCACGTAGCTGATTCGCTGTGCAGCGGCAATCGCAGTGGCGTTTTGTGCGGCGGCTGCAAGCAAAACTTCACTCATTCGTTGAACGGATATTCCTGCGTGAGCAACGATGACTGTTTACGAGACTTCGGTTGGGTATGGACAGTGACAGTTATTGGTTTTGTTCTATATAGCATCTACATTGTGCTCACATCCGTCGGCAAAGGTGATGGATTTATCAGTTGTGTTCTGTTTTACGGGCAAATGTCATTATTTGCAAGAATCCCGCCTGTCTCCAACAAGCAGGCAGATAATTCAGAGGCGGCATCATGGTTTTCCAAATCGAGTCAATTTTCATCAATTCTCTCTGCGTATCAGAATTCGTGCTACGGTCCGAGCATGGGGGCGTATGATGCGACGGCGGCTCAGCTCACCTCCGAGCCAGAGCCGGCCCGTTGCGCCTCGGTGGCCGGTGCCGACGTCGACCTGCAGCGGCGGGTGGACGAATTGACGCGCGAGAAGCGCGAGGCAGCGGCCGCGATGGCCAAGCTCAAAAGCCAGCTCGAGGCGCTTCAGTTGCGGTCGGGCGGGGGGGGGGGCAAGGGCGGCGTTCGCATGTTCTCCGTCCTTCTCTTCGTGCTGGCTGCCTTTGGCGCCGGCCTCGGTGTCGGGCAGCAGGGCCTGCTCGCGCTCCCGATGGTATCAGCGCCCAAACCCCCCCTGCCGACTCCCAAGGCGCGAGGGAAGCGCGACGAGCTCTGAGAGTTCAGCCCTGCCGGAGCGCGGCGGGCGCGGGAAGAAGGTGACTCATGCGCATCGCACCGCTGGGCTTATGCATGTGCTATGGCGATCGGCCCGTCCCTGGGACTGGCTCGCGCTCAACCGAGCGCGGGCGGGGCCAGCGAGTGGGGTAGACCGCGCACGTGAGAGTACGAGAGGCACGAATCGTCTTCGTGCGCCACAACACGCGCGGTATCCGATAGCCGAGAGCGCGTACATGCAGTACAGTGCTGCGGACGAGGGGCATGTTGATGCGCAGCAGTCGAGCGGCCTGTCATTCAGGTATATGTGGATGAGTCTAGAAAGGGATGCACATGGGGGAACGGCGACCATACCGAACGGTTTAAAGCGCATCATCTCTAAACTTGTTCGCACTCGTCGGGCGTACAGGGAGCGCATGATTGCGCTTCTAATTTCCCAAGGGATTATGATGGCCGACGCCGCGGCCAGTGGTGCTCTCTTAACAGCCCAGCGCGATGTCGACGCGGCGTACGCGCTGCTCGACGACGTCATCCCAGCGGGCGGTGAGGAGGAGCGCACCACGCGGATGGCGCTTGCGAGGGATCGCGCGCTCGCGGCAGTCGAAGCTGCTGAGGCCGCGGAGGACGCGGTGGAGGTTGCAACCAAGACGGACCGCCGTTCGGTGCAGGCACGGCTTCTCTACCTGCGCGGCAAGGCCACGGCATCCTCCGACGAGGGGCGGCTGAGCACCAGCGCCGAGCGCCATCTTTCCGCCGCAGTCAAGCTGGACCCATCGCTGCTTGACGCATGGAACTGCCTCGGAGAGTGCTTCTGGGCGCGCGGCGCGCTTGAGCTTGCGCGGCACACTTTTCAGGCGGCGCTCGAGCACGACCGTAATGCGGCCACGCTCCGCCACCTTTCGATGCTGCTGCGCGCCTTGAGCCAGCACGAGGGCGCCGTCGAGACGCTGCTAGCCGAGAGCGTGTCTCTCGCAAAAGAGTCGGTGCGGCTCGACACCTCGTCGGCCAAGAACTGGGCCGGGCTCGGCGCGGCGCACCTGTCGCTCCACGTCCACGTCTCGTCCGAGGCGGAGGACCTCCACCTCGCCCACCGCGCCTTCAAGCAGGCGGTCAAGGTGGCCGAGCGGGTGGATGCGACCATCCTCGTCAACCATGCGACGGTGCTCGCGATGCTCGATGGGCCCCTCGTGGTCGATGCACAACGCCTTGCAAGCGCTCACCACGGCGCTCCCTCCTCCTCCCACAGGTGCTCGCGATGCTCGATGGGCCCGGGGAGGCGCTGCGACTCTTCACGACCGCGCACGACCTTGACCCGAGTCTCGGTGCGCTGCACAAGCGCGCCGATGTGTGGGCCGCCGTCAGCCGGTGCGGCGAGGCCATCAACCTCCTTTCGGGCTCCAAGGGACTCAAACGCCTCTCCTCGCTCGTGGCTGACTTGCCCGTGCCGTTGCCGGGCGCGCTGCCGCCCACGCCGCTCTCGAGCCTGGCGCAGGGCGAGAACCCTGATACGGTGATCCTAGTCAAGGTGGTCGTCGCCGTGCCGCTTGTGGGAGGCGGCCCCGTCACCGGGCTTCGTCACCATGCCGCCCACCAGACGCTCGTTGTCGCCGACGCGACGGAGCAGCTGATGGCGCTGACGCTCTACGCCGTGCGCGGCCTGCCTGTGCTCGAAGCGGGCGCGACGCTCGAGATCCGTGAGCCCTTCCTCGTGCGCATCGAGGCCTCCCCCTTTTGGCAGGAGCCAGCTTCGGACGCCACCGCCACTGGCGCCAAGGCGCCTGTGGCGGGCTACAACTTGCTCCGCGTCGAGAGGCCGACCACTCAGCTGCGCATCGACGGCGGGGTCGTTCGCTCAGCTCTCCGCACTCGCCCGAATAGCTTGGCGAGGTAGATCACTTGATCATCGCCTTGTGTCCGTCCCACATGTGGCCACACAATGGATGCATTACGTTCCACAGGGCAGTTGGAGACGCACAGGCCCGCAGGCGGGCCCAACAGCCGACGACATCAGAAGTGTTCGCGAGACGGAGAGCGAAATTTAGCGCACGAGACACACAAGACACCGCACGCTTCCCCAACCTCCGACCTCGCGTGACCGGACATATTCACAATTCTCAAGTTCCAGTTCACGCGGTGTGAATGGTCAATGGTGTGCCTCTCTGAATCTACTCCAGCCTCGTCGCTCGTGCGGAGTTGACGGAAAAGGTCATGGGTGGCCGGAACAAGCGTTCGCGTGCTGTCGTCGATGAAGAGGAGACCGCCGCGTGGATTGCTGCTGTCTCTGGGCAAGTCGAGACGCAAGCTGCACCGCCGCCTGTATCTCCCGATTGGCCAGCACCTGCAGCAGCATTTGCAGCTCGTATGCTGGCGCACGCCAGCACCGCCACCAGGCCAAGGCCGTCAGTGTCTGCGGCATTCGGCCTTGCTGCAATTCTACGAATGGCTCTCGCATTCAGGTTCAGAGTGCCTGAATGGTTTAATGCCATCGAAGCCACGCTCAGCGACCACATCCGTACGCTGCGGTCAGAGGACATCATATTCAGCGAGTCAGCCCGCGCTTTCTACGGCAGCGGTGGAGCATCCATGCCAGGAACGGTTGCACCCAGTCTGCGTGATCTGAAAGCACGCGCAGCGCTCGACGCGCTGCTCTTCGCGTTGTGGGCGCTCGCAGCGCGTCGAAAACAGCGCGTCCCGCATCCAGTGCGTGTGACGGATGCTATTGAGCGGGTCTTGCTTGCCTCGGAAGAGGGTGGACGGGCCGTACGACGGGTGCTTCGCCTAGACTCGGAAGTGGCAACGTCATGGGGTGCAGCCGCCCCCTCAAATGCCAATCCGGTCTGGCTGCCTGGCGCGAGTGCGCTGCTTCGGCTTCTGCGTGCTCGTTGGGTCGAGGCGATCGTGTTGCTCGAGCAGCTCGCAGCGAGCGCTGGTGCAGACGCCGTCGACGTAAGTGTGGCCCAGGGGAACGCTGGAGCGCGGCTGCGGGCGGCCCTCCACCGCTGGTGGTGCACAGGGCGCGACTGCGGCGCCCGGCACATGTCTTTCGCGGTCCCGAGCCCCGGAGTGATCCGTCAGATCTGTGGGGAGCACGGCTCGATCGTCGAGCTAGGCGCGGGGAACGGCTACTGGTCCACGCTCTGCCAGCGGCACCTCGCGAGCCGCGGCGCTCGCATTTGGGCACTCGACATCTCGCCGCCGCCGCCTTGGCACCAAAAGGTGTGGCGGCGCCCGCGTGCGCGTGTATGCTTTGGGAGCGCGGAGGATCTCGGGCGCCGGGAGATTGCGAGCGCTGAGACGTTACTCTTGTGCATGCCCTCGCCCGGCGAGTCGACGCTCGCGGAGGACGCACTGCGCGCCTTCCGCGGGCCTAGAGTAGCCTACGTTGGGGAGTGGGGCACAGGCATGACAGGCACGCGGGCGTTCCATACGACCCTGACTCATGAGTTCAGACTAGTGGCCGTCGTACCGCTGCCTGCGATGCTGCAGACGCGCGTGGCGTTGCACGTCTTCGAGCGGCTGCGTGGGGCCGCTGAGGGCGCTCCTCCTGCCAAGGCCCACCAAGTGTGCGCCGTGTGCGGTTCAGCCGCGACCTTGAGGCAGTGCCCGTGGTCGCGCAGCCTCATCGCATGCAGTGACAAATGCTGGCGCGCGGCAGAGGCGAAGCACCTCGCACTTCTCGAGTTCGCCTTTTGTGGGGCACGCTGCACGGATCGACCGGCGTTTGAGGTGTGGGATCCGGTGGGGTGGCTCGAGGCTGGCCAGGCCAGCGAGCGCGACTGGTTTGCACTGGCCGAGGCAACGCCGCAGCCCGAGAGGCTCACTTAAGGTACCTAAGGCTCGCCGTGAGCCTGAGTGAGCCTGAGCGGGGAACCGGGAGCGCAAGCAACCTGCCACCCTCCGCGGAGCGGGCAACGTCGATGCCGGTGGCCCGTGCGCGGCGTTACGTTCTTGCTATCTTGCGCGGGCGGGGCCGCCGCCCTCGGCCCGTCGGGCGCGCCTGTGCCGGGGCTCTGGCCCCTGGGGTTGCCCTTACGGGGTCCTGCCTGGCCGGTAAAAAGCCTCAGGAGCGAGTGAGAGTTTCATATTTCGGATCATACACCCGCAGCAATACACGCAGTCACGCACCGAGTCCATAGGTGTACCGGCGCTGTACACGTCGACTGTCGGGGGGCGGGGGCGGCGGTACCGGGTACGGACCGTACGGTCTTGTAGCTCTTACGTCTCGTTTGTCGTTACCCGCGCCCGTGGTCCGGACGCCGTCCAGTCCGCAGTCGCCTCTCTGGTCAGACCCACCCACAGACGTCGAGATCCGCACCCGCGCACTCCTGGCGCCCGTGCCCCCGAAGGTCTTGGACGCACTGCCGACCGAACCCTGACGCCGATCACACGCGCCGGGCGAGCGCCGCGGCCGCCTCTGTCATCGCCTTGATGAAGACGTCGGGGTAGCCTTTGGCCTCGAGATCACGCACACAGACGCCCGCGCGGAGCAGTGACGTGGCAGCCTCGATCGCGAGGCTCTCCGTTGGCAGCGCCATCCCGAGCGCTAGCCGAATCGGATGGAGCTCGTCCGCCTCGAGTGCCGCGCGCAGTCGCGCGGCGTCGCTCCGCGCGGCGCGTGCCGTCGGGGGGAGGGCTTTGGTGGCCGCGAGCGTGCTCTTGGCCGTCGCGAGCTCGGCACGGAGCATCGTCACCGCCTCGGCGGCACTCATGCCATCCTCGTCCTCGTCCATGTCGCCCATCATGCCCTCGTCTTCGAGCGCCGCGGACGCCGCCTCCACCTCTGCCTCCAGGGCGTCGACTCGCTCCGCGGCCGCTTTGAGCACCTCGTCGCGCTCAGCCTCAGCCACGGCGACCGCCGCGGCGGTGGGCGCGCGCAGCATGCTCGCGGCCGCGTCGATCGATTCGCGCAGGCTCGCCGTGAGCGTGGCGGAGAGCGCCGAGACTGTCTGTCCGTCAAAGGTCTGCACGCCCGGCGTGTCGACGCTGGGAGCGATCAGAGAGCATAGCGCCGTAGTGAGCGAGCCGAGGATGGCCGCTTTGAACTGGCCCACGCCGCTCTCGATAGGAAGCACGCCGAAGCCTGCGCCGCTCGTGTTGGTGCGCGCGTACACCTCACCGAACATCTTGAACATCGTGTCCGTGTACCCACAGAGCTTGGTGCACAGAAGGTCGACGCCGTGGTCGACGGCGAGGCGCGAGAGCATCTCGGGGAGCGGCGTGTGCTGGTCAGGGCACATGCCGCCTGGGAAGTCGTCGCCGCCGCCATCCCGGCCGCTGAAGCCGTGTGCTGGCGCGTCGGCGATGAAGACGCACACGCGCACATCGCCGCGCCAGCTGAAGCGGTTGATGGCCTCGATGGCGATGAGAACGTCCTCGGGGCCGTCGCCACCTCCACTCGCATCCTCGCGACTGATGACGCGCGTAATCTCGTCGGCCTGAGCCATCTCGACGAAATCGGCGGTGACCACTCTGCCATTCACGGGCCGATCACGCTCGCCCCAATCGCGGTAGCCACAGAAGGCCACGCGCACCGTCGCGACCGCGAGCTCGTCGCGCAGCGAGCGGATGATCGAAGCCACGTGGCTCTTGCACTGAGCGAGCCACGAGCCCATCGAGCCCGTCAGGTCGAGAACGAAGCACACATCGATCGTCTCCGAGCCACGGGGCGGCAGGGGGCGCAGCCCGGTGCGCGGCACAAAGGGCACGCCACCGGAAAATGCGCCGAGCGTCTCTCGCACGCGATGGACGAGGAGCAGCCGCATACCCTCCGCCTTGAGCAGATTGACTGTCCGGTTGAGAGCCTCGGGGTCCGCCGACGATGCGAAGCTCGAGCAGATGACGACAATGTCGCCGGCGCCCAGTGTGTCCGGCCGGCCGACACTCCGTCCGACACTCCCGAGCATCGCCTTGCCGCCCGCGAGCAGCCGTGCCGTCTCGGGCGGCGCCGCGCCGGAGCGCTCCCATCGCAATGCCATCGCGCGCTCGAGGAAGCTCTCGAAGTCTGGAAGCATGGGCGCGGGCGCGCTGGCTGCGGCGGACTCGGAGGAGGCTGCTGCGCCCGAGAAGGGCCCGTCGCTGATGTCCACAACGGGTGGCTCATCCGTCACGTCGATCAGATGGCCATCGAGCGCGACGAAGGGCAGGTCCTGCGACCGTGCGAGCAAAAAGGCGGCGAGCAGCAGCTCACGGGGCACGCGGCCCGTACCGTCGACTGAGAGCACGACAGGCAGCGCCGGCAGCCTTGTGCCTTCCGAGAGCCTACAGATCGCCTCGGCTGCCGGCCCACTCGGCTTCACAACCATTGCTGCCGCCTCCGCCACCTCCTCGGAGCCGTCAGTGCTGCCCGCCGCCGCTGCCACCGCCTCTGCCGCCGCCTCTGCCGGCACCTTCTCGCCCTTTCGGTTCGACGATCGGAGTTGGCCAAGGAGGGCTTCGGCCTTAGCGACGAGCGCGGCGCGCTGCTCCTTGAGAGAGACGATCGCCTTGGCGATGCGCCGAGGCATCAGGTGGAGCGACTCATCAGGCTCGTCGGCCTCCTCGAGCGCCTCCGCCGCCGCACGCACAAGATCGTCTAGATCAGGCACCGCGTTGGTCGAGCGCGCCATCGCCCTTTTCCAGCGCTCCGCCGCACGAGGGTCCTTCATGATCGCCTTGCGGCACTTGGCGAGCGCGCCCTTTGGGGCCTTGGCGAACTGGATGGCGTCCAGCCGCTGAGCAGCCAGCAGCGGCTCGAGCAGGTGGCCCGCCTCGGTCAGCCTCTTGTTGAGAGCACTCCGGAGCCGACGGTAGGCGGCGCGCAACGAGTGTTTGTCAGCGTCCGGGCGTGCAAGCTCGAGCAACGTCGCGATCCGGTCGGCAAGGAGCTTATTCTTGGCGGCCTCAGCCGCCTTGGTAGTGCCGCTGTGCCGGCCCTCGTGCGGCGCGTACTTGGCCGCGGACGAGGGCAACTTCTCCTCGTCCGCCGCATCCTTAGCCATCTGCTCCGCAAAGAGCGTGCAGATGGCGTCCACGGTCGGAATGTCCTCGATCTCGATGCCCCCCGAGTCGGCGGGGAGAAGCTGTTCCGCCAGTACGAGCAAGTCACGCCAGCTGCCGTAGAGCGGCACGAATGGGAGCACCAGCTTGATGGCTTCCGGGTCGTGGATGCTAATTGCCCTCAATACGACCCGAAGCAGCTTTCGCTCGCCGGCGCCCATGCCTGCGGCCTGTGAAGCCGCGTGGTTACGTCGCTTGAAGGCGATCAAGAGGGCGAGGCACAGGTACTCACGCGCCGGCACGCCGTCGAGGCGCGCGCGCGCTATGAGCGCCAGGATGACGTTCTCAGTCTCCATCTCCTCATCTCGCGAGGCCACATCGAGGGCAACCAGGAGATCGTCAAGAGGCGGGGGGTTGCCGTTGCCATCCTCCTCGTCGGTGCGCTGGCGCTTCACGTCAGGCATCTCAGTGACCGTGACCGTAGCCGAGGAGGAGGAGGAAGCGCGGCACGCTGACATGATTTTCTGGTGCGAGGCGCTCGAGCTTGGAAAGTGACGGGACGACGAAGTCGCGCGCTGGACTTCTGTGGAACGCTCGGAACACAAGCAGAACTCGACGTGTCATGTGAAGAGCCAGTTGTAACCGCACACGTACATGTATGTACGCCGGTTCGGTGTCGTCTTGGGTGTCGAGTTACATGTATAAACATTGGCAGTGAAGAGAAAATTCCCACAGACTCTTTCATGGAGCACACTCGATTTTGATCACCTATGTGGACTGTGGACGAGGGTGGCGGGGACCCACAACCCCGGCGCCGCGTCGCGCGCGCGTAGGGCGGAAACAAACGCTCGAAACAGCAAACACAGAAAAAGCGGCACTCGCCAACGCACGAACTCGACCGTCACGCGTCCAACCCTCTACCCCCACTAAACCGTGCCCTTACGCTGGTCCGTGGAGTGCCCGGGTTCGGTACGCTCTCCGCGCAGAGATCGATACGTTACGTCGGCCCTCCGAACCCGCATGCATGCATGTGCCCAGGATCTCTCGGCAGGTCGACCACGGGCGATGCTCAGTTGACCCAGAGTGCTCCAGCCCGCTGATAATTATTCGGCATGGGACGGGTATTCTCACGAATGAGCGAATAGTTGGAGACCCCAGTCACTCCTGAATAGGTATAGGTGTCATCTGCCAGCCCTTCTTGCGAAGCATAAGAGCTTTGCGACCATTCGATTTCGAAGTCGGCCGCCACCACGGAGCCGAAGCGCGTGCGGATCGCCTCCATGGTCGCATATGGGATGAAGTTGAATTGGCAGAGGTCTGGGTCGTTGTAATGCAGGATCTCAACCGGCGTGAAGACTGAGGCGAGGTCGTCTATGAGCAGTGGTGGGGCGCACAGGCTGTAATTGCCACTGCTGTGGATGAAGCAGCCAACGAAAAGCCCGTCCGAGTCCCATTCTGTGAGATTGGCCATGTAGTAGGTCTGGTTCTTCTGGCAGACGTGAAACACCACTGCCGAGTTGTCGATGCATATGAGCTCGAGTGGCGAGCGCGCCATCAGGGCTTGGACTTTGGTCACAGGGCTACGACATTCTTCCAGATTTTTGCAGTTGGTCCACGAGCGAGGGCTTTGTGGGTTGGGGCACACGAGCGCCTCGTCCGCGTCGGACACGTCGTACATGTAGTAGGCAGCTGAGTGCGAGCCGCGGCCCGACGATCCGTGCGCGGTCTCGAGGCCGTCGCTCCACGAATTCCGAACGATCAGTCCCCCCTTATTTCCCCACTCGTCGGTGTACGTATCAGTGTACCCGACAACATCGATCGCGTGCCCGCCGATGAGGATCATCTTGCCACCCTTGCGATGGTGCCACTCGCCGCGCATGCTCACAAAGGGTCGCCAGGAGGAGATGCAGCACCCCACATTCGCAAAGGCCCGGTCCCGCGGGCACGGCACGCAAGTCCAATTCGAGTGGCATCGATAGTTTCGCTCCGTGGCCCATGTGCATGGAAAGTAGTACTCGTTCGTGATGAACGGCATGCCCAAGGTGATGACGCGCTGCTTGTCGATGAGCTTCCGCTGCATGTCGGTGTAGTCGTACATCACGTCAACCGCCGTCACGTTGAAACGCAGCGGGTTGGTCGCAAGGGCTTCATCCTGACCATCACAAATGGCCTCGCCCTTGGCAGTCTCGGTGTACGGACATACAGATTCGGGCAAAGCAAGCTTGGCAAGTTCCTTCATGTAGTAGAGTAAAAGAACGTCTGCCCCGTCTGTCGTGCCGCCCCAGTTGACCTCCCCGTCAGCGTTTGCTTTCGCCGGGCACATGGCACTAGGATGTTTGTGGCACACGTTCATCACGTCGATTCCAAAAGCTTGCCGCGATAGCCGGAGGTACGTATTAGGGTCCAGCCAACCACGAGCCACGCCGAACCTGCGATACGAGTCTTCGAGAATGCCCGTTAGAGCAAAGAGCCAACAGTCTCCTCGATTCATTTGGTCAACAGGTGGCGTCAGACCACCGAGCAACATTTTCGTCGGCTTCATGATGGTGCTGCCACGAATCTCCGGCTCCTCAAGATTGACGGACAGCGTCGTAGGCGGAGGCGTATGGAGGATCTTGCCCTGAATCTTCGGCTCTTCACTCACTGCCAAGGATGTGAGGGCTTGCAATACAGGGCTTGCAACTCTGCGCTCACCCTTGGCTGGCGCGCTCGTCTGCTGCCAAAGGATGAGCAGCTGCAGGGCGACGATCAGCCCGGCGACCGTGGGCCAACCGCCATGGCACGTGCGCTGACGACGCACGCGCGAGCCATCCTGTGCGGTGCCGAACTCGACGTAGCCTGAGACCAGATCGTCCTTGTCGGCCATTTGTGTGATGAGACCGCCCAGCTGAGACCGTCCACGTGGGAGAACGAGCACGACCGAGTTTCTCACTGTGAATTTCACTGAACGTAGCCCCTTGTGGAATGTCTTTGGCTTCAAGAGTTTCATGTGCACTTTTCATGTGAAACGACACGAGGACGTCACGATGTCGGCGGCGCGCGATTACCTCGCTGCGCACGGCGTCCAGGAGGCGTTGGCCGCGGCTGTATCCGAGGTGCTGCGCAGCCGCCCAGCCGATCCAATCTTGGGCATCTGCGACATTCTGACCGCCAAGGAGGCGGCGAAGGCAAGCATGAGTGCCGCCTCGGGCGCGAAATTCGACTCAGCCGGCGCCCTCCTCTCGGTGGGCGAGCTGCCGCCGCTGCGCAAGCTCGGCGAGGGCAAAGTGCGCGACTTGTACGAGGTCGACGCGGGGCACTTGCTCGTCGTCGTCACCGACAGGATCAGCGCGTTTGATGTCATCATGCTGAATGGCGTCAAGGGCAAAGGCAAGGTGCTCAACCAGCTCACAGCCTTCTGGCTGCGCCACCTTGCGGAAAACGGCCTCGGCATTGAGCACCACATGGTCACCGACGACGTCGCACAGATGCCGGAGAGCTGCAAGAGGCACGCTAGCATCCTCGAGGGCCGGTCGATGCTTGTGCGAAAGCTGCGCATGCTGCCGGTCGAGTCCATCGTCCGCGGGTACATCACTGGATCGGGCTGGGCCGATTATCAGAAGACGGGCTCCGTGTGTGGCCATGTTCTGCCTGCTGGCCTGCAGCTATGTGCCAAGCTGCCCGAAGAACTCTTCACTCCGTCCACCAAGGCGGAGCTCGGACAGCATGATGAGAACATCACCGTCTCACAAGCGTCCGCGATGCTCGGCGAGAGCATCGCGGACGACGTGTCCAAGTATGCGCGCCGTGTGTACACCATCGCTGCGGCCCACGCGGCGCCACGCGGCGTCTTGGTCGCCGATACGAAGATGGAGTTCGGGGTGGCGCTCGATGCGAGCGGTGGCGCTCCGCTCATCCTCGGCGACGAAGTCCTCACACCGGACTGCTCGCGCTACTGGCCCAGCGAAGGCTACGAGGCCGGCAAGGACCAACCATCGTACGACAAGCAGTACGTACGCGACTACCTCAGTAGCATCAAATTCGACAAGAAGACGCCCATCGCCCTACCGGCCGAGGTCGTTGGGGCAACCATCGAGAAGTACATTGCCATCTACAAGCTGCTCACCGACA
>Ga0209550_10005404_pt1 | contig 11978 bp, 7 predicted proteins | sample LauGreSuBDMM15SN_2_FD_187567 | JGI IMG/M metagenome (GOLD analysis project Ga0209550, IMG submission 187567) | Freshwater lake microbial communities from Lake Michigan, USA - Su13.BD.MM15.SN (SPAdes) (version 5) | ecosystem: Environmental > Aquatic > Freshwater > Lake | place: Lake Michigan, USA... | reverse complement strand
GGAAGTCAGTACAATAGCCCAAATCCCTGCTTTGATCTTATTTTTACTCATATTTTTCAAAAAAAAGAAACAAAAATCGTATTTTAAAGCATCAATTTAATATTAATTTATTGTTAAGGGAGAGGTTAATGAAATGTTTTGGGTGATGAAATGTTTTGCAACCTGTAGGGGCAGCCCTTGCGGCCCTCTTTCCATTTTGCGGGATTGCTTAAGATGTAATCAGAAATCGTTGCATAGGATTTTTCATTTCGAATGATGTGTTCGTAGTAATTCCTTTGCCAATTAGTTTTTAGTTTTTAGGGTAAAATATCAATGCACTGTCATTGATCTTGAATTCCCCTTTGTCCAATAATTTATACATTTCACCAGCAGCAAGCATCACTGGACCATAACCATGTGCGGCAAATTTGCTGATTGGTCGGTGGTAATAGAAAGCAGGATCGAAAGCCATCCCAGTGCCTACACAGGTGCCTTCAACTTGGCCCTCTGCATTAACTTTTGAAGCTGCTGCATTCCATGCCAGCGCTGCTGTTGGCGCATAAGCTAATTTATCCAGCCATCCTTCATTACAGCCTTTTGCGATGCAATAAGCATAAATAGCGGTTGCTGATGTTTCTAGGTAAGAATCGTTTTTGTCTAACAACTGATGCCAAAATCCACTGCCATCCTGGTATTTGACAATCCCAGCTACATGCTGTTGAAATTGGCTTAAAACGAATGCTCTTTTTGGATGATTCTTGGGCAGTGCATCCAACATTTCTGTCATGGTTAGCAAAGCCCATCCATTTGCCCTCGCCCAATGAAATGCGGTGTGAACAGACATACCCTGGATCCAACCGTGCATGTACAATCCTTTTTCAGCAACAAACATCCTTTTAGAATATGCTTCTAATTGAAAAACTGCATCATCAAAATAAGATTTGTCATTTTTAAGTTTTCCCATTTGAACCAATGCTGGCACAGCCATGTACAAGTCATCCAACCACAAAGAGTTGTTCAGCGGTCTATTTCTTGCAATTGTTTTATCAGGAAATCGAAATTCTTTTTTTGAAACATAATCCAGAAAAAAATCAATCTGACCATCCAATCCACTGCCAATGCCAGCAATTTTTGCTTTAATCATGGATGCCGCCACAGCACCACCATCGTCTAAAGCATGAGGAGCAACCGGTTGTCTCAATGGGAATTCTTTCACTTGTGTATAAAAACCGGCCTTGTATTTCTCTCGTATGATACCCGACCACTTTGCTATAAAAGTTTGACGATCATTCACATATTGAGCATATTGTTGGTCGCCCGTATTTGCATAAGCATTTAACAAAGCGCTGTAAACAACACCCCATTCATAGCTGGTGATTCTGAAAACACCTTTTTTTAAAGCAACATTCAGATTAAGTTCGCTGGGGTTGGATATTGTTTTTTGAGTTAAAGTATCGATTAATTCAGGTGGCGTATTTTTTTGGATATATGAAAAAACCCTGTCAAGCACTTCCTTGGTCGATTTTTTTGAAGGAGAAGTATAAGGAGTGGTGTAATCAGCCGGCAACAAATGCAAAGGGGTATTTACATCGTCTTTTACTTGACTTTGCAACTTACTGGAACTGAGCATCAAAAAAAAGCATGATAAAAAACAGTAGAATTTATTCATTTTTCAAAAATTGATGCTTAAAAATATAACCTAAAAATTGAAAAACTATCCTGTGGCTTAAAATAAGTGATTTACAAAACGCTGCATCAAAAAATTATATTTTATTGGGAACGATTGCGTAAATAAAACACACAGCACCATGTGATGTTGTCTGAAAATTGCTATAAATTCAATGCCCAAACGAAAAAAGCCATTGACACAACCTATTTGCAGTATTATCATATGCTTCTCTTTAATTTTTCTTAAACGACTTGATACAATTCTAAATATTTCGTGCAAAGCGCATCATCAATTCAATTCTCAATTTTAAGCAATCTACACCAATCATACACTCATCAATTAACCAAACAATCAGAATCATGAATCGAAAAAGTTTCCTATTATTACGCCTGCTGTTCGTAGGTGTTATTATGGTGGCCGGTTCTGTGCAAATGTCATTTGCACAGCAATCTGGGTCGCATGTAATTGAAGGCACCGTTACCGGAGAAAAAGGCGAAATCCTACAAGGGGTAGTGATCGAAGCCAAAAACTCGAACGCAACTGCCCTTACCGACTCAACCGGTAAATTCAAAATCTCAGTAAAATCCAAAGGTGTTTTGGTAGTATCATCTGTTGGTTTTGCCAATCAGTCTGTACCATTCAATGAATCAACATCAACCCTAAATATCGTGCTAGCGCTAGATACGAAGGGGTTAGACGAGGTTGTAGTAATTGGATATGCAACAGTTAAAAAGAAAGATTTAACTGGAGCTGTATCAGGTATCAGTTCAAAAGACATCCGCTCTAGGCCAGTAAACAATGCTGTTCAGGCCATGCAAGGTAAGGTAGCGGGTGTTGACATTTCATCAAATGAACGTCCGGGTCAGGTTGGCTCAATCACCATCCGTGGTGTACGTTCTTTGACTGCGTCTAACTCACCACTATTCGTTGTAGACGGAATTCCATTGATTACCGGCGGTATTGACAACATCAATCCGGGCGACATTGAATCAATTGACGTATTGAAAGATGCATCAGCAACCGCTATTTTTGGTTCTAGAGGAGCCAATGGTGTTGTAATTGTAACAACCAAGCAAGGTAAAGCTGGAAAAACTACCGTTAACTTCAATAACTCCATCACATCTGAAACACTGCAAGACAACAGGGTGATGTTTAGTGCATCAGAATACATCACCTACAAACGTTGGGCTTATTATTATTCTGGGTTGAACACAACAACTGGAGTGAGCACCTATCCAAGAGGAGATGAGCCAACATTGGCAAATGACAGGACCTATTTTGTAGCATCTGCAGATCCAATGGCTTGGGCAAATATTGCACAGGGATGGTCTTCAGGAACTTGGGATGGTTCAAAAGTAAAAACAACTGATTGGGCCAGTTTGGTAAAGCAAACTTCCATGACTTCCGACAATGTAATCAGTGTAAGTGGAGGTTCTGACAAGGTGAAATCTTATGCATCATTCGGTTATTTAAATAATGCAGGAACCATTAAAGGACAATCATTTGAAAGATATACAGCCAAGGCCAATGTTGACATCACAGCAACTAAATGGTTGTCGATCGGCAACAACATCAATATCTCTTATGGCAGACAACAATTTGGTCAGTCAGGATTTGGCGTAGCAACGATTGGTAGTCCAGCGGGTGGTTTGTATGAATCAGCCAGGTCATTGTTCCCATACGCAGTTCCTTATGACTCAGCAGGAAACAGGATTCTTTTCCCTGGCGGTGATGCTGCCGTAAAGAATGTTGTGGATGAGTGGAAATACAACATTGATGAAAGGGTATCCTTGAGGGCATTTGGAAGCTTGTACTCTCAAGTGAATTTTGGAAATATTTCTCCATTGTTGAAAGGATTGAGGTATCGCATGAATTTCGGTCCAGACATTTCTTACAACCGTGCAGGTGTTTATGTGGATGCTAACTCAGTATCCAACGGGGGAAGCACCAGTTATGCTTCTTTAACAAACAACAGGACTTTCTCATACACATTGGATAACTTGTTGTACTACGATAAATCTATCGGTGATCATACATTTGGTTTGACGTTGCTACAAAGTCAGACAGCTTATCAACTAGAAACAAACAACATCACAGGAAACGGTATTCCATTTGAAGCACAAAAATGGAATGCGTTAACGAGTGGAACTGTTACAGGACAATTGAGTACAAGAACTGATTTGGTAGAAAGGCAGCTACTTTCTTATATGGCAAGGTTGAACTACAGCTATAAAGACAGGTATTTGTTGACAGCATCTGCCCGTCAGGACGGTGCATCACAGCTTGCAGAAGGATATAAATATTCTTTGTTCCCATCAGCTGCATTAGCATGGAGAATAGACAGGGAGAAATTCATGAAACTACAATGGGTGAATGAGCTCAAATTAAGAGTAGGTGCGGGTGTAACCGGAAATGCTGCTATTGCACCATACGCAACACAAGGAGCCATTATTTCTCTTTTCTATCCATTTGTTGCAACAAATGTAGCGGGTGCGATACCAAGTTCTATTCTCGCAAACCAAAGTTTAGGATGGGAAAAAACAACACAGTATAATTTTGGTTTAGACTTTCAAATTCTCAAGAGCAGAATTTCAGGAACAGTGGATGTTTACACGTCAACAACATCAGATTTGTTGATGCAGAGGAATATTCCAAGCGTAACAGGTTATACAACTACGTTCCAAAATATTGGAGCGACGGCAAACAAGGGTATTGACATCAGTTTAACTACTGTAAACATCAAAACAAGAGATTTTAACTGGACGAGTAACCTAAATGCATCTTGGCAAAAAGAGCGTATTGTAACGCTTTCAAACGGCAAACAAAACGACATCAACAACAACTGGTTTATCGATGAGCCCATTGGTGTGATTTATGGTTTCCAGTCGCTTGGTATCTGGCAGAAATCAGACGCTGCAGACTATGCTAAATTGAATGCAAATGGCAATAGGTTCTTTCCAGGAAATGTGAAGGTAGCAGACTTGAATGGAGACAATAAAATAGATCCGAATAATGACCGTAAAATTATAGGTTATACAAGACCAAGATGGATTGTTGGTATGACCAATACATTTACATACAAGGATTTAGAATTGTCTGTTTTTGTTTATGGCAGGTTGAAGTATCTATACAACTATGGTGGAGAAGGCCAAGCTGCAAGGAGTGTTCAAAGGAACATCAACTATTATACCGAGAACAACACAAATTCGGAGTTTCAAAAGCCTGTGTTTAATGCCGGTGGAGCATCACAAGACGCCTATTTCCCTGCACTTGGATATGTTGATGGTTCATTCTTGAAAATCAGGAATATTTCATTGGGGTATAATGTCAACAGCATGAAAATCACCAAAATGGGTATTTCTAACCTCAAGGCATATCTTCAAATTCAAAACCCGGGCATGCTTTACTCAAAAACCAAATTCATTGAAATGGATGTAGTAGGGCCAACATGGAACAAAGGTGTTACTCTTGGAATCAATGCAACATTCTAATATAAATAACTATGATAAAGATTAATAAATACATCAAATTAGCCGCTGTAGCTGTGGCATTAATTACTGGCCAATCATGTCAGAAAGATTTCCTAAAAGAGGAATTAAAAACAGCTAGGGGAAATGATTTTTTTAAAACAGATGCAGGAATCCAACAATTGGCAGCTGGCACATATTATCAATCCTTCAGCACACCCATAAATGGTGAGTGGTTTTATGCAGCAACCAACTATGGTACAGACGAATTCAAAATTGGAGGAGACCCATCCAATTCACCATGGAACAACTACGACCAAACTTTTGGATCAATTGTAATTGGTGCAAACGGCAATACTGCTCTTTCAAATTTTCAGTGGGATGCCTTGTACACTGCTGTAGGTGATGCGAACCTTTTGATTCAAAATGCAGTAGCCAGTACATCTACTTCAGCTGCAATCAAAAATACGGCATTGGGTGAAGGTTACTTCATGCGTGCCTACAACTACCTTAGGTTGGTAACACAATACGGTGCAGTTCCATTGCAATTGACACCAATATCTGGCGTACAATTGGAATTTACCAGGGCACCAGAAAAAGATGTGTATGCTCAGATTGTTGCTGACTTCACCAAGGCAAAAGATCTTTTGTCGAATGCAGGTGGACCACAACGTATCACACAAGATGCAGCAAAGCATTTCCTTGCAAAAACCTATTTGATCAGGGCAAGTGAAATTAATAATGCTTGGAATACTTCTACTGCTGCAGCAGATCTTGCAGCTGCTGTTACACTCAGCGATGAAGTAATTGCGAAACACCCATTGGCAACAAATTTTGCGAGTGTATGGAATTTCACCGGAATCAATTCAGCCAATGAAACATTGCCAGAAGTTATCTTTTCTGCACAACAAACAAACGACGTAAATACCAATCTCGGTACAGGAAATACACAACACTTGTATTTCATATCAAGGTATGATGTGCAAGACCAAATGGCGCGTGATTTAACAGGAGGAAGGCCATTCAGCAGGTTGGCAACAACATACTACATGTACCGTATTTATGACATGGTGAATGATTCTAGGTTCTGGAAATCATTCAGAACAAAGAATGCAGTGAACTTCAAAGCTGTTGCTCCGAATGTAGCAGGAGATTTGGGATTGATGTTTGTGATCAATCAACCAGGAGACACTCGTTTCAGCTTGTCAAAAATCACTAAATCAACAGCAGGCGCCAACCTTGTGAAAGATATTGTAACGGGTAAAAATATCCCTACAACCTATGTTGCGTATCCAGCAGGAAGAACAACCGATGGAGCTTTGAATACAGACCTTACAACAGCTGGACAAAGTTTCCCTTCATTGAGCAAGCACATGGATGGATCTAGGAATTCATTGAATGATGTAGTTGGACACAGGGACTTCATTCTAGCTCGTTCTGCCGAAACTTATTTGATTGCTGCAGAAGCAAAAATAAAATTAGCGAAACTTGGATCAGGAGGTTATACTGATGCATTGCCATACATCAACGCAGTTCGTGCAAGAGCGCAATTTGCTTCAGGAGAAAATAGATCTGCCTACAATGACGGAGGAAATACTTTGTTGTCTGCAACATTGCAGTCAGCCGGAACCACCAATGCCTTTTTTGCAGGAAACTCGTATTATGAATCAAACAACATCCCAACAACAACATCAGCCAGTTCAACACTTGCTGTAACAGATGTTAATAATTTACCTGCACAAGACCAATACGTGATTACAACATTGGGCTTGACTGCAACCTACGACAAGATGTTGTGTTTCTTGTTAAATGAGCGTTCACGCGAATTAACAGGAGAATATGTACGTTGGGTAGATTTGTCAAGAACAAAGACCTTGGTTGCTAGAGCAAAAGCATTTAATGTAGATGCGGCACCAAATGTTGCTGACAAGCACATCCTTCGTCCAATTCCACAATCATTTTTGGATGGAATTCAATCGAATGGATTGGCGTTGACTTCAACTCAAAAAACAGCCATGCAAAATCCTGGGTACTAAAGCATTTGCTTTTTTTCTCATAGATTTTAATATGTCAAACAGGAGACCATCAACAGTCTCCTGTTTGTTTTTTATGATGGTAGAAATGGTCATCAAATTCGTCAAAATATCCCCCGAAAAAATTCAATTCATTTCACTAATTTGAAGTAAAATATTTACGATGAGATACCTCACACTTTTTTTTCTGTTCATCCATGTATCTCTATTCGCGCAAAAACAAGAAACGCCTGAAATGCAGATGGCTAAAGGATTTGCGAAGACCATCATGACAACCTATCCTGATTCGATTGTGGTGAAGAAATTCGTTCAGCACATGTTGCAAGACAAGGAAGGAAGCGACCCCAACAAAAGGGCTGCTATTTGGAACTATGAAGAAGCGGTAACCTTGAGGGGGATTCTTCGCTTATGGGATAAAACGGGCAACCAAGCGTATTTCAGTTATGCAAAAAAAATTGTGGATCATTTCATTTCGGAAGATGGACAGATTCGCACCTACGAACCTTTGGATTATAATTCTGATCAGATAACAGGAGGGTTGATTTTATTGAGGCTGTATGATCAAACAAAAGAAACCAAATACAAGATTGCTATGGACCAGCTATATGAGCAAATAAAATGGCAACCAAGAACGAAAGAAGGTGGTTTTTGGCATAAGTATAAATATCCATATCAAATGTGGTTAGATGGTGCTTATATGTTAGATGTTTTTTATGCCTCTTATGCAAAAGCATTTAACAAAGATGCCTTTACAGATGTTTCAAATCAACTGATTTGGATGAATCAGCATTTGAAAGATCCTACAACAGGCTTGTTGTTTCATGGATGGGACGAAAGCAAGAAACAAAAATGGTCTGATCAAGTTACTGGGCGTTCCCCTGAAATTTGGAGCAGGTCCATGGGATGGTATGCAATGGCGTTGGTTGACATCATTGAGTTGATGCCGGCACAACATTCAAATCGACAAAAATTAATTGTGATATTGAATGATTTGATGAAATCAATATCAGCTTATCAGGATAAGGAAAGTGGTGTTTGGTATCAAATCGTTAACAAAGGAGGAATTAAAGGCAATTATCTAGAAGCATCTGGAAGCACGATGTTTGCTTATGCGATGGCGAAATCCATAAACAAGAAATACATCCTAGCAACGTACAAAGAAACCTTGCAAAAAGCGTATACAGGGTTACAAAAAGAATTTATAACAATTGATGAAAAAGGATTGCCTCATATTCATCATTCCTGCAGTGGTGCGGGTTTGGGAGGTATCCCCTACCGATCAGGAACTTATGAGTATTATGTGAATGAGCCGCAGAGGTCGGATGACTTAAAGACAATCGGGCCGTTGATTTCTTTGTTTTTGGAAATGACCTCTTTTTAGTTGAAGGTTTTTTGTTTAACGTTTAAGCTTTAAACAAAAAACTTTAAACTAATATTAGACCTTTTCAATAAATTAGTAAAAAAAATGAATCCACTTAAGAGATCAATAACAATGTTTTTCTGTGCGTTTATCTCCGTAACAACATTTGGTCAAACCCAATTTCAAATGAACCAAGATGCACACAATGGTTATTTAAAAGCAGACAAGGAATTGAATGTTGTTTATAGCAAAATTTTAAATGAGTATAAAGCAGATACTGCTTTTATCAAAAATTTTAAAGCATCACAAAGAATTTGGATACAATTTAGGGATGCAGAAATGAAGGCGAAGTACCCAGATAGAGAAAGCGGATATTACGGAAGTATTCAACCAACTTGTTGGTCGTCTTACTTAACTGAATTAACCAAGGAAAGAATAAAAAAAATTACTATTTGGTTGGTGGGTATTGAGGAAGGAGATGCATGTTCGGGGTCAGTTAAATCGAAATAAGAGAGTTGAAGATTTTTGGTTGAAAGTTGAGAGAGAGTTGAAGTTAGTTGAAGAGGTTGAAGAGGTTGAAGAGGTTGAAGAGGTTGAAGAGGTTGAAGAGGTTGAAGAGGTTGAAGATGTCAATAAAAAATGCTTCAAAATAAAAGACATTCACAATTAATGACGAAATTAGAGTTCAGTCAAAATACCATTTCTATTAATTCATGTATTTATTGAAATTTCATCAATGAAGAAGTTTTTTTTGCTCGTTTTATTTTCGTTGCCATTTATTTTGTTTGCTCAACAATTTCAATGGTTCAATCCAGCTGCTTCATCCACACCAGTTATTGATGGCAGGGGTTGGCATCATGAATTGGCAAGTGCATACGATCGATTTCCGGCTTCAGCAGAAAAAGTATTGAGACCAGCGGTATGGAATCTTTCTCGAAACAGTGCAGGAGAATACATTTCGTTCGCAACAAATTCATCAACGGTTGTGGTAAAATATGTTGTAAAAGGATCACAATCTATGCCACACATGCCGGCTACAGGCGTTGCTGGTGTTGATTTGTACGCGATGGATGTTAAAGGAGATTGGCGTTGGGCGAAAGGCAGTTGGAAGTTTGGAGATACGATTGAGTATCGGTTCAACAACATGAAATTATCACATGAGACAGAAGATTTCAGGCTTTATTTACCGCTATACACTTCCGTGCAGTGGATGGAGATAGGGGTACCGAAAGGACAAACATTTTCAGCCAAAGCCAACAGCAATGATAAACCCATTGTAGCTTATGGAACATCCATTATGCATGGCGCTTGTGCTAGCAGACCAGGCTTGGCATGGACGAATATGCTGGGAAGAAGTCTGAACAGCAAAATCATCAATTTAGGCTTTTCAGGAAACGGACAATTGGAAGATGCTGTGTTAGATTTGATCAATAGCATTGATGCAAAAATGTATATTTTGGATTGCATGCCCAACTTGACGTTGCGCAAAGAATTTCCAGTTGAAGAAGTTGAAAAAAGAATCCGAAAAGCAGTTTCAACGTTGCAAAAAAATCATCCGGGAGTGCCGATTATTTTGGCTGAACATTGCAGTGGGATAGCTGGAATGAACATGGATTCGGTGATGGCATCAAGGTATTTTGAAGTAAGTGAATTGTCTGCAAATGTTTTTCAAAAGATGAAAAAAGAAGGGATCAAAAATATTTATCAATTAACAGCAAAGGAAATAGGATTTGATACAGAGAGTACTGTTGATGGAACGCATCCCAATGATATTGGCATGATGAAATACGCAGCAGCTTATGAAAAAATTATTAGGAAAATAAAATGAATGGGTTAATTGTAGAAATTAACAGAAGAAAATAACAATTATCTACCTGATATAAATAAAATAGGGGCCTGATGAAAACCAGGCCCCTATTGCTATTGAGAAGAAAAATTAATATCCAGGATTCTGATACATTTTTGCAGGATTCAACAAAAATTCTTTTAAAGGAATGGGAAAATAATAATCCTTTGCTGTGAAATTTGAAAGTGGACAATTGTCATAATCCAATTGGATTTTTGCCCTAAAATAAGCAACCAATTCAGTTTCATTAAAGAAACGGGTTAGGTCATGCCACCTATGGTGTTCAAATGCAAGCTCTACCCTTCTCTCATGCATGATGGCCAATTTCAACGTAGGATATTTTGCAACATACATTGCATCATTTTTCATAACTGCATAAGTCGGACGCTTAGCACGCTCACGAACCATGTCTAAATATTTTGTAGCATTGGCTTGGTCATTTAACAACAAATATGTTTCAGATAGACAAAGAATAACATCTGCATAACGAAGCAAGATCCAATCGTTTCCACCATATCCAAGTGTGCTTGCTCCAGCAGAAGCATCCCTGAATTTGGTGATGAAATAACGGCTTGAAGAAGGAGCTAATTTAATTGAGAATGTGGTTCTTAAATCACCAGTTTCAAATTCTTTCAACAAATCATTGGTAAACAAACCACCTGTTCCTTGTGAAACAAAAAGTGAATTGATGGTTTCACCTTTGGCTTGGTTACTTCTTGCCAATCCTGAAGATAGTGAGGCGTCTCCTTGCTTATGAACAATCTGAAAAATGATTTCAGCATTTGTTGCCTTCTTAGCAACATCAAAAACATCAGCAAAAGGAATGTCTGCAAGATTTGCAAAAGTTTTTTGGTTGAAACAAACCAAGAATGCATCTTTTGCCTTGTTTAGGTTTTCAGTTTTGTTCGCAGTTAAGCTTGTTGCCATGGTGAGGTAAACCTTACCCAACATAGCATTTGCAGCCTGTAATGAAACCCTGCCTTTGTTAGCGGCAGTGTGTACAACCGGTAAATTGCTTGCAGCAACGTCTTTAAGATCTAAAACAATTTGATCATACACTTTTTCTTTCTTCTCCCTGAAAGTAAGCGCTGCCGCTTGCTCTGCACTGGTAAGTCTTTCAGTAACTAGTGGCACATCACCAAACTCTTTCACGAGGTTATAGTACATGAAGGCACGGATGAATTTCATCTCTGCGATATATTGTGTTTTGGTATCAGGAGATGCAAATTTTATTTTATCAATGACAGATAAAATGATATTTGCCCTTGAAATTGGAACGTATAAAGCAGTCCAATGACTCAACAAATAACTGTTGCTTGGAACCAATGAGAATGCTGAAAATTGGAAAGGCTCTCCGTTGTTTGATTGTTGGTCTGTTGTGTTAACATCATCAGAACGGTTGTCTGTCCACAAGTTAGCACCTTCACCAACACAGTTTGAACTTCTCAACGCTTGGTAAACGCCGTAAACACCAGTGGTAATATCAGTTTCACTATTGTATGCATTTTCTACAGTAACTGCATTTGGATTGCTCTGTTCAAGAAAATCTTTTTTGCAACCCATGCCTGCAATGATCAAAAGGCTGGTTAATATCAGTGAATATTTTTTCATTTTTTTGCTTTTT
>Ga0209550_10005402_pt1 | contig 11980 bp, 1 predicted proteins | sample LauGreSuBDMM15SN_2_FD_187567 | JGI IMG/M metagenome (GOLD analysis project Ga0209550, IMG submission 187567) | Freshwater lake microbial communities from Lake Michigan, USA - Su13.BD.MM15.SN (SPAdes) (version 5) | ecosystem: Environmental > Aquatic > Freshwater > Lake | place: Lake Michigan, USA... | reverse complement strand
GCTTGGGTCGTATCAGTTTACAAGAGCTGGTATCCATTTTACACCAAGAGATGCAATGAATATCCTAATGATGTTTAACAATGTAAATGAGAAAGAATTGCTACAAGCAATAGAACAGAATGGTAAAGTTACAAATTTTGACATATTATCTCAAATAATGCCACCATTATCAATGAAATACAAGACAAAGGCATTCAAAGAGGATAAAGATGATGCCAAAACATCGAATGCTATTTTAGAAATAAGAGATGGGAAATATATTCGAGGCCAAATGGACAAGAGTGTATTAGGTGCTACAACCAAAGGCCTATTACAGCGTGTATGTAATGATTTTGGAAATTTTGCATCAGCCAAATTTGTAGATGATTTGCAGAACATTGTTACGGAGTATATGCTTACTAGTTCATTTAGTGTAGGTGTTAGTGATTTAATATCAGATCAAAAAACAAATGATGAAATTATTAAAGTCATTACACAAAAAAAACAAGATGTTAAAAATTTAATAGACCAAACCCAGATAGGTATATTTGAAAACAATACTGGTAAAACCAATGTAGAAGAGTTTGAAACTCAAGTCAATAGTATTTTGAATCAAGCAACCTCAGAATCTGGTAAAATTGGATTAAAAAGTTTAAATAAAAATAATAGATTTGTAACAATGGTAAATGCGGGTTCTAAAGGTTCAGACCTTAATATTTCCTTTATGATTTCTTGTCTAGGCCAACAAAATGTAGATGGAAAAAGAATTCCGTATGGTTTTGAAAACAGAACATTACCTCATTTTACTAAATACGACGACTCACCAAGTGCTCGTGGTTTTGTAGAGAGTTCTTATATAAATGGTTTATCGCCACAAGAATTGTTCTTCCACGCAATGGGTGGTCGTGTTGGTTTAATTGATACCGCAGTAAAAACTTCTACTACAGGTTATATTCAAAGAAGATTGATTAAAGGTCTGGAAGATTTAAAAGTAGAATATGATATGACTATTCGTACCAATAAAAATAAAATCGTACAATTCGCTTATGGAGATGATAATATTGATACCGTAAAAGTAGAAAATCAGATCATCCCATTAGTGTCAATGAGTAGTCAAGACATATATGCACATTATTTAATTCCAGAAGAGATCAGTAGTGTGAAAACATTAGGAAATATCTTTTTGAAAAATACAATGACCAGATATAAAAAACAACATATTGATTTTATGAAGAAAACAGAGGAATACATTCAATATATGATAAAAATGAGAGAAGAGATTATCAAAAATGTGTTTAAAAATAAAGGAGATAGTATTGTGAATTGTCCAGTTGCATTTACTTATATTATTAATAATATCCAAGGTCAATGCAATATTACAAGCTCTTCTTTAGTTGATATTACTCCATTGGAAGCATTTACATTGATCGAAAACTGTTATAAAAATTTAGAAAAAAATCATTATGCAAAACCAACAGAATTATTTAAAACAATGTATTACTTTAATTTATCGCCAAAAGATTTATTGGTTGTAAAAAGATTTAATAAGGCAGCACTAACACTATTGTTGGATACGATTACAATGGATTATAAGAGAGCCATTGTGACACCAGGTGAAATGGTAGGTATGATTGCAGGTCAAAGTATTGGTGAAGTTTCAACACAAATGTCGGTTCCATTTCATTCACAACATAAAATAGTTATCAAAAATAAATCAACCAATGAAATAACATCTAAATCTATTATTATTGGTGAATTTTGCGACGAAATAATTAGGTCAAATCCAGAGTTAACCTTTAATACTGGTCATAAAAATAGTGTAGAAACAATGATTGAAACCTTAGAAAATGAGTATTATATTATTGGTGTATCAGAAAACGAGAAAACAAGTTGGAATAAAATATCGCATATTAGTAAACATCCAGTGAATGGACAGATGATGAAAGTAATCACTAAAAGTGGCAGAGTTGTTGAAAGTACTACAAGTCATAGTCATTTAATTAGAGAAAACCACAAGGTTATTCCAATCATTGGTGCAAATATGAAAGAAGGGATGCGTATTCCAGTATGTGGTCATATTGACAATACATATATTAAGGATACGTACAATTCATATAAATTAGATGAATTATTTGGTTGGTTTATTGGTGCTTATTTAGCTGAAGGCAACTTGAACTATAATGAAATTTCGATTACAAATATTTCTGAATATTACATAGAAAATACTAAGAGGATTGCTAACTTATTTGGAAAAGAATGTCGTGTTGTTGAAAAACAAGGCGAATATGGTAAATCAGTTACAACCAAATTTAATTGCGAGAAGTTGGCAAAACTATTATTGAATACTTGTGGAAATGGAAGTTATGTAAAAAGAATCCCTGACTTTGCTTTTACTGCACCGAATGAGTTCAAAAAAGGGTTATTTCAAGGTTATTTTGACGGAGATGGCAACTTTCAATGTGATAAAAATCATCATCAAATTAGATGTTGTAGTAGAAGCGAACAATTGATAAAAGACTTAGCTATAATATTAAATTATTTCGGTATAGTTGGTAATTTAAAAACTGAAATGAACAAAGGTTCTCTTCTTTACCATTTAAATATCTCATCAAAATATGCAAAAATATATCAAGAAAATATTGGAAGTGTTTTGCACTCAGATAAATTAGATAATTTAGTAAAATTTATTCAACGTAATGATGTAAAGTTTTTATCAGAACAAATAGACAAAATTAGTGGAATGGGAGAAATTGTCGCACATTGTGGAAAAATGTTGAAGCTACCAGGCCAAAGTAGAACTTATGGATTTTGGAAAAATAAAGAAACCATCGGTCGTAGAACATTAGAAAAATATTATAATATATTTAATGAACATCCTGAAAAAAATATGATTTTAAATGAATTAAAACTAATAGAGCAAGCTGTAAGTTCAAACGTATTATGGGATGAAATAATAAGTATAGAATACTATACACCTGATCAAACCAATTATGTTTATGATTTTACAGTTCCACAGAATCAAACATTTATGACTGATTATGGTGTCATTGTTCACAATACACTCAACACTTTTCATTTCGCAGGGGTTGCTTCTAAATCAAATGTAACTCGTGGTGTGCCAAGAATTGAAGAAATATTATCATTATCAAGTGATATTAAAAATCCATCTCTAAGTATTTATTTGAAACCAGAAGATGAAACACAAAAAGAAAAGGCACATACTATTATGTATATGTTGGAACATACCAAATTGGAAGAAATTGTGAAATCTATTGAAGTATGTTTTGATCCGGATGATTTAAATACATTAATTAACGAAGATAAGGATACGATTTCACAATATCGTGCATTTGAAACAATGTTTAATGAATGTTCGGAAGTATCGATGCAAAATGATGAAAATGAGAAATCAAAATGGATTATAAGAATGGTAATGAATTCAGAAGTAATGCTTGAAAAAAATATAACAATGGATGATGTGAACTTTACCTTAAATAATTGTTATGAGAATCAAATTTCGTGTGTTTATTCTGATTTTAATGCAGACAAATTGATATTTAGAATTAGAATGAATGAAGTTATTAAATCAGGAAGTACAAGAGGTGGTCAAAAGAAAACAAAAGTAAATCCATTAGATCAATCTGATCATATATACATATTAAAGAATTTCCAAGATCAACTTTTGCAAAATGTTGTGCTAAGAGGTATTAAAGGAATTAACAAAGTGGTACTACGAAAGATTTTAGATAATATGGTAGAAAACAATGGAATCTTTAAAAAACAAGAGATATGGGTATTGGATACTATTGGAACAAATTTATTAGATGTATTAGGACTAGATTTTATAGATAATAAAAGAACAGTAAGTAATGATATCGTAGAAATATATAATATACTTGGAATAGAAGCAGCTAGACAAACTATTTATAATGAGTTAGTAGATGTAGTAGAATTTGATGGTACTTATATAAATTTTCACAACTATAGTGTTCTTGTAGATAGAATGACCTTCACACATAAACTAATATCCATATTTAGACACGGTATTAATAATGATAATATTGGACCTATTGCAAAAGCATCGTTCGAAGAGACACCAGAAATGTTTTTAAAAGCTGCTAGACACGCTGAGCTAGATACATTGAGAGGTATATCAGCAAATGTAATGGTCGGCCAAGAAGGTATGTTTGGTACAACTGCATTTCAAGTAGTACTAGATATTGAAGAACTACAAAAACTTGAAGCTGTCAGTGAATACAGACCAATAAATGTTGAAGATGAAATCGAAAAATTCTTTGGAACAACCACAGACAATACAGAAGGACCTTGTAGTACCAATAAGATTACTATTCAAAATAATGTTGTTACTATTAAGCCAAGTGACTTGGGTAAAGATTCAAATTATAATCCAGGATTTTAAATTAAAAAATATAAAAGATAATCATATAAAAATAATATTATATGATTAAGTATGACTACTTATAGTTTAATTATTAAAAATATTTTAAATATAGAAGAAGAGAATATATTTGAACCAAATTACCAACAAAAAAATCCTATTTTATATATACACAAATTATTTTTTCAATTATTATTAGATACGAATGAAAAAATAAATTGTAAAACAAAATTTCTTTTTTTTCATAATACAATCCAAAATGTATTTATGTTAGATTCAGAGTATTGTGAGGAATTTATACATTATTTTTGTAGGATTCAACGAATTTATAAAATATTAAATTCTTTTATAGCAAAATATAAACATAAAAAAGCCAACATTGTTGTAAACTTTGATATGTGTTTGAATGAAATTCGATTAAATGATAAAAATATTATATGCATTCTTCATTATAATTCTAAATATTTATTTCATATAAATGATTTGATTAATATAATAAATACAGCTCTAACCAATGGTCGTAATTTTTTTTCCGAACCTATAAGTATAAAAAATCCTTATAATAATTTACCATTTAATAAGTCAACACTATATAACATTTTCTTTTATATTAAATATAATACCAAGTATTGCCCTGAATTTTTTATTAATTTTTATAAATGTAATTTTAACTTGCCTGATTTTGCAAAACAAAATGAATATTTATTACGAGAATATGCTATTAAAAATTATGTATATAAGTCTACCTCAAATTTATTAAAACAGTCAATTAATAATATGTTATACAAATTTAATTTAAAATATAAAAATACACACCTTAAATGTAATATTAATATAGATAACACATTTCCAAAGGATAAGTTGATAAAAATAATGCAGCCTTATTTATTTATATATATTACAAGTGAATACTCGTTATTAGAGCATACACGTTTTAATAATGAAAGATTATTAGATAAAAAACTAATTGCATTTTATAAATTTAATCCATTATTTGGAAGAAAAAAATATAAAATAGAAACAATACAAACAAGCGATTTCAAAAAAAAAATTACAGGTAAAACAATCGTATATGATGACAGACATATATTATTTAATAATATAGAACATCAGAACCAATATTTTTTAAGTGATCATTTAGAATGTAGTGAAAAACCATTAATGGAAGCAGAGAATCATAATGAAAGAGATTATGGAAGTGACTCTGATACTAGTGAACAAGACGATTTTATATATGATGATGGAGATGAACAAGAATATGATGATGAACAAGATATAGAAGAAGAAGAAGAGGTAGAACAGGAAGAAGTAGAGGATATAGAAGAGGAAGAAGAAGAGGATATAGAAGAAGAAGAGGAAGATGATAATGGTTCGATTAGTTAATTTCTCTCTCACTCATTAAATTTCTTTCATTATATTTTTATTTTTTTTAGTTTTGATATTTCCTTTTAATACAACATTTTTTTTCGTTCCTTTTTTTCTAGGCATCATTATAAATTCCTCTGGTGAAATAGGGGTAGTTTCTTCAATAATCAAATTCTTTTTTGGTTTTTTAATTTCTTCAGAATCAGATTCAGAATCAATTTTCAACCTTTTAAATGGTTTTTTCTTTTCATATATGGTCTTCGCTGGTTTACTAAAATTACTTAAATACTCACCGATATCGATTTTATTCACAATTGCATCTGTCACTTTTTCAATACAATCTTCATTCAATACCTCTAGACCAATAAAAACCTCTTCGCTCTCAGAAATAACTTGTTTAAACGCAGGTACATTTTCTGGACGATAACCAGGTATAATAATAAACGAAAACTTATCATTTTCATTACCATAACCCAAAAACACATTTTTTTCATATTTGGTTTGTAAAATAAATTTTTGACAAAGGAAAATAGTAGGTATTTTATATTTTTGCACTAATAGCCATAAATCAAAAGTAGTTAAAAAATAATTATCTGTATAAATAAAATTAGAAAATGACAAGATATTGGATGATACTTGATCACCTAATGTTTTTTTCCCTTCTAGAATAAGTATGTCCGTTATTTTATCCTTATATGTTTCCAAATATTTCTTATATTCTTCATATAATATATTTTTAATTTGATTTGCTGTTAATTTTTCATTTGTTTTTTTTTCAATTAGATCAATAATAATTTGAAATGTACAATAATTAATGTTGTTGTATTCTATCTCTTTATATGAATTGGGAAAACAATGTTTCCAAAAACTAGATTTAATATTATTAATTACTTTATTACAACCTTTTTCATTATTTCTACCAATTGCGTGGTCTAAGGATGGTATTTTATTTTCATAAAGTTGTGTCATAACAGGTTCAGTCTCATCATATGAGTTGAATTTAATATATTTATTCGTAATCGTCGGAACAAGTGTATCAAAATATTCTTGATTTAATAAAGATTGAATTAAAATTATTTCATTATCCCTTAAATTATAATTAATATTATCAAATAATAAATATGTTTGTGGTTGCAACATAAATGATTTAATTCTATTGTATCGAATTAACTCATCTGCCATTCTACCATAATAAATTTGCTCATTATTTTTTTGAGAGATTAAGTTTTTTGTGGGGAGAATAAGATTACACTTACCATTATCTGTGACTGTACATAAATTTGGAGTATTTTTGCATTGCTCTTTATCTTTTACAATACAAGTAGATATATCATTGATTGCTTTATAAAAATTATCATCCCCTATGAACTGTACGCTATCCTTTACTAGTTTTTTCAATAAATCATTCATAGTTATTAATTTTTCAGAATATAATACATATTCTTTTACCATTTCACTTTCTATTTGTTCGCGAATCTTAACATTATCATAATCATTTAATAAAATACGTATAGTATTTCGAAAAACATTGTAAAAATTTGTTTCTAATTTAATTTTTTTAATATAATCCACTCTTTCTTCATCAACGCCTGTAAGAGTAGCTATTGGTACATCAATGGATACCATAGGGTCACTTTTCGCATTAACAATATAGTTATCATTACGTATAGATGGCAAATCTAAATCTTTATCAATCTCTGTTGCTAATATAGGTTTTGATAATTGAATAAATTGATTTGTTTCTGTTAATATACCAACCACGTGTTCATCTTCTATAATTTTAAATGCTGGTTTACAAGGGATATCCGCGATTTCTCTCCTTTTCTTACTTCTTTTTTCTAATTTATTTAAAAATTCGATAGTATTATCATATGTATTCCATAAATTCAGATCAGTCATAAAAACATAATCTAAATTGTGTTTTAAATTTTCATCAATAGCAGAAGGATAACACGGAATAAATCCTTTCCTATTGGATACTCCTGGTTCTTCTGCAACTACACCAATTACTTTATTATTAAAGTTTACTACCAGTTTTAAAGGTTTATATTCATATTTATCTAATTTTTCAATTAAATTATACAATAGTAATGGTGTTTTAGCTTTATAAATATTTGGCATACTTTCTAATGGTCTGCATATCAGATTAAAGAACGGCTTAATTATTTCTTTAAATACAGCTCGCATTGTTTTGGATAGTTGAGGATCATATTCTTTAAATTCCTTTGCAATAATAAGTTTATTGTTATTAATAGTATAGGAATAAATTGGTTCATAATAACCTTCTTCTAATACCAACATTATCGTTGGTTTTCGAGCCTCATAAAATTCACTTGAATAGTGATTTGTTGGGCAAAGTATTTGAACATTATTCGTTATGTCATCGTGTGGTAATTTAAATATAATCAAATTTACACCAGACGGGAATAAATATTTATTTGGCATACATATAATATCCCATAAATAAGTATGATTAATAATTGCATCCTCATCATTCATATAGTTAACAAAATTATTAAAGGCGGATATGACTTTCGTATAGTATGACTTATCTGCTGCATTATTCATATTTAACTTTGTATATAATTTTGTATTTTTATATTTTTCAATATCTATAGTTGAGTTTATATCGTGAAAATCTGTAACAAGATTACCATTTTGATATTTAATAAATGAATCAATATTAATAGCTTTAATGATTCTCTCTTTCATTTCAGGAATAGTTAATATTTTTGTTACTTTCATTGCAGATCTATCTGATTCATCTACCGATTTTTTACCGAAAAAAAGAATATCAGAAATACAAGAGATAAAAGATTGCTTATCATTTACAGCAACACCGTGACGTAATAAACAAGGATGATTTGGTTTAATGTTAGTATTTGTTTTACTTATTTGACAATCCGCATTTACTTCGTGTAATATTTTTTGTATTTCTGCAGGTAAATATCCCCACCTTCCTGGTTCTAGTGGAAATTTATCAGGTCCTTTTATATATTCATCCTCTTCTATCATTTTTTCTTCTTTTTTGTTTATTTTCTTATTATCCATATCCATTTGATTTTTATCTGTTTTGTCGAGTGCCTTATTTTCCTTTTGGATACATTTTTCTTTTGCTTTTATTCTTCCTTCGGTATTATATTTGTCAAAACAACAAGGTAAACAATAACCATCCGGATGTTTATCCGTCTGAAAACCAGGATAACGTTTTTCTTTATCTCCATAAAACTCATAAATATAATGCCCTGGTTTTACCTGTTTATCTTTTTGTGACAATATTTTACCACAAGTAGGGTGTATAAGTTCTTGTTTTCCATCTTTATTTGTAACTAGCTTTAACTCTTTTGGATCAATAATAGAATTTGTTTTTAAACACCAGTAACGAGGACAAATATAATTATATTGGTTTTTAGGATCAGAACCATATTTGATTACATCTTCCTCTCTTAGAAACCCTTTATACTCTTTATTTATTTTTTCCAATTGGGCATCTGTTAAAATAACTGGTTGACGTCGCATATCGGATCTACAAGTTCTTGAATAGGAATTAAATTGAGGTGTATCTTCTTTTAAAATAAGAATAGGGTCTTTCTTTTCAATCATTGTCTGGAAATAATATGGTTTATTTAATTTCATACCATCAATATTTTTAAAATTATCATCTTCTTTTTCTTCTACAGATTCATTATCATCGTCATCATCGGAACCTTTATTAGTATCACTACTTATACTTATTTTTATATTTTCTAATGGATTCTTTATATTCAGTTCCTGTTCTTTTGTATTTTCCTCTTCTTTATTCATCTCTTTATTTTCCTCTTCTTTATTTTCCTCAACAGTATCTACTGTTTTATTCATCTCTGATGCGATACTAGAAAAACTCTGCAATGGTTGATCGATGGGAGATTCGATACCAGGAGAACTTTTGTCTGTAATAATAGATGATTCACTCGGTACAGAAGAACCAGAGTCGTTATTTTTGTCTCTCTCGCCACCATATTTATCTTCTTCTTCTGAATCTTTTGATTCTTCTTCTTCCACTTCATCTTCATCGTAAAATAAACTAAATGCTCCTTTGGGCTTTTCTTTATTAAATAAATTGTTTTTATAACTGTCGTAATCTGCTTCTTCATCTTCTATTGTTATTATTTCACTTTTATCAAAAGTATCTTCGCTTGCAGATATAATATCAGAAATAGTAATATCCTCTAATGGTTCATTTGTTAAACATAACTTATCAATTTCTTTAACAGGATATTTTGTAGTATTTTTATCTTGTGTTAATCGTACCATCGTGTCTAAATAAATAGGTATTGTTGTTAAATAGTTAAGGTCATTAATGTTTTCCATAACAATGGTAATAATACCTCTCTCTTTTTCCAGATGTACAGTAGTTTTAAAACCAGGATTTTCTTTTATTTTAATTTCTGTTTTTCTTACACCACGCTCTAATTGTATTTCATTCGCAACTTTTCTTACCAAATCTTCTGCCTGTTTTCGATCTAAATCTTCGCGAAAATTTTCTAATAGTAATTCAATTATTTCTTGACCTCTATAACCTTGATCTGATTTTTCAAGAATAAATGCTTCTTGACTCGTTACTTTGCTAAAATTAGATACTCTTTTAAAACGTAAATTGATATCGGTACTATTTTTATATGTATTTGATTCATTGTTAAATACAGTCGATAAACAGCCTTTATAGTCGTCTGGTTTAAATGGTTTATTAATGTAAATTTGTGTTTCATATGTAAGTTGTTTGATCTCTACGTTTTCATCTGCAAGACTATTTATTTTTTGAATCTTGTATCCACTTTGTTCTAATACATTTTTAATTTCTTCAATAATCGGATTAACAGATTCTCTTAAAATGATATCAATATCATTCTCGCTTAACGCATTTTTAAATTCAGATATAATAGTAATATATCCATTCTCATCAAATTCACACACCAATTTTTGTATATTTTCATTGGATGACTCTATATATACTGTGACCGATTTCGTTTTTCCAATTGTTTTCATTAATTTAAATATAGTCGCCTTTTTTAGTAGCGGAATTTTTCTTCCATCCGTAGAAATCTTATCTGTAAATAACCTATACACATTTTCTTGCTTTGAAGATGGATTATATTTTATTAATGGATTTGTTTGGGTTGCGTGTATTATTTTAAATAATACTTCTAGTGGTATTTTAATATCAAATTCAGGTTTAATCATTGCTTTTATAAATTTAATACCCTTATTTTCATATTTAAGATTTGTCTTTCTCATTGTGTATACATCATAAAACATATCAATTGAGTTAAAAACAAAGTTTGTTTTATCATTTATGATCTTTTTGTTATTTTCTACTAATTTATTTCTAGCGTTTTCTAGATCACTTATATCATTAATATTTTTACTATATAAAAAAGGATAATAAATTTTAAGTGTCGTTTCTTCTGATAAATCATTGTTTGATACATATTCTAATACATCTTTGGCCAAACATAAAGACATCGTATTTTCTATTATTTTACCTGTTGTCAATAATAAATGGTTATTTAAAGTAGAAAGGGTTTTACGTGCATTTTTTTCAAAAAAACTGTCATATACTTTAACATCATATGGATCACATACATATGGATATTCATTTTCAACCATAAAGAATTTTTGACCAAGAACTTTATTCACGATAAATTTTTTATTATCTAAATTCATTTGTAGAATGTCATCAAAAGTATATATATCTTTATTTGGTGGTTTTATAAAAGGGTTACCATTTTCATCACTAACAATATTTGAAATAAATTGATCTAATCTAACCTTTGTTAACTCTAGTTTTCTATTTTGTGTCAATGATTTATATACAGATACCGATGTAAATGATTCTATTTTTTGACAATATAGATAAAGTTCATCCAAAGAAATATCTTTCTGTAATGCAATCAAAATTTTGATTTTAATGGTACCAATACTATCATCAAAATGAATTTGATTCTCTGAAAATTTAACTTTAATATTTTTACTAGTAATTATATTTAATTCTTTTTCTGAAAATATTTGCTTAAATAGCTCTTCTTCATCTTCATTCTTTCTTTTATCCTGTTTACCGTTAAAAACATATATCGTGTTAATTTCATTGTTAACCATATAGTTAACTTTATAAATAGGGGGATAATCTAAAGGTATAATTTTTTTATTACTCTTATTATCTGATGATTTTTTTGCTTTCATTGATGTAGACATATATAT
>Ga0209550_10005401_pt1 | contig 11981 bp, 10 predicted proteins | sample LauGreSuBDMM15SN_2_FD_187567 | JGI IMG/M metagenome (GOLD analysis project Ga0209550, IMG submission 187567) | Freshwater lake microbial communities from Lake Michigan, USA - Su13.BD.MM15.SN (SPAdes) (version 5) | ecosystem: Environmental > Aquatic > Freshwater > Lake | place: Lake Michigan... | reverse complement strand
TATGAATGGAAATGATTTTCAACTATTCAATGGGGGTGCATCATTTATTTTAAATACAACTGGCTCAATTTCTACTACCTCTTCAACAGACTTTAACTTGGAAAGATCTGCAACAAATAGTTTGGGAACCATTAGATTTACTTCTGGTTCAAATACCATTGGAAATTTAACGCTGAACCATACAGGGGCTTCAAATACATTAACTATTGGAAATGTATTAAACGTAATGGGCGTAATTACTGTAACGGACGGCACCTTAGCTTCTGGTGGTAATATTACATTAAAATCTAATGCTTCAAGCACTGCAAGTGTTGCAGCAATTGGCGCTGGTGGTTTAATCACTGGTAACCTAACAGCAGAACGCTACATACCAGCACAACGTAAATTTAGATTTTTGGCTTCGCCAGTTGTTGGTGGAACTGCAACACAGTGGAGAGATAATGGAGGTTCAACTTCTGGAATTGGTATGCAAATTACAGGATCTGGTGGTGCAACAAATAATTTTGATGCCTCAAGTACAAATGCACCTTCTGCCTTTACTTATACCGAGGCGAATGGAGAAGCAACTAATACTACTATTGGTGGAGCAGATAATGCCGGGTGGTCACCTTTTTCATCAGGAACACAAGCTTTGACTAATGGTCAAGGATACAGGGTTTTGGTTAGAGGCGATAGAACACTGAGCCTTGTTACCACCCCTGCACCTGCTGCGAATACAACCACACTTTCAGTAACTGGAACTTATCCTACTTCTCCAGTAACTATTAATGTAACAAGAGCTTCAGATGTTGCCGGTAAAGGTTGGAATTTGGTTGGAAATCCGTATCCATCTGCAATTAGTTGGAATGCTATCACAAAATCGACTGAAATAACTGGAACTTACCAAACTTTTAATCCTTCTACAAATGCTTATGTAACATGGAATGGCGCAACCGGTGATGCTACAGATAATATTTCGTCTGGACAAGGCTTCTTGGTATTTATTACCAGCGGATCTTCTTATACTAGCGGAAGCATAACTATTGAAGAGGCAGATAAAGTTATAGGTAATGGCGGTTCATTCTTCAAAACTAGCTTGAAAAATCATTTGAAAATTAGCATGAAGTATGATAGCAATAATGTAAACAATACTTTCATTCATTTTAGAGATCAAGCAAATGAATTGTTTGATCCTGCATTTGATGCACCTAAATTAACCAACCCTGGAGTTAATTTGGCCTCTAAAGATGCCAAAGGTGATTACTATTCAATTAATTCTTTGCCATTGAATGCTTTAAATGATACTAGAGTTGTTGCATTATCAGTGCTTAACTCTGTAGAAGCAACTTATACTTTTGAATTTAATGATGTAAATTCATTTGATGGACAAGAGGTTTATTTAGAAGATAAATACACCAATAAAACTTCTCTATTGAGTGAAGGAAAAAAGTATTCATTTACCTTAAACTCAGATAAAGCAAGTTCAAGTGATGGTAGGTTTAATCTTATTTTTTCAAAGAAAAGTAGTGGCTTGGTGAACCAAATCAAAGAAAACAGTTTCATCTTATTCCCTAATCCAGCAAGTGAGCAAATTCATATTGGTTTGTTAAATACAAATAACGGTTCTTATAATTATGAAGTTTACAATCAGTTGGGAGGAACAATAAAATCAGGCAAGCTAGATTTTAATAGTCAACGTGAGCAAAGCATAGGTGTTGATGAAATAAGTGCTGGTGTTTACTTCATTAAAGTTTATAATGCTACCACATCACAAACCATCAAATTCATTAAATAATTTAGCGATTAAAAATAAACAAATGAAAAAATATATTTTAAGACTGTGTTTAGCCTTAACCCTTACTATTATTACCAGTGTTGCAGTATATGCGCAACCGGGTTTTGATGACGATGTAGAAGATACCCCAATTGATGGTGGTGTTAGCTTGCTAGTTGGAGCTGGAATTGCTTATGGTGTAAAAAGAATTTACTATCATAAGAAGGAAAGTACCAACGATATTGTTTAAATTAAATGAAAAGTTCTGATTCCTATACGAGAATGTACTTTTTATTCTAAATGAAATAGTACTCATTATTATGTACTTCTCCTTGTTTGTTTCTAAGCACCCTAAATGACAAACTAGTTGTTACTATAGGTCGAAAACAAAATTGGTTTTAGAGAACAATTCTTTAGCTGCATAATAATTACTTAACCTAAAAATAGTTTTTTATTAAAGAGGCTGAACCATTTTTGAAAAGATGAGATTCAGCCTGTTTTTTTTGTTGTTTTTGGGTAATGTTTATTTATTGCTTGGCCAATCAACACCTGCTGCGGGAGATATACTCTTTACACATGCTGATGCGGATGGGGATGTTTTTGAATTTATTACTTTGAAAAGATTAAACCTTAATAACTTAGGCTTATCAGATAATGGCATCTGTTCAAATAACTTATTTAGATTAAATGAAGAAATTCATAATTTACCAGCAATAGGTCTTTCAGATATACCATGCGGTACTTTAGTAAGAGTTAATTGGAATACAATTGGGATAAATGAATTAGACTTTTCCGATGGTATTATTAACGTTTTTACTGGAACTGGAGCTCCAGGATTAAGTATCTCAGGCGAACAAATTATTGCTTTTAATGGGACCCCTAATGGATTATTAAATTGCGGCGGATTAGGCTCAAATAATTATATTGTTGGAATAGACTGGGGAAATACAGGTTCAGGATGGATAAACACAGGATCAACATCAGCTTCTAGTTCTAAAGCACCAGGAACCGCAACCGATTTTGCTGAAACAACAATTACTTCAGCCAATGATGATGCAGTTTGGTTTAACGATACTGTGTCAGGAACCGTGGCAAGCATAATTGCCAATTCAGGTGATGGGGTAAGAAATTCAATTAACTGGAGCGGTACAGGCACCGGAACAGGCACATTTTTACCGTTAAAAAACATCCAATTTCATACTTCAAACTACAATAGCGGAACAGCAGTTGCTAGCTCAGGTGGCGGAACCACCAGCACCTTAAACTTAAATGGACTTTCTTTTTCAAATACCAATACAGATACCAGGTATTTGGTGGTTATGAATGCCAATGCAAGTCCAAGTGTACCAGCTAACCGTTATACTTGTTATACGCCAAATTTAAATTATGGCACGGCTCCTACTGTGGTTGCATCAGTATCTACACCACCTTGCTCAGGAACTAGCAACGGAAATGGAAAGGTGGTTTATTTTAATTACACCCTTCCAGGCAGCTTAGTTATAACTGGCCTTATCAATAACAACTGTTATAATGTGCAAGTTTATGCCATTAACGGAAATGGCTATTCTGCCAATTATAGCAGTACACCAGCCAACTTTAATTTTTTTACTGGAAACTTGGTTTCTTCACTTATTGCTTATTAAAACAACAACAAATCATATGAAAAACAGCTACAAATTTTTAAGCTTAATGCTATTCTTAATAGCAAGCAGCACAATGGCCCAAAACCAGAAAGTATGGACAGGTACTTCCAAATTATTTGGTGTTAATGGTGCCACTAATCCTACCTCTTCGGTAAATTGGAGCGTGGGCAATGCCACAGGTAGTTCAACCACAAAGCTAGATACAACTTTGGCGCGCGCTATATTTTCGAGATATACTTGGGTAAATAGCACTGCTAATATGATAGTTGATACTGTAAAAGTTTCTGAAACCATTAGTGGGTGTGTGAGTGCTGTTGTCCCTAAATTGGTTGAAGTATACGCCTTACCTACTTTAACTATGGGAACCAATCAAACCCTTTGTTCAGGCGTTGCACCTACAAATTTCAGTTTCACTATTGGTAATTATGCAAACATTAGCAGTATTGGAACTTTTACCATTTCTTATGAATTACGTGCTGGTTCTGCTACCGGAACTGCACTTGGTTCTGGGTCAACTGCCTCCATTACTGGCATTAATAGCAATACGGTAAGTATTAATACCAGCGCCTGGCCAAGCCTTACAGCCAATACTACTTATTATTTTGTGATTACTAACTTTGGTTCAGAAATCACAACTGCTGGTTCAAACCCAGCCCCTGGTAATTTATCTACCACAGATATTGCCGCTTTGCCAAGAACCTATACCATAACCGTTAACCCAGCCATTACCTCACCAACTATCATCGCTTATTAATAAAATTATGAAAAAATACATTTACTTAATTTTGGCAATGCCCCTCCTATTTGGCGCATTTAATGCTCATGCTCAATCTACCATTTCGCCCGATACCGTGTGCGCAGGTACAACTGTAATTTATGATGTGGACCAGACTGCTGGCTCTACTTACAATTGGACTTTAAAAGGTGGCACTTCATATGGCAGTATCAACGCTGTATCTGGCAGAACTGATAGTATTTCTATTACCTATACCGCTCTTACCGGAACAGATACTTTACTATTGGTTGAAACTGGAATCACTGGCTGTAAAAGTGATACCGTAAAATTAGCTATCCTTAAATTACCTGCCATTAGTGTAGCCATTTCAGGAACAGATTCTATCTGTATCAATAATTCATCCATTGCAGAATTACGCTTAACATTTACAGGTACCCCTCCTTTCTCATGTACGTATACCGACGGTACCACACCAGTAGTATTAACAGGTATAAGCACCAATCCTTATCTTATAACTAGTCCGGTTTATACCACTACAGGCATTTACCCATATAGCATAACAAGTGCAAGTGGTGTGGGTGCATGCCCTGCAAATATAAGCGGTACAGCCAGTATAAGGGTATTTCCTAAACCTAACCCAGGTGCTATTAAACATTATTAGTGTTCAATATTAAATTTCTTTGGGTCACTGCTTTTCAGCTTTTAACGACTTTACTTGGGTCAGCCCAAATAATAGATACCGTTGCGGCTGGTAAACAAAATGCATTGTATTATGTCGACAATAATCCTAACCTAATTTTCAATTGGGAAGTGGAAGACGGAACCATTATCTCTGGCCAAGGTTCCTCTTCCATTACCATCAATTGGACCAACTTAGCAGGGATTAAACAAATAAAAGTTTATTCAAACCCACTTGGATCTTGCTATTCAGACACCAGTTTAGCCTACGTTCTGGTGGAAGAAATGGAGGACATTTACTTACCCAATTCATTCACGCCAAATGGAGATGGCCTAAACGATTTTTTTGGTCCTGTATTAAATGCTGCTTTCATCAAAAGTTATAGCTTAACCATTTTAAATAGATGGGGTAATATTATTTATGAATCAAATAACCCCAATGAAAAATGGGATGGTAAAGATGCAGGTGGAAATACACTAAATGGTGTTTTTTTATGCCTATTAAATATCACAAAAACAAATAACAAAGAAATTTATTCCAAGAAATTGATAAATATAATAAATTAACAACATTTTTTTAACATGTTTGCAATGTAAAGTATTTAAATTGCTAAAATAAGCAACGTTAGTCGAGTTATGCGCAAGTTTTTCATCCTTTTTATTTTTTTTTATTTCATTTCAACCCTTCTTTTTCTCAACCTTGCAGCAGTTCTTCCGGCAATGTTTGGCCTACCAAGTGTTTTGAAATTGCCAGCATATTGGTAGATGCTTGCGATGGCGGAAATGAAGGCCAGAACGAAATGGTGCGCTTACAAATTGGACCAACACCCCTATTAATCAGCGGCTTTTCTATTCCTGCTTATGGCGGCTCAGGATTTGTAAATTGGGGAACTGGTGCATCCAATACTTGGAGAGGTTTTGCGAATTACAATACTGCCTCTTTGGCCAAAATTAGCACCATTAATTCAAGCATTCAATTAAGTGGTCATTGCGGTGTATTAATTCCATTAAACAACAACCAATTTGTACCTGCAAATTCAAATTTATTGATTATAACAAGTACAGCATTTAACCCACTTGCACAGAGCTTTGATAACTTGATGGACACCCTTTACGTGGTGATGCAAACAAGTGGAAATACATCAGGGCATTTTGCTAACAACTCTGGTGGCGCGCCCTATGATAGAAAATTAATTATCAACCACACACTTTGTAGCGATACAGTTACTTACCAAAAAAACCAATTACTCAAACAAGATTTAACCAATGGTGCAGAAGATGGTGGCACGGTAAATTTTGCCTTTAATGGCGCCGATACCTATGTTAACTATGGTTGTGCAGTTCCCATTACTCCAATCACCTTTGATGCGGGCACAGTTACCGGACCATTTTGCAGTGGCTCACAAGTACAATTAAATGCCTCGGTAAGTGGTACGAATTGTTTTGTATGGCGTATGAAAGATACCACACAAGGAAGCTATACAGACTCAACTATTCTTATCCCTATGTTCAATATCAAACCCAATTTACCAGCTACCAATATTGTACTTTATTTTGCCTTAAGGTTCAATTGTTCGGCAGCAAAAGACTCTGTTATTATTCCTGTTAGTGCTTCCACAACAACCTTATTTGCTGGAAACGATACCAGTATTTGTAACCGAAATTTAGTGCCTTTAAAAGCAAGCAGCAACGCAACTGGCACTTTGTTATGGACAAGCTCTGGCGCTGGCACATTCAGTAATACCAATTCACTTATCTCAGGATACACTCCTGCTGCAACAGAACAAGGAATAGTTTATTTGCGCATTCAGCAACAAACTTTATGTGGTCTTTACTTTGATTCATTAAAGCTAACCATTACACCAGCACCAAATCCAAATTTCACATTTACTAGTTCTATAATTTGTCCAGGTGCCCCTCCTATCACATTAATACCCCAAACAACAGGAGGTATTTTTTCGGGAAGTGTGCTACTAAATGGCAATCAATTTAACCCAACAACCAGTGGTAATTATCCTATAAAATATGTGATAGGAACTGGTGGTTGCAAAGATTCTTCAATACAAACAATTGTTGTAACACCTAAACCTAATCCCAATTTTTTATTGCCCAATTCAAACATCTGTTTAGGTTCACTTCCTATGACTTTGACACCAGTTCAATCAGGTGGTGTGTTTACTGGAACACAGGTAACTGGTAATCAATTTACCCCTTTGACCAGTGGCATTTTCCCTATAAAATATGTAATCAGTAGTGGAGGATGCATAGATTCAAATGAGCAATCTGTAACTGTTAAACCACTACCAAATCCAGCCTTTACACCAACTGAAACAAAAGTATGTGAGGGTTCAAAACTGATTAATTTAAACCCAACAACTATAGGTGGAATTTTCTCTGGTAATAGCTTTATCAATGCAACAAGTTTTGATCCAAAAATTGCAGGTTCATACATCATTAAATACATCATTACAGTCAATGGATGTAGCGATTCCTCGAATCAATCTATTATTGTTGACCCAAAACCAGACCCAAATTTTACGATGAACGATACTGTTTTTTGTGTAGGTGATCCAAGTGAGTTGCTTATTGCCAGCGACCCAAGTGGTATGTTTTCTGGAGCGCATGTTTCAGGTAATCTGTTTGACCCAAAAGTAGCTGGTAATTTTACCATTCAATACAATATTGCCAAAGGCTCTTGCATTGATTCATCCAAAAAGATTGTGACCGTTAATGAATTACCTGTTGCCGCTTTTAAAACAAGCCCAAGTATTGGAAGAGTAAATGAACCGGTACAGTTTACCTTTACAGGCAAAAATGCAGTATCATACGATTGGATATTTGGCAATCCACCCGTGGGCAATTCCAATAACCAAAATCCAGTTTTCACTTTCACGAAAATGAATAACTATGAGGTTACACTCATTGCTGAAAATGAAGGTTGTTTCGATACCATAACCCTTAGTATTCCTATTCAAGGTGCAGACACATTAATCGTCCCAAATGTGTTTACTCCCAATGGTGATAGTGTAAATGATTATTTTACTCCAGTTAGCCTTAATATAAATAACTATAATATCCTAATCTATAACAGATGGGGAGGATTGGTTTATGAAAACAACACCCTAGAAAGCAATTGGAATGGCACCTACAAAGGTGAACCCTGCGCCATAGGCGTTTACTTCTACGTCCTAAATGCAACATCCTACTCCGGCCGAGAATACAATCTCAATGGAACAGTAACACTTTTAAGATAAAGTAACCCTATTAAAATAAAAAAGCCTCACAATTTGTGAAGCTTTTTTTTAGTAGCGGGGAGCAGGATCGAACTGCCGACCTCAGGGTTATGAATCCTGTGCTCTAACCAACTGAGCTACCCCGCCATGTTCGAATTTTTTAATGCAGTTTCGATCTGCCCTCCGCTTGAGGCGGATATGAATCCGGAGTTTATCCCGACTTCCTCGTCGGGACTCTAACCAACTGAGCTACCCCGCCATTTTCGAATTTTTTAAAGCAGTATCGATCTGCCCACCCTCACAAATAACTTTTATCCAACAACGTCACCCTGAGCTTGTCGATGGGACGTCACCCTGAGCCTGTCGATGGGACTATTTTAAAGGGCTGCAAACATAAACATTTAATTTTTTGAAAAAAATATTTTATTAAATATCATAATTTTTATCCTTTTGCGTTTTTAATTGGAAAGAAAAATTTTAAAGTCGTCTAAGAATCAGCACAATCAACATAGATTTGCACAATCACGATTGATAATTTAATTACTTTTTTTATAATTTAGTTAAGTTTGTAAAGTAGAATAAAGCTAAAATGAAAAGGAAAAAAGTACTATTAGGTGGAATAACAATTGCAATTATAACCTTAGTTACTTTTGTGTTTGTTAGCTATCCGCCTTTTGATGCATTCAGCCGTGCTAGCAAAAAAACGAGCAAAGTTGGCTTCCCAGGCTTTGGCATTTGGCTACCTCCAGATTACGAAGTGCACGGTATAGATGTATCTCGCTACCAAGGAAAAATTAATTGGGAATCTGTTGTTGCCCATACTTCTAATGACGTTGATATTAAATTTGCATTTATAAAAGCTACGGAAGGCAGAACCCTCAGAGACAATCGGTTTTACGAAAATTGGAGAAACGCCAAAGAAAGCAATATGCTCAGGGGTGCCTACCATTTCTTTCGTCCACACCTTACCGCTGATGAACAATTTAGCTTGTTTAAAGGCATGGTGAAATTAGAAAAAGAAGACCTTCCTCCTGTTTTAGATGTTGAAATGAGAGGTAGTACCCCTCCTGCTCGCATGCAAAAAAGTGTAAAACGCTGGTTAGTACTTGCAGAAAAACATTATGGTGTTACGCCAATTTTATATACTAGCTACTCTTTCTATAAACATTACTTTAGTGGTAAAGAATTCGAAAAATATCCTTTGTGGATTGCCCATTATGCAACAGACGACCTAAATAGGCTAACTAAAAAATGGGAATTTTGGCAACACAATGAAGATGGCAAAGTTAAAGGCATTCAAGGTCATGTTGATTTTAACGTATTCAAAGGAGAGTTTAGAGACCTGCTAAACCTTTGCAAAAAATAATCGCTATTTTTTCTTGGCTATAACAATTAAATATGTATATAACGCAGCACCTATCGCAAAAAATGCTATGTAATAATACTTTTCCTTCAGGTAAAAATCATAGCTTAAATAGCCCATCATGCCATAAATTAAGGCAAGCTTTATTCCCTTCTCTGTTGAATAACTTTTAAATAAACGAGGTAATACCCAATAAACCATTACCAAAGCCAAACCAATTAATACCAGTATGATTATCCAATTATTTTGAGGCTTTAGTATTTCCATGTGGGTTCAGTAGTTTTAATAATTTATAATAGATAGCTGTGTTCTCGTAAATTCCAGCAAATTCTGCAGCTCCCGGACCATAAGCAAATACAGGAACCATAATACCACTGTGATTTTTACTTGCATAATTTGGGATAAAGCTTGCCTTATTTTCTTTGTTTTCAAGCAAACATAATCCGCCTGTTTCGTGATCAGCGGTAACAATTACAAGGGTATTTCCGTCCTTTATTGCTGCATCTAAAACAGCATTCAATACATTATTAAAATCGATTAACTCAGCCTTCATGTACTCAAAATCATTCTCATGTCCGCCCCAATCTATCTGAGAACCTTCCACCATCACAAAGCTTTTTTCAAAGTACTTATTCAAATTTCTCTGAGCCATTTGGGTAGCCTTTAAAAGAAAATCTCCCCTACCCGCTTGCATCGTTTTTATTCCATCGTCTGCCACAGTATATATAAGTCTCTTGGCATCAATATCCAACAAATTGGTATCAACGGCAATTGTATAACCCATTTCATTTAACTCAGTAAATAAATTACGCTTGTCTTTCCTATCTGTAAAAAACTTCTTTCCCCCGCCAATAGCTATATCACAATTTTTACGAACCATAAATTCTGCAATTTCATCTTGCGATTTCCTAGAGGCCACATGTGCATAAAAAGCTGCTGGAGTAGCATGTGTTATCGAAGAGGTTACAACCACTGCGGTGCCCCATTCTTGCTCCTTTAACCGCTCAAACAAGCCCATTGATTCTTTGCCTAAACTATCTACACCAATGGCTCCATTATTGGTCTTCTTACCTAACGAAAATACTGTAGCTCCTGCACCACTATCGGTTACATAATTATCTGCAGAGGCTGTTTTACTTAATCCAATAATAGGAAATCTTTCAAACGCATTTTGTCCAGTATACCCAGCCATTGCACCTGTAATCTGCGCCAAACCCATTCCATCTCCAATCAAAAAAACCACTTTTGTTGGTTTCTTGGGCTTCTTATCTTTAGCGTTTAAGTTCGGTTCGAACCAAATAAATATTACTGAAACTAAACAAATCTTAAGCAGGATATTACGCATAATCTTTTTTGTATTTAGGTACAAATATGGTTAAAACTCGCAACATATTGTGGAATTTTCATTCATCCTAAACCAATTCATAACTTTTCCCAGGTAAGGACCGCACATAACCGCCAAACTCAAGTTCTAAAAGCCTTAAAGCCAATGTTCCGGGATCGGTATTGAGGTCAAAAGCCATCAAATCAATATTACATTTTCCCTTGTTCCTTATGTATTCAATCAAGTTATTTTCTTCCTTGGTCAACAAACTAAACAAATCAGGCTTGGGCATTTGTTTCTTACTTTTTTCCCAGCCCATCATTTGTATCAAATCTTCAGCACAGGTTATCATAGATGCCTTATGATCCCTAATCAAATAGTTACAGCCCAAAGAATAATAATCACTAACCCTGCCGGGCAATACCATAATGTCTCTATTATAAGAATGTGCAATTTCTGCTGTAATCCTTGCCCCGCCTTTAATAGCTGTTTCTGGTACTACCAGTACATCACTCATTCCTGCAACAATTCTATTTCGCTTTGGGAAGTTTTCTCTATCTGGATTTGTGCCACTTGTAAACTCAGTTAACAAGCCTCCACACAAAAGCATTTTCTTAGCCAACTGCTGGTGCTGACTAGGATATATCCTATCCAATCCATGCGCTAAAACACCGATATTTGAAATCTGGTGCTCTACACATGCTTTATGAGCAATGCCATCTATGCCCATGGCCAATCCACTAATTACCTCAATGTTGTGTTCCTTTAAATCTTGAACCAATTGTTGTGTAAATGCCCTTCCGTATTCGCTGGCTTTTCTTGTACCTACTATACCTATCAGCCTTGTTGGGTTCAAATCGAAATTACCTAAACCAAATAACAAGGTGGGTGCATCTTGCAAATCTCGTAACCGATATGGATAGGCTTCATCCAAATAAAAATAAGTTTTAATTTGATGCTTCTCTATAAAGATCATCTCCTTTTCTGCCAGATCAAAATTGTCAAATGTTGCAATGTTATTGGCCAGAACATCACCTATACCTGGGATTTTTAAAAGTTTGGATTTTCGCTCCTTAAAAACAGCCTCCACACCTCCACAATAACTAATGAGGTTTTTAATCAATACATCTCCAATTCCTGGTATCAGCTTTAAAGAAATTTGATAAAATAAGTCTGGGGTAGTTGTCATGGTTGTGAGTTATTGGTTATTGGTTATTAGTTATTAGTTATTGGTTATTAGTTATTGGTTAT
>Ga0209550_10005399_pt1 | contig 11983 bp, 3 predicted proteins | sample LauGreSuBDMM15SN_2_FD_187567 | JGI IMG/M metagenome (GOLD analysis project Ga0209550, IMG submission 187567) | Freshwater lake microbial communities from Lake Michigan, USA - Su13.BD.MM15.SN (SPAdes) (version 5) | ecosystem: Environmental > Aquatic > Freshwater > Lake | place: Lake Michigan, USA... | reverse complement strand
ATTAATAACATTATCAAATGCATTTCAAAAAATAAAAATAGTAATAAACAATAATAAAAATAAAAATAAAAACTTTATAACTAGCATTTAAAATTCTACTCCAGCTAATCCATTTGAAAATTTTAAAATATTCATTGTAATTGCATAAGTTCTATAATATACTGGTCTAGTATATGAAACATTATTATCTATTATTAAATTAATTTCTATATCATCTATTTTAGAAAAATTTGCATATCCTGATGGTTGAAATTGTTCAGGATTAATTGAAAATGAATAAATATTGACACCATCTGGTGGTGGTGATGTATGATATAAAAATGGTTGTATTAAATTAAAATAGTAATTTTTTTGTGTTGAAAATCTTTGTTGTCCATTCATTAATAATAGAACAGATTGTATAATATTATTATTTTTATTTATGTTAGTAGTATAATTAAAAATATCATTAATATAACCAGAAGTTAAATATTGATATGAACATCTAAAAATTATTTCTTTACATGGTAAAAAATAATTTATTTTAATTTTATTATTTGTTTGATATAAAACTTTATCATTATCAAATGATAATAAATCAATTAAATATTCATGATTATTTTTAGAAAATCTAATTCGTTCATCAAAATCTAAAAAAATATAATCAAGTACCAAATTTGATGGCCCTAGAGGTAAATTAATTATTTGAGAAAAATATTTGACTTTATCATAATATAAAATTTCAGTATTATTATTTTGTGGTGTAACATAATAAGATTTATTTGAATTTGAATATATACGGTTTGTAGAAGTACTTATTTCTGGTGTAATTTTAATATAATATAAACGTTGTAGTATTGGATCAAATACTATAAATTTAAAGTAGTATGTTATATTATTAACTATTTGATATAATATATCACCTTTTTTAAATAAACAAATATTATCATTTATAAGCATATAATGTGATGGTCCTATGATTAAACAATTGTCTAATGTATTAAATTGTATATTAATTTTAATATCTGTATTATATGCTGCAATTAATGGTAGTGCTAAATTTGGATATCGATTAAACCAAAATATAAGAGGAACATATAATAAATAACCTTGTTTTGAAAAAGTTAAATCAGTTAACTCTGGTACATTACCTATCATATTTTTTAATCCTGCATTTTTTGAAAGTGGTGTTGTTATTTCATGGTATATATTAAACCAATCAGAATAATGTCTATCTATAATTACACCACCAATTTCTATTTCAATTTGTTTAATTAATTGAAAACCAATATTTTCAGTCCATGCACAACATGAAATTTGAGAATTTCCAATACCAGATTCATTTTGAATATCGATAAATCTACCAATAGGTGGTAAATTTACTTGTAAATAAATTTTACCAATTAAATCTGCAATTTTGGAAATAGTACATGTTACTCTTGATCCAAAATCAGCAATAGTATTAAAATTTTGTGAAATTGATTCAACTGCAAAATTAGTATGTCTTTTATAAATAATTTTAAAAAATGTAATTGTAGGATTACTTATAAAATAAAAATCTTGATAACCATATGAAACTAACTGCATAATTCCTGATCCCATTATTAATTAAAATATTATTATATCTATATATATTAATATTTTAATTATTTTCTCAATTTATTTAATTATTTCATTAATTTTATTTAATAAATCATTTGATTCTAAAATATTTGAATGTTCTCCAACTATTCTATGTATGTTAAAATTATTTGTATTTATATTATTAATTATAATACCATCTCCATCCATATAATCATATTTATTAAATTTATATCCATACTGACTTGAATTTAAATACAATTTAATAGGTGTATTTATACCATATGATTTTATAATATGTAAATTTAAATTTTTATTAATTTTTTTTTTATCATAATTATCATTATTTTTAAAGTATTTTTTGTATATCTCTAAAGTTTCCGGATATAACACATTCTCAATATTAGTAATATCTTTACCATCAATATTTAAAAAGTCTGTATTATGATTTATATCTGGTAAACACCATATTAAACCACCAAAATTTCTAATAAAATTTAATTTAATATTTTTAAAAAAAAAATTTAGACTAGATTCTAATAAAGTTCGTAATGCTAATATTGAACCTTCAAAAGGAGGATTTATACAGATAACTAAATCTATATATTTATTTATCCATTTATTATCAATATTATTAAAAAAATTCATAATAACAATTGAGCCTAAACTATGTGCAATTACAACAACTTTTTTATTTTTTTTTTTATATATTTCTTCAATTGATAATTTAATTGATTCTCTTAAACTTTTTAAATAATTAATTTGTGGAATTATTCTAAAGTCATACGGAATTGCATATACTGGATATAATTTTTTATAAAAATATTCTAAAATATATTCTCCAAATCTATTTGATATAAAATATTTTGTATTTTTATTAATAATTTTTATTCCATTTGTATCATCACCATTTTTATTATTATTAAATAAAAGAGCACTATTTGTTTTGTAAATTGGTTCCAAGTTATTTGTAATAGAAATTTTTTTTTGAAAATTATTAGTTACTATTGAATATAAATTTGGTGGCCATATTTCATTATTATTTATATCATAAATAACAGATCCACCTAAACCAGGAATATATACAATTGGTTTATTTTTATTAATTAATAAATTATTATTAAATAATTTATTTTCAAGAGACATAGATTTATTTAACATTGAAAAACTTATAACAAATAATATAATTAACATTTAATAAAATAACAATAGTATTTTTTATTACATGTACACTAAAAATTAAACCAGTTATTATATTTAATAACTGATTTAATTTATTTTTTACCAAGATAAACAACCTATTCCTGATGCAATTCTCAAAATATTTAATTCATTTACAATAACATTAATTTGACCAGCTGGATTATTGTCTCCAATATCTATTAAATACTTAAAATATATATTTTTTGCATATTTAAAATTTAATGCACCAGAATGTGTTATTTGTTTTGGATATCTAGAAAATGTATATACATTCAATCCAGCAGGAAATATTTGATTATAATATGCTATTGGTATACCCGAGTTTGCCATTTGACCATCAACATTAAAACGCATATTTCCATTAAATTCTAATGAAGATGATATAAATGGATTTTTATTTTTTGAACGATAATTTAAATATTTTTTTAAAGATTCAATTTCATCTGTATTTAATATAAACAAATTATTTTTTAAATCTAAAATAGATAATCCATATTTTTTTCTATACCAATTAATTTTATTAATTGTATTTTTTGTTAAATTATTAATAAAATTTGTTACGTCGTCATTATTATCATAAATATTACTAAATATATCATCAGAATAATATTCTTTATAATTTAAACCAGTGTAATTCCAATAATTCTTACTTTTAAAAATATTATTATTAATGTAAAACCAAAAAATTTCACAAGTTGGTAAATATAAATCTAATTTAAGAGATCCATTATTATTATTAATATAATATTTAATATTTTTTTTTGTTTTAATTAAATATTCATGTCTCATTTGAGCAAATTTTAATTTTTCATCATTGTCTAAAAATACATATGTACCACATAGTTTTATTTTTAATTTTGTTAATTTTGTTATATTTGTATCTATAGGTGTAATTAAAACATCCTCAATATTTTTAATAGTTAAATATGTTGTTAATTTTGAATACAATAATGATATTATAGGTAGAGCTTTTTCATGATTTTCAAAAAAGAAAGGTAATGGAACATATAATATTTTTTTATTTATTACTTGATATGGACAAGTTAAATCTGGTGTATTTCCTATCATTTTATTTAATAGTTTTTCTTTTTGTTCATTTGCATTTAAAAAATTATAAATATGCATTATTTGATCATCAATTTCTTCAATAATATTATCATCTATTTTAAAAGTGATTTTATCAATTAAAAAATGTCCAATATAAGATACCCATGAACATGTTGGAATACTTGGTCTTTTTATTTGATTTGTTATATTTAATTTTATTTTTTGCAAACTAATATAAGATGAATATTTATATAAAAGTGAACTACTTATTGCTTGTTCATCATTAAATATATTTAATATATTATTACTTTTTTTATTAAATATGCATTCTGGAATTTCAAATAAAAAATTAGTAGAATCATTCGATATCTCTGTGATTTTAATATATAATTCATCAATATATTGAGCTAATGTAAATTTTTGTTGATTAAAATAAGAATCACTTGAATTATTTAAAAATGTTATAATATTATTTATAGTTGAATTAAATGTTTCCCAATAATAAAATACACAATTATCATTCATTGAATCTGTTCCTAAAATATTTATAAAATAACCTATTCCTATTTGTAATTTATATGTAGTCCCTAATGATAATATAAAATTGGAATCAATTGATTGTACTTTTAGTATATAATTACCAGATATTTCTATATTAGTTACTATATTAAATATAGTATTTGAAGATGAATTATTTATTATAATATATTCTTTTTCAAGTGGTGTTTTAAGTATAGATTTATAATTTTGTATAACTACATAAAGATCAGTATTTTGAACTAATATATCAGAGCTATCCCACAAGATTTTATTATTTATATTAGTCAAGTAATTATTTGATAAATCTTGATAGTTACACAAAATTATTGGTATTTCTTGATAAATATAATTATTAGAATTTTCATAATCTTTAAATATTCCATAATTAAATTTAGTTAATGCTCTTGATAAAATATTAAAAGATAAATCATAACTAAAATTATAAATTAAATTAGCTGATGAATCTATTTTATAACCAAAACTGGTCCTATTAATTCTATTTATCAATCCATTAAAAATAAATAATGTAGATGGAAATAAACTATTTGTAATATTTATCAAAACAGAATTTAAAGTTGAATTAAATTTATAATAATAATTACTATTATCAGAAATATCCCATTGATAATTATTAATATTTTCAGTATTTGTTGTTATTAAATAATTTATATTTGAAGACAAGTCTAATAAATAAAATTTATAATTTGTATATGATACTGTATAATTATTATTTGAACCAATATTATAAATTAAATTTTTTTCTGTTAAACTTATTATATTTGAATTTATAATAAAATAAGAATTATTATTTTGTTGTGATTTATCTGTTTCAATTGTAACAATATTATTATTAATATTAAAAAATGAATATGTATAATATGAATTAATTATATTTTGATTACTTATATCACTAATTAATGTATTTATTATTTTATTTTTTATTAATTTAGATATTACATTTAAATCTTCTAAATAGCTGATTGAATTAATACTAATATTTTTAGAAATAGTTAACATATAGTCAAAATGTGAAGTTTTATCATAATTGAATTTGTCTATCAAGTTATATGGTTGTGCAATTTGTCCATTTGAGTTAATTGGATAATAATCAAAATATTCAGGAACAAAATAAAAAATTTTACCATTTAAACCACTATTAATAAAATCAACAATATTATAAATAGTTTGATCTGTTTGATTAAATATTTTAATTTGATTAATACTATTTTTATTATAATTATTTAACCATGTAACAATATTATATAATTTTATACTAGATATACTAAAAGTAGATCCAAGATTAGATATACTATTTGTAGCTAGCCATTGACTAATATTATTTATTATTAGTAGGTTTGTAGAATTTAAATTATTATCATTTAAATAATTATTAAAAGAGGAAGATATAAAAATATCATTATTAAGATATTGTGATGAGAATATAGAGTTTTTAATACAATTATTTAATAACTGTACTAATAGTTTCGGATTTAAATTAATAAAATTATTTTTAATATCATTATTTAAATAAGTTATTGTTTGTGAATTGTTTGTACTATTAAATACACTACTAAAAACTGTAGATAAATCTAAACTAATATTTAAATTTTCTGTTGTAACATAAATAGATCTTATTTGAAATGGATATATTGTTATTATAAAATTAGATATATCTGACAAATGAAAATATAAAGATGCATTTGATATATTTGGTTCTTGAAAATAAAAATTTAATAAATTAGTAGAATTATCATAAAAAATATTTTTAACTGGTTTACAAATAGTATTATTAATATAAAAATTTCCTAATTTATCTGAAAATATCTGCGTATAGTTACTATATAAAATTTGTCTTTTTTGGTTATCAATTAGATATCTATATTTGTTATTAGATATATCATAAATATTTCCGTTAATATTACCAATGACAGCATTATTATTATAAATAATATTATTAATAATTTTATATAATAAATTTAGACTTGAATCATAAATATTATTATTAATTATTATTAAATAATTAACATTTGAATAACTATATACATAATCTATAGAATTATTATAATAATAATCATAATAAACATTATTATTTGATAAATCAAGTATATTATTATTAATTACTTTGTATACAACTATATTTGAACTATCAATAAAACATATAGGTAAGTAATTATATATTTTATTATTAATTGTATTCAAAATATAATTATTTGTAGAAATATTATTTGTATCAAAGTATAAAACATAGTTTGTGTTATTATAATTAAATGTATAGGAATTATAAATATAAAAATAAAAACAATAAATAACATGAAAATCAGAGTTAAAAATATAGTTATAATTAAAAAATTTATTAAAATTGTTTATAATTTTATCAACATTTAAATACAAAATATCTAAAATTTTAAAATAATTATAAAAAATATTATAATCTTCTATATATTCATTTAATGTTAAATTATAAAACTTGTTGATATTTGATACATCAAATGAAAAACTATAGTAAGTGTTAAAATCAATTGGTTGATTTAATGTTATAGATGGTATCATATCATTTGTTGAATTATAACTTTTATTTAATTGATAACTACTCAATAATTTAAAGTAATTATTAGTATAAAAATTATTGTATTGAATTAAACTTGAACATAAATTACTTGAAAATAAATTAGAATTAAGTATTTTCGAAATGATATTATCATATTGTGTGATATAACTATTTTTAACATTATAAAAAAAATCAACTAATGTTTTATATTGATAATTAATATAAAAATTATTACAATAATATGTTGGTAAATTGTATATTAATTCGTCTAAACTTAGTTTATTAAAAAAAATAGTATTATTTTTTGTTGCAAAGTTATTTGTAGTATATACATTGATAGAATTATTATTAACAATTTGTTGATTATTTAATAAAATAGTAATATAATTAATTACTTCGTAAAATTTATTATTAATTAATATAATAGAATTATAAGAACTATCAGTACTATTATCAAAAAAATATTTTATTTGATTAAAATTATTTAGAGTACAAGAAAAGATAAGATCAGAATTATAATTTATTAAATAATTATTTTGAATTGATATTATTGAATTTAAATAATGCAAATACCAATAAAATAATTTTATAAATGATAAATTTATAATATTTATATCTAAACTATTTTGATTAATACTTTTTGTAAATATAAAATTTTGTGAGGAATTATAAAGATTATAAAAGTCTGTATTATTAGATAACAAATTTATTATTAGTGGTCTAATATTACTTTCTAAATAAGTTTCAATAATTTGTACTAAACTATTATTAATAATTTCATTATCAACTATTGTTGAAAAATTGATATTACAATCAATATTAAAATACGAAATTGCAGTAGTTATAGTAGATCCTGTATAAATATTACCATTAATAACATTTTTAGAAATATTTTGCATTAAATACCATAAATTTTCATATGTTTTCATATCAACAAAAGTTGCAAAATTACTATTTGATATATTTTTTGGTCCAATAATATCTTTTATTGAAATATATAAATTATATGAATAGTGATATAATATATTTGCAGCATCTATATATGTAGATAATGATAATGGTTGTGATGTAAAATATGTAGAAAAATAATGATTTACATTATTAGATGTTATAGGAATATTATTTGAATATATTGAATCATATATATATGAAATATTTTTAAAATCAATAGCGTAAGATGATATATCAGAACTATTATATTCTAATATATCAGAACTATATGGCATCAAAAAGAAATTACTAATTATAGATGAATTATTTATTAATGGGTAATTTAACAAGTACATTAGTAAATATAATTGTTTTACTGATGCAATATCATAGGGCAAAAGATTAATATTAATATTATTATTATTACTAGAAAGAGTGATACTGTTATAAATTATATTTTTAATACAATAATATCCATTAATATTTTGAATTGAATATCCAAAATTATTTGAAAGATCAGATATAATGTCAGTAAAAGATGTATTTATTTTAAAATATATACTAGACATTTTAATATTATTTGATAGATCATACATTTTATAGTCAGATGAAATATCAGTAATAGTTATATAACTTTGTATATTTGAACAATTAGATAAAATATAAATTATTTCAGTATCTCGAGTCATATTAAAAGTATTAGGAATAGTGCTATATGTATTTTTAAAATTATAAATATATCTAATAAAATTATTAAAGTATATTTCATAATTGTCAAAAAAAATATTAATATTTGTAACAATAATATCTTGAATATTATTATAAAAATTATTTGTACCATTTATATTTAGAGTACTAAAAATATTAGAATAATAGTTATTAGTAAAATTTGTATCTATATTTAAAATAATATTTGTTAATCCTAATGATGTTACTTGAAATTTATTCCATTGTTTAAAATAAATAGAATTATTTAAAAAATATTTAAATAAGTTTGTAATATATGTAATATTTTCAATTAATGTTTTATTTATATTATTTATAATTAGTGAATTTTTTAAATTAGATGATAAATTTGAATTTTGAAAATTTGTTTTATTAAAAATAAAGTTATTATATATATCTAAATTTAAAGTTTGATAATTAACACTATTTATCTGCTTTAATCTATTATTATTAAAATTATCATTGTTTATAATATAAAATATTTGATATGGTGGTATATATTCAAATGTATTAAAAGTATTATTTGCATTATTTGCATCAATAAAAGACAAAGATTTTGTTGTTGAATATAAAATATATGAAATATTATTATTTATATAAACTAATTGATTATTAATATTATAAGAAGATATATCTATAAAAAGAGAATCAGAATACTGATATGTATTATTATTTGATGTATCATATATTTGATACATCTTGTCATTAATTAATATAAATTCATTTTTTTGTGATAGTTTATTAAATATAAAGATATCTTTGTACATAAAAATATAATCAGATTGGTCTATTGTTTTTGATAATGAAATTTTATCAAAAAAACCAGTAGTACTATTATATACAACAATACATATTGGTAATAATAACAATTCATTATTATATATTTGATTATTATATGGAATTATATAATTATTGGTATATAAATTTAAAAAATTATTTTGTTTATATATAAAATAAATTAAATTATTAGATAGATCTAGTAATGAATTATTTAAAGAAATATCATATGAATTTTTAACTATATTTAATCTAAGTATTGAAGTAATATTAAGATTTTTATTTAATGCATATAAAGAAGAAATAAAGTAATCACTATTGTTTCCATTACTAATATCATTTTCAAATTCAGTATATAGATTTGTAAAAGGAATAATATTATTTATATATGTGTATTCTGAATAATTATAATTATTTACAAAACTAATTCCTTTTAATATTTTTGAGTTTGTATTATTTGTATATATATATAGAATATTTATATTTGAATAAAAATAGTTTAATTTATATTGAATCTGAGTTGTTATATTTTGTGTAATATTTTTATTACTAAAATTATAATCGATTTGTGAATCTTTAATTAATGAATATATAAATTTAATTTCATCATTTGACATTATAAAATTTAATAAAGTATTTGTAAAATTATTAAAATAATCTGTTTTTGTATAAATAATATTATTTGAATAATTTTTATTATTTAAAATAGTTGTCAAATAATTAATGTTAAAAGTTGAATAATAAATATTTCTACTTAAAGCTGTTGATGTATTTCCATTTAAAACTAAATAATCTAAATTTTTTTGAAAATTATTTACCGAACTATCAAAATTAAAAATATTATTATAATTATTATCATATTGTAAATATATTATTTTTTCGTTAGTTGCATAATTGATACTATCATAATATGTATTAATAATTAAATTATTTTTTATATATATAGGAAATTTTGTTGTATTATAGTTAAATAAAATTGCACTTAATTTTGATATTATTAAATTTATATCACTATTTTTAATTTCATTATTATATTCTGTTAAATATTCATCTATAGTTTTTGTATAATCTACTCTTACACTGGGTAGTTCTATTTTAAGAATTGGTTTATAAAATAAATCACCATTATTTCTAATTTTAAAATAAGTAGATCCTCCAAAATTAATATCAGATTCTGAACTTAATTCTTGATCTTCTATTGAAAATAGTGAATATTTATAATATACTATTTTAAAAAATGTTATTTCTGGGTTAGAAATTAATGGTTTGTCCTCAAAACCATATGAAAATAGTTGAATTAATCCACCAGCCATTTTTATAATTTACTATAAAATTATAAAGATAACTTTATATATAAATTTAATTTAATTTAATATATTTTAAATTTATATTCCAAAACGAACTTTAGCAAATCCATTTTCAAAAGATAATATATTATGAGATCTTCCAATAATTTTAACTATAAAACTATCATTATTATTATTAATTTGATCTAAAATATCATTATTAAAATTTAAATATAAATTTTTACTATCTATTACACTAAAGTTTAATGCCCCACTTGGTTGAAAAGTTTCACAATTAAGACAAAAAGAATAACAATGAATATTATTTGGTATGTTTGTATGATTTTGAAAATTTTGCACAGTTGTAAAATACATTGAATCTCGTTTAGAAATTAAATCACTACCATATATTTGTATTGTTTCTGTATTAATATAATCTAGTGAATTCATATTAGAATTATATAATTTAATTTTAAAATTATCTGGATATATAAAATTAGTATTTATAGTTATATAATTTGTAACTATTTTAGTTATTTTAAAAATACCATTATAATATTTTGAATGAAAAATTTCAACATAACCATTTATAAAAAATGTTGGATTATTTATATTATTTATATCAATAATCATATTACCAAAAGAATCAACTGTAATAGTTGTACCTCGAAAAACATAATTAGTATTAAAATCATTCCATAGCTTCAAGTCATTAATATAAGACTTTGTTTGAATTGTCCATATTAGTTCTCTAATAGGATTAACAAAATCTAATGGTAATAATGCATCATTTGTAATATTAATAAATTCTAAGACTTTATGTTGTTCTATAAGTGTTTCGTTACTGAAAGTTCCAAATTTTTTTCTTTCATCATTTCCTAATTGTATATATTCTATCAATAAACTAACACTATTAATAGTAACAAGTTGATTAATATTTATATTTGTTGAATATTCTTTATGTTCATCTGGTTCAAAATAACAACATTTATATAGTTCATTAAATTGAATTTTTATTACAATATCATTATATTTAAGTCCCACGCATGGTAATGCTTGAGATTTATATTTACAAAACCAAAAAGGTATTGGTATTAATAGTATATATGCTGGTTTTATATTGTTATCATAAGATGTTAAATTTTCAACATTACCTATCATTGTATCTAATATTTTTTGTTTTTCAATAGTTGTTGATAATTCATACCAATTATTTAAAATTTCAGATGTTATTTTATCAACTTGTTGACCACCAATTTCAATTGAAATATAATTTATTAGAGAAAATGCTAATTTCTTAACCCATGAAAAATAATAGTAAGATGAATCTTCAATATTTATAATTTTTGAATAAATATTTAATGAT
>Ga0209550_10005395_pt1 | contig 11990 bp, 11 predicted proteins | sample LauGreSuBDMM15SN_2_FD_187567 | JGI IMG/M metagenome (GOLD analysis project Ga0209550, IMG submission 187567) | Freshwater lake microbial communities from Lake Michigan, USA - Su13.BD.MM15.SN (SPAdes) (version 5) | ecosystem: Environmental > Aquatic > Freshwater > Lake | place: Lake Michigan... | reverse complement strand
TTTATAAAAATAATTACTTTTTTCTTTTTTTACAAAATTCACCCGATGCTTATTTTGAAAAATTAGCTGCAACTACTAATTCTTTTGTGCCATGTGTCCAGGAATAAAATCCTTCGCCTGATTTTACGCCCTTCTTTCCTGCCGTTACCATATTAACTAACAAAGGACATGGCGCATATTTTGGATTGCCAAATCCGTCGTGCAAAACTTTCATGATTGCTAAACAAACATCAAGACCAATAAAATCCGCCAATTGTAGCGGTCCCATTGGGTGAGCCATTCCTAGTTTCATGACCGTATCAATTTCCTCAACCCCTGCAACGCCCTCATACAGCGTATAAATAGCCTCGTTGATCATTGGCATAAGTATTCGATTCGCCACAAATCCTGGGTAATCATTTACTTCAACAGGAACTTTGTTCAATTTGCGAGATGTCTCCATTATTATCGCTGTAACTTCATCGCTTGTTGAATACCCACGAATTATTTCAACCAATTTCATTACTGGAACCGGGTTCATAAAATGCATACCGATTACTTTATCCGGACGATTGGTTACGGAAGCAATTTTCGTGATTGAAATGGAGGATGTGTTGCTTGCCAAGATAACCTCAGGAGCGCATACTCGATCTAGTTCATTAAATATTTTCAATTTTAATTCAATGTTCTCCGTTGCGGCTTCTACCACAAGCTGTACATTTTTTACGCCATTTTCAATACTTGTATCCATCGTTATATTTGAAAGCGTATTGAGTTTGTCAGCCTCGCTTATTGTTTCTTTTGAAACTTGACGATCTAGGTTTTTTGTTATTGTTGCTCTTGCTTTGTCTAATGCATCTTGTGATACATCAATTAGGGTTACGGTATGTCCAAATTGTGCGAAAACATGTGCAATTCCGTTTCCCATTGTACCGGCACCTATAACAGCTATATTTTTCATTCTACGAAGTTTTAATTAGCAAATATAATCATAGTATCTTTGTCATGTATGGCCTTCAATAGAATTAGCAAAATTACGAAAGGGGATTTTTTTAAATCCTTTACGGTTTTACTGTCTGGGACGCTTATTGCCCAAGTAATTGGTTACGCAATAGCCCCCATTCTTACGCGCCTATACTCTACAGAAGAAATGGGTGAACTTGGCTTTTACATGCGACTCACTGGATTTATTTCTGCTATAGCGACATTGCGTTATGAGGCTGCTTTACCTTTGCCTAAAAAGGATGCGCACTCTTTTCTCTTGTATCGCTTAGCGTATTTAATCTCGCTGCTTGTCTTAATACTTGTAACGATCATCTTTTCATTTTTGTTGATCACTGGATTGGGTAGCCAATTTGATTGGTGGTTTTATCTTTTTACCATTCTTGGAACGTCGTGTGTCATCATTATTAATGTAGGAACAAGTTGGTCAGTTCGGATGGGGCAATACTCCATCATTTCAAGGCATAAAATAGCAAATTCATTTGTGGCAAATTCATTAAAATGGTCCTTTGCATTTTTTCATTTGAGTACATTCGGTTTGATTTTAGCCACGCTTATTGGTTATTTTATTTCTTGCTTAGAATTTGCTTTTAATTTCAAAAAAATTCATTCAAAATTTAAAGATTCCATTTCAAACAGGAAAACAAGGGTGCTAATGCGTGAGCACAAAGAATTTCCCACCTTGAATTTACCGCATGTTTTTGTTGATAATGGCAGGGATATGTTAATTGCCACCTTGATTTTTGCGTATTATTCAGTGGGAATTTATGGCTCCTTTAATCATTCCTATACCATGTTGCGCATTCCATTGATGCTTATTGGTGTTGTATTAGGACAAATATTTTATAATAAAGCATCCGACTTATACAATAATAAGAAATCGATAATGCCACTTTTGAATCGAATGCTTCTGCTTTTAGCGGCTTTGTCCATTATTCCTTTTACCATCTTGTTCTTCTTTGGCGAACCAATATTTATTTTTGTTTTTGGTCCAAATTGGGGACAGGCAGGTGCTTTTTCTGAAACGATGTCAGTTTGGCTACTATTTAATTTTATTCTTTCTCCTATTACTGCATTGCCATTAATAATAGGAAAGCAAAAAATTTCATTTCTTTTTGGCTTGATAAGTTCGCTTATTCAAATTTTACCTTTATGGCTTTTACCGATGAAATATGGTAATAGTGAAGGTGTATTTGATTTTACGCTGCAAATTATATCCTATTCTCAAGCTGCTTGGTTGGTTTTCACCTTAGCAGTCTTTTATTCGTTGGCTAAAAAAGCTTCGCTTAAGCATGTTTAGTTGCTATTGTAGCAATTAATTTTCGATTAAAAACCTACTTACGATAAATGGCGTTGTTGTTTATAGTATAGACCCACCTTTTATTAGTAACTTTATTGCCAACATGAAATTCACCCAATTAAATCTCAACGAACAGTTGTTGGAAGCAATTTCACACATGGGTTTCGTAGTTGCAACACCGATCCAACAATTAGCCATCCCACAAATTTTAAGTAATAAGGATTTGATTGCTTGCGCCCAAACTGGAACGGGTAAAACGGCAGCATTCATACTTCCAATTCTAAATAAATTAACGGGGAAAGAAGATTATTCCATCGACACATTAATCATTGTGCCTACGCGTGAATTAGCCGTTCAAATTGAGCAAGAAATTCAAGGACTTTCCTATTTCGTTTCCGTTGGTTCAAAAGCAATTTATGGTGGTGGAAGTGGTAAAGATTGGGATCTTCAAAAAGCTGCACTCAAGGATGGAACTGATATTATTGTTGCTACTCCAGGAAAATTACTTTCGCATATTGCGCAAGGATATGTAGATTTTTCGAAAGTAAAACATTTAGTGTTAGATGAAGCAGATAAGATGTTAGATATGGGTTTTACAGATGATCTAATGTCAATTATTTCTAATCTGCCAGAAAAGCGTCAAACGCTTATGTTTAGTGCAACAATGCCTCATAAAATAAGGGAATTAGCCAAGAAAATATTAAAAGATCCTGAAGAAATAACCCTTTCTATTTCAAAGCCAGCCGCAGGTGTGAAACAAGCAGTGTACTTGACTTATGACAATCAAAAAGTACCGCTAATTAAGCATATTCTTACGGAAAGAGCAGATTATTCTAGTATCATTATTTTCACTTCATCTAAACGTAAAGTCAGCGAAATTGTACATTCCCTTCGTAAAAATGGCTTTCCCTCTCAAGGAGTTTCTTCTAATTTAGATCAAAGTGAAAGAGAAGAAGTACTTCAAGGATTTCGTTCTAAACGAATTAGAATCGTTGTAGCTACAGATGTGATGAGCCGTGGAATTGATATTAAAGAAATTAATTTGGTCATCAATTATGACACTCCTTTTGATGCAGAAGATTATGTACATCGTGTTGGTCGCACTGCTCGTGCAAACACAAAAGGCGAGGCAATAACACTTGTGAACGAGAAGGACATGAAAAAACTCGCTCAAATTCAAAAGTTAATTGAAAGTGATATAACGCAAGTTTCTCTACCTGAAGAATTAGGATCAGGTCCAGCATTTAATATTCAATTGAATTTTGCTAAACGTCCCTTCAAAGGGAAACGTAAAAATTAGAAGTAAAGGGCTCTCCATAAACTAGGGTTGAGCCCCTTCTTTCTAATTTCTAAAATGATTATTTCAATACTAGCGCATAATTTTCACTGAACATCCAAAAATAAATCATAGAATCTTCATTTGTTGCCCACGTTGTATTGTCAACAGATAAACCTTCTAGCGAAACCTTTTGAGCATATAAGTAGTCACCGTTGTCATCTTTGTAGCAATTAACATATTTATCACCCCACTCAATTCTTTTCTCTTCTGAGCGTACAGCATCGTAACGTAAGGTCATCTCTGCGATTGCTTCACCTTCGCTATAGATTTCCACTTTATAGATCTTCCCTTTAACGACTGGAGTGATAAGCATCTTAAAACCCAAGTCTTGATCAATGGGACTCCATTCATCCGGCCATTCATCCCATTCAGCATAGTCGGGATGATATTCGATGTATTTTTTACCTGTAAATATAATTGCTTGGGCACTTATGTTTTGTACTGCCAAGAAAAATATGACAAAAAGCAATAAAATTTTCGTTTTCATAATGTCTGCTTAACTAATTATTTCGCTTTTTTCTTTTCCTTATCTTCCATACGAATGAAAATAATTTTTTCATTCCTTAACGCTTTTCCATAATTCACTTTTAAGCTATCTTTACCTATCAAGGTAAGTGAGCCACCTTTCCCAAAATAGGAACCTCCACCTTGAAAAATTCTACAGCTCATTGACATTAAACCGTCTTTAGTATAAAAAATGTCCTTATAAATTTTATTGTCTTTTACCCATCCGTTCTTACTTTTTCCGCTTAAAGCATGGATTAAACTATCACCTTCTTGTTCTCTTTTAAAGTATATCGTCTCATTAGCAAGGGATCCAGTTCCTTTAAAAGTGCTACCTGTTAAGAAAGTATCAAAGCGATAATATAATGCAGCCCTTAATTCATCCGATGGCAATTTTGTTTTGTAATTATCGTAGATCTTAAAAAAACTTTTGATGCTATCATTCTTAATCATGGTTATCAACTCATCTTTAAATTTTTTTCGTGAAGGGTTGATGAGGCTCGTATCACTGCCATAAGTGATAAAAGCGCTGCTTAATAAATCCCAATTGTGAATATGAATGATTTTTTCGAAACAAAGTTTCTTCATGTTTTTGGCTGAATCTAACCATTCTTTATCGTCTGGAAGTAGCCTGTCAAAATAGTACAAGGCACTATCATATTTTTGAACTTGATAAAAGGAAATTCCTTTTTCATACGTTTCTGGAGGACCACAACTTACAAGTAGTAATCCTAATGCCAAGGCATAGCTAAAAAGTTTAATTTTTCTCATTGTTTAGTATTGGTTAATTATGTGATTATAAATATAATAGATTTTTTTTAATCATAAAATTTACGCGTGTATTTTTACACGCAAATCAGATATAATTAGATTTAAGCTAAACTTTTTTCTATTAATGAAGGCAACTCTATTTACATTACCCATATTAGGTTCTATAATTTATTGTAAATAGCAGAATACAAGCGTTTATTTGTTTCTTTGGTAGCGCGACTATCAATGATTACTTGGTTTTTTTCTTGAATTACTTTTAAATCTAATGTTAAGGCTATTTCTACATCTTTTGTCAAATTACCATGGCTGACAATCCCATTTTCCAGCGTAGTAATCCATTCTTTGTTTGCAGGTAAATCAGAGGTTATTGGTAGGCAGCCGTATGCCATTGCTTCCAATAAACTGATAGCGGTGCCGTCACTTTTTGGAATGGAAATATATATCATAGCCTTTTTATAAAAACGAATGTTTTCTTCAGGTCTAAGAAATCCAACGAATTCAATAGTGTTTTTAGGAAATTCTTCGGCAACTATTTTTTTTAAATAGGCCGTCTGTGTTCCTTCAGCAGCGATAATTAATTTCCATTTCGAATTCTCCAGTAAAAAATCTTTCAGCTGTAAAATAAGTTGATCAATATTATATAACGGCTCATGCATTCGATTTGAATAGATAATCCATTCACGCGTAATTACTTCTTCGTTCTTTTTAATATCAACACCAAAATTGGCAATAACAACTTCTTTTTTTCCGATGAGCTCATGGATTGCTTCCGCCATGAATGATGCATCTGCTGTAATTATAGTCGCTTTTTTTAAAACATAACGCACCATTGCGCGATACAGGAATCCTTTATTTGGTAATAAAAGTACATCACTTCCCCATGTTGTAAGTACGATTGGTATGCGCATCGTATTGGCAAGAACTGTTATTAAAGCATAACTGTTCGCCTGATGAACATGGATGATGTCAGGATTAAATTCTTTAATGATTGTTCTCAGTACTCTTACACTTTTCCAAAATTTAAGGGGGTTTTTCAATCCGAAATTGATTGTTAAACAGGGCGCAAAATCAATATTATCATTACTAACTACTAAAATAGATTCGAAAAGAGCTGAAATTAGGCCGTGGAAATTACGTAAATGAGCATTTCCTTTGCTTCCACCAATGAGTAAAAGTTTTTTATGCTTTTGCATGAGTTTCGTTAATGAAGAGATTTTTTAAGGACCAACTTATTCCAAAAATATAGATTAGACTAATGTTTTTTTCTGTGAATGGGTTATTTGTTAATGCACTTATGGTCATTAAAAGTATTAATAAAATTGCTTGGATTGCATAAGGTTTTGCTTTCCCCCAAAATTTCAGCAGAGGATAAATGAATATGCTTAAATAGAATAACAATCCAATAATGCCATAACGCCAAGTCATTAATAGGTATTCATTTTCTGAATAGATATGATTGGCATAAAAAAAGTTTTTGTTTGGTCCATAACCAAAAATAGGATGTTTTACAATCATGTCCGATAAAAGTTTCCATGATTCCCACCGACTCCTTACAGAACCACTCATCAGCGCCGTTCCATCTAATAAACTATTGTTATAGGAAGGATATTGAAAAAAGGATGTTGCAAGCATCCAAGATATAAAGTAAACGAAACTTGTCCCAATTAGAATAATAAACCATTGTGCTACTTTGAATTTTCCATGATGGAAGATCAGTGTAAAAAGTAATAGAACAAGAATAATTACTATTAATGTGCGCGATTGACAAAGGAAGGCCATCAACAGCGCAACAAAAAACATAATAAGTTCATTTTGTTTAAAATTAAACGGGAAGTAAAATATAGCGAATGCGCCGAAAAGTAGACCATTAATGTTCGGGTTTCCCATTGTACCTGCTAATCTTTTTACCGCTGGGTTCCCCATTGAGTCTAAGCCAAAAGATTTAATATGGATACCTCCATGGTAATAATGTTCAAGGTAATAATTAACATTAAATAGATCAAAAAAATGTAGTAGATTGACCAGAACAAGTATCCCAAAAAGTAGATGAATAAAGTTCTCTATTTCTTTAAAATTTATGAGCGAAAAGAAGCCTATTAAAAGCGCAATTTTCAACATTTTGTATATTTCGAAGTAAGGATTAAGATCCTCATGATTTTTTGTTATAAAAATTGAAACTAGAATGTATAAACTAAAAACTAGCGGGATAAGGCTAAAATATATTGGCGGAAGTTCTTTTCTTTTTATCCACACTATTAAAGCGATAAGGGGTAGTAAAAAGTCTATTGTTTGAAGCCTGGGCATTGAATTTGCCAACTTGATGTCAGGTAAAAGAACGGCTGCGAATACTAAGAAAAATCCTAAAATTGATAGGTTGAATTTAGTTAAGCCATGCATCATAATTCGATTTTAATGATGGGTTTTCTTTTAATAAAGGCTCGTCTAATGTCCGCGTATCACCAATTATTTTCGCAGGATTACCAGAAATAATGGAAAAGTCTGGGAATTCTCCTTTTACATAGCTGTAGGCCGATACGATGCATCCTTTTCCAATATGCGTATCTGGCATTATTGTGACATGGGGGCCAATAAATGAATAGCGGCCAATTTCTATTTTTCCTTTTACATATCCTTTCATATCAGCGCCCGCATAATTAGCACCATAAATACGCAACGATAAATGGCTTGAATGGCTTGTCATGGTTATAAATGAGGTGAGTTGACAGCCCTCATGAATAATAATCCCTTGGCTTGCTTCAATAAAATTATGATGTCCAATATAAACGTTAACCCCTAATTCTAACGATTCAGGATGATCGATAAATGTTGTGTTTGAAATGCGAGTATTGCGAATTAGTTGGCCATTATTATTATATATTTTATGGCGCATGGTTGGACGAAATCTCATAAAGAAACGTACAAATATTTTCTCTAAAATTGATTGCTTACTAAGCATCCTTTTCTTTTTTAGTAGCGAAGATAAGCTAAAAACAAACGTGAAATATGTCTTTACAATCGTCGTCGTTTGTTCAACGACGTGTTTTCTTTAATTTAACTACATTTGTTTTTACTAATTGCGAAATAATTAATAGCAAATATGGTGTCCTCTAAAGCGGTAAAAATTGTCCATTTAAGCAGTGTGCACCGCGATCTTGACGTTAGGATTTTTCTTAAGGAATGCGCTTCTCTAGCAAGTAAAATAGATAATGCATCGGTGAATTTGATATTGGCTGGCGTGGCAGAAAGAGAAGAATTCGGTGTTCATATTCATTCGGTTTCAAAATACAATGGTTCTCGATTAAAACGGATGTGGTTTACTGTAAATCAAGTTTTTTCAAAAGCTATTTCTTTAGATGCGGATATTTATCATCTCCACGACCCAGAATTATTACGCATTGCACTAAAACTTAAGCGACGAGGTAAAATTGTTGTGTATGATGCACATGAAGATTTGCCGCGTCAAATTATGGGAAAATCATACCTCCCATTTAAGCGTGTATTTGCGGCGTTTTTTGAGCGATACGAAAATTTTGTTGTTAAACGATTAGATGGGGTAGTAACGGCGACACCTTTTATTGCGGCAAGATTTAAAAAGGTAAACGAAAATACCATTGATATTAATAATTTCCCATTGGAATCCGAAATTGCGTTTAGTAATAATGAACCTTCAGTAATTGAAAATAGGGTCTGTTTTATCGGTGGAATTAGCCCAATACGAGGAATAAGTCAATTGGTAGATTCTTTGGAAAATTCGTTGGTTCGTCTTTCATTAGCTGGAGAAATTGAAAGCGAATATTTTAATGAATTATCTGTCAAGGCTGGATGGAGAAATGTCGATGCCTTAGGCTTTATAAATCGTTCTCAAGCATTGGCTCTCAAGCAAAAATGCCTTGCAGGGATCGTTACTTTTTTGCCTTATCCCAATCATGTAAACGCACAGCCGAATAAGATTTTTGAATATATGGCAGCAGGACTTCCTGTGATAGGCTCAAATTTTCCACTGTGGAAGGAGATTATTGAACAAAATAATTGTGGGATTTGTGTCGACCCAACTGATAGTTTGGCAATAGCAGCTGCGATTCATGAATTAGCAAGTGACAAGGAGCTAGCGCGAAAAATGGGAGAGAATGGAAGCCGATTAGTAAAGGAAAAGTATAATTGGGTCCATGAAGAAATTAAATTAATTGATTTCTACCAACAATTAATGACAAGTAGTAGCAAATGAGTTTCGAACGATTTTATTTAATAACGCTATGCCTTCTCACTGGAGTTTGGATACTTTTTCCTCATTTCACGTCCCTTCTTGTGTGCTTATTTGCTATAGTTGTTTTTTATGGTATCCTAAAAAAAGAGTTGGTTTTTACTTTTCAGCTTCTACCCAGTTTATTAGCGCTTTTGTATATTTTATATTTGGTTTATGCCATTCCTACTAATCATTTACCGATTGCCTTAGACTTTTTAGAATATAAGTTATCGCTACTTGTATTTCCATTCTTGTTTTCTTTTCAACCGAAATATAGATTGGATTGGAAGTATGTTTGTTATTCGTTTCTTCTCGCTGTTACTGTTTTGGTGTTTTTTGATCTAATACAAGCAAGTATTAATTATTCAAATAGTGGGATGTTAAATGCATTCTACTCTTCTGCTTTATCTCCTACACATCACCCCACTTATCTTACCGCATTTTTATCCTTTGCGATTTTACTTTTGTTACAATTGTCTTGGACTTCCGCTTTCGCAAAATTAAAATGGGGTTTTTATGGTATTATCGGGTTATTTGTATTGATGCATATTCCCTTGTCGAGTCTTTCTGGGATGCTTTTTCTATGTCTATTCTTTGGTCTTGCACTGTTAATTTACTACGCGAAAAAGAGAAGGTGGGGGCTAATTATATTTATTTTTTGCGCTGGATGTGTTATGGGGTTCTCGATTCTTAGGGTTCAGCCAAGCTTAAAAACGAATATTAATAATACTGTTGATTTAGTTGCTTCTTATGCTGCGTCACCTCAAAAATTCATTCAATCACGCCCATTTCCAATGCAAGGAAATGAAGCACGATTGGTGATTTGGACTGTTGCCTTTGATATTTTTATGGATCATCCTTTTGGGGTAGGTTTAGGGAATTTAGAAGAAATGATGCATCAACGTCTCGTTGGTCTTGGTTTACAACAACAGGCGGACTTAAATTACAATCCGCATAATCAATTTCTTCAAATTGCCGCTGAGTTGGGGGTGATAGGATTAGGCTTAATCCTACTAATAGTTGCCTATGGATTTTATTGGTCTATTACAACTAAAAATTACTTGCTCTTACTGGTGATTGCTAGTCTTTTTATTAATTGTCTGTTTGAATCTATGCTTCAACGGCAATCAGGTATAGTATTTTATTGTTTTTGGATTTGTCTCTTGTCAAGTCGAATGTATAACAAAGAAATCAAATGAAATTATTAATTCTTACTCAGTATTATCCCCCAGAAATTGGTGCACCGCAAAATAGATTGCATGAGTTGGCAATCCGATTAAAGGCTGCAGGAATGGAGGTCGAGGTTCTGACTGCATTACCGAATTATCCGGGAAGGGAAATTCTTCCAAGCTATAAAAATGGACGGAATCGCGAAGAAATTATCGATGGTATTTCTGTGCATCGATCAGGAATTTATGTATCGCGTTCCAATGGAATTGTTAAACGTCTTCTTAATTATTTTTCATTTGTTTGGACAAGCTATCATCGTGGTAAAAAATTGGGGAAATTTGATTTTTTAATGGTTGAGAGTCCCCCTTTATTTTTAGGGTATTCGGCTATTCGGCTTTCTAAAAAACTGAAGGCGAAGTTGATTTTTAATGTCTCTGATTTATGGCCTGAATCTGCAGAAAAATTAGGAATTGTCACGAATAAATATTTATTGAAATTAGCCTACCAATTAGAAGCGAAGTGTTATAAGGAAGCTTATTTAGTTACGGGGCAAACACAAGGAATTGTGGATGACATTTCCTTTAGATTCCCATCCAAACGAATTTATTATTTACCAAATGGAGTTGACACATCTTTTTATGATCCGCAAAAGGTTATAGCCGGTGACTTTCGAGAGCGAAACGGTTTCAAAGCAACTGATTTTTTGATTTTTTACGGCGGAATTTTAGGGCATGCGCAAGGATTGGAAGTTGTTTTGAATGCTGCGAATTTACTAAAGGATCAGCGTCATGTTCATTTCATTCTTCAAGGAACGGGCCCTGAGCAAGAGCATTTATTACAGCTAAAAGCAAACTTGGATTTGAAGCATGTCCATTTTTTTGAACCGGTTCAAAAGCAAGAGATGCCTTCTATAATTCAATCGATTGATGTTGCTATTATTCCTTTAAAAAAATTACTACTATTTGAAGGAGCTATTCCTTCTAAAGTATATGAAGCGCTAGCTATGAAAAAACCCTTGCTTTTAGGTGTTAGTGGTGAAGCAAAGAGACATTTCATTGATAAGGCAAAAGCTGGATTGTATTTTGAACCTGAAAATCACGATGATTTAGCCAGGCAAATAATGGTCCTTGTTGAAAATCCGGAAGACCTTGCTGTTATGGGGGAAAATGCTCGCAATTATGTTTCTAATAATTTTGACCGAGATAAAATTGCGAAAGATTTTTTAGCTCAATTGGTTTGAGCTATTAAGAACATTGTTTGTATTTATTCAAATTTGTTAATTTTGAAGTATGATACCATTCTCTCCTCCCCGTATTGATCAAAAAATTATAGATGCTGTTGTAGAAACACTCCACAGCGGCTGGATTTCTACCGGTCCTAGAACAAAGCTATTCGAAAAGAAAATTACCGAATACTGTGGCTGTAAAACTACTGTTGCCGTTAGTGCTTGGACGACGGGCATGGAGGTGTTTTTGCGTTGGTGGGGTATTGGTCCTGGCGATGAGGTAATTATTCCTGTTTATACCTATTGTGCAAGTGCTAACGTGGTTCTACATACCGGGGCAAAGCTGATTATGGTTGATATAAATCAAGATGACTTTAATATTTCAATAGAAAAAATAAGGGCTGAAATTACGCCTAATACTAAAGTCATAATGCCTGTTGATATTGCTGGTTTACCC
>Ga0209550_10005394_pt1 | contig 11991 bp, 13 predicted proteins | sample LauGreSuBDMM15SN_2_FD_187567 | JGI IMG/M metagenome (GOLD analysis project Ga0209550, IMG submission 187567) | Freshwater lake microbial communities from Lake Michigan, USA - Su13.BD.MM15.SN (SPAdes) (version 5) | ecosystem: Environmental > Aquatic > Freshwater > Lake | place: Lake Michigan... | reverse complement strand
TCTCATTGGTTCGATTGGAGTTTGGCCGCGCTTTTTCAATGATCTCAGCAACAACGGCTTATCACAGTGGCTTGGGGCAATTTCCTATCCTCTGTATCTCTGGCACTGGCCCGCCTTGGTACTGCCGAGCACCGCACTTGGACGGCCGTTGGATTTAAAGGAACGTGGCCTCTGCATACTCCTAACCATTGTTCTGGCCCATTTCACTAGTAAATATATCGAGCAACCGCTAAGACACAAGAATTTTGCCCATAAAAAGGTTTATTTATTCTTTGCATCAACAACAATCCTTTCTCTCCTTGCCGGTTTAGTGATCTCCTCGACTTCATCGTCGACGATTGCCGTTGCAGGAACAAACTATAAATTTGATCTAACCCAAGTCATTAAAAAACCATTGATATACGATGACGGCTGCCATGTGAACTATGGTGAAACAGAGTCTGGCGATTGCACCTATGGTCTTAGAAACTCAAAGATAACTGTTGTCCTCTATGGCGACTCACATGCGGCGCAATGGTTTCCGGCTTTGGAGACACTGGCTAATGAGCGTGGGTTCAAATTGGTTTCTCTCACAAAGTCGGCTTGTCCCTCTGTTGATGTACCTCGTGATGACAAGGGGGCATATAAGAATGTTGAGTGTGATAAGTGGCGGGAGAATTCAATTTCGCGCATAAAGCAACTCCAACCCGCAGCTGTCATCGTAAGTAGTTTTCAGTACTACACCCAAGCGCGTGGTTTTTCTGATCGTACGAAGTGGTGGATGGCTGGGCAAGAACGATTGTTTGCAGATTTGCGCGGTTGGTCGGAGCATCTATTTTACATAAGCGATACACCACACCCAGTGCGGGATATCCCAAATTGCTTGTCATCTAGAGATTCTCAATCATGTGACTCTACGGAGAAAAGCCCAGTCCAAATCATCAGTGGATTTAAAGGAATCGATCCAACCCCTTGGTTGTGTGCACAATTCTGCCCAGCTATTCAGAACGGTTATGTCGTCTACCGCGACGCATCACATATATCTATAGCCACCGCACTGGCATTGAAGCCACAACTTGAAGCAGCTTTGATTGCGAAGGGGCTATTTTCATAGAGCTATGGCAAGATGCGCACCATGGCTGAGTTGACCTATTATTGCGGGACGATGGATAGTGGAAAGTCCACCTTGGCCCTACAAACAGCCCATAACCACCAAAGTCGGGGTCGAACTGGGCTGATTTTTACCAATAACGATCGTGCCGGCAGCGGGGTAATCTCAAGTCGACTAGGTCTTTCTAGCCCGGCCATTGAAGTAACTCCTGTCATGGATTTACATAAGTTAGTTGTTGACCAATTATCCATGGGCGAACGAATTGATTACATCATTTGCGACGAAGCTCAATTTTATGAGAGCGAGCAGATTGATCAATTGGCCAAAATAGTAGATGGACTTGGTATAGATGTTTTTGCTTTTGGCATCTTGGCAGATTTTCGCACCAAACTTTTTCCAGGCTCTGCTCGATTAGTAGAGTTGGCAGATCGGGTGAACACACTGCAGGTTGAGGCACTTTGTTGGTGTGGTGCGCGCGCAACGCACAACGCCCGCACCATTGGTGGAGTAATGGTTGTCGAAGGTGCGCAGGTTGTTGTCGGAGATGTATCTACAGATGCCGATGTGGCTTATGAAGTCTTATGCCGAAGACATCACATGCGTCAAGTAACAGCGCGCGTTTCAGGTGCTGCGCACACATCGTCTCTTTCTCTGCCCTTCAAGGAATAAAGATCCTCGGCAACTAAAACGAATGGACGAGCAATGCAAGAATCGGAGCTATAGCTAAGGCTGGTAATAAATTACCCACAGCGACTGTCTTAATATTGAGCAACTTCAATGCGATACAAATCAACATAATTCCACCAACAACTGTCATTACATCTACTTGATATCCGGTGAGAATTTCACCTAAGCCCAAACCGATCACGGTCCAAATACCTTGATAGATACCAACAGGAATGGCTGAGACTGCTACGCCCCAGCCCAGGGATGTCGCAAAAGCCATCGCGGCGAAAAAGTCGAGAGTGCTTTTTAGAATTAATTGATCTATCCCTGTTCCCATGCCATCACTGATGCTGCCTAATATCGCTAGTGGCCCAATTGCAAATAACAGGGATGCTGTAACGAACCCTTCAACAAATGTAGAGTCATTTGAAGCCTTAAACTTGATACGCAGAGTTTCTCCCAAAGTATCCAAACGATTTTCGAGCTTAAGAGCCGAACCGATTAATCCTCCGATTAAAAGTGAACCAAGAACTACAAGTAAGGTCCAACCCTTTGGCAGTGAATTGATGTAACGATCAGACCACAAAGGAATTAATGCAGAAGCTGCGCCTAATAGGGTCACCAAACCCAAAACATCAGTAAGTAAAGTTCTAGTTGGCTTCTTCATTCGATTGCCCACTAGAACACCTAGTGATGCTCCAGAAATGATGGTCACAATATTTATGATTGTGCCTACGCCTGGAAACATATGGCGATTATACTCATGCAATGTCCAATCCATTCCTGGAATTTCTGCGTCCTCACAAAACGGTGCCTCATACTCCATGGACAGCCACATCTAGATGGGACCTATCCCCTCTTCGAACCGCAGTTCTTTTTTTTGGGCTGTTTATTTTTGGACTTGGCGATTCATTATTGATTCAAAGTGAAATTGGAAATGCGCCATGGTCTGTTTTGGCTCAAGGAATATCAGCTAAATTGGATATAACAATGGGGTGGTCAACTTTTGCAATCAGCTCGGTGGTGTTGCTTCTTTGGATTCCCCTGAAAGAAAAGCCCGGCTTTGGTACCTTGTCTAATATCGCTTTGATCGCAATTGCTATTCAAGTAGGAGTCACAATCTTTCCTGCACAAGACTCTTATCCGGTTGGAATTATGTATTGCCTCATTGGAATTGCGTTGGTAGGTATTGGTTCGAGTTTGTACATAACATGCGGATTAGGTCCAGGACCTCGTGATGGTTTGATGACCGCACTCCACCATAAATCCGGAGTTCGGATTGGTCGCGTCCGATTGGCGATTGAAGGCACTGTCTTGGTGGCTGGTTGGCTCCTAGGAGGAACCGTTGGGCTCGGCACGCTCATGTTCGCAGCCTTGATCGGACAATCAATCGCTATATCTCTGGGAGTCGTTTCAAGGATTACCACTAGGTAGGGCGTACGCTCGAGGCATCTTCCCAGGGTTGTGCACCCTTTCAGCACACGGGGTCGCAAACACCCCCGTTAACAAAATGAGAAAGGCTCACATAATGCTGAATTCGTATTTTAAAATCACAGAACGTGGTTCTTCGATAGCCCAAGAGGTTAGAGGCGGACTAGTTACTTTCTTTACCATGGCATACATCGTTGCGCTCAACCCACTCATTCTGGCAACAACAGATGGAGCGGGCGAATTTATTGGTGGCGGCGATAGAACAAATGCAATCATTATTGTTGCTGCAGGAACTGCACTCATTGCGGGAATTTTAACTATTCTGATGGGGGCAGTTGCCAATTTTCCTCTAGCACTTGCCACCGGCCTTGGTCTAAACACCTTTGTTGCAGTTTCCATCGCTAAGGACTCAACATGGGCCCAAGCCATGGGCTTAGTCTTGATTGAAGGAGTTTTAATTTTAATTCTTGTTCTCACAGGTTTTAGAGTTGCTGTTTTCAAGGCTATTCCAACCGCGCTAAAAGTTTCGATCTCGGTGGGTATCGGTTTATTCATCGCTCTGATTGGTCTCGTAGACGCCGGGTTCGTGAGAAGAACTCCCAATGCCGTGTGGGGAAGCATTAATTCTAAACCTTCTGCTGTGCCATTAGAACTCGGAGATGGCGGAGAACTAGTTGGGTGGCCAATCGTTGTCTTTGCCTTTGGTCTCTTTCTTACAATCGTTCTAATGATCCGCAAGATAAAGGGTTCGATTCTTATTGGAATCGTTTCTTCAACAATCCTTGCACTCATAGTCGAGACACGTTTCAAAGTCGGAAACAGCTTTGTTAGCCCGACAGAATCAAACCCTCGTGGATGGGGTCTGAATACCCCCGCATTGCCAAAAGATGCAACTGGTTCTCTCAATTTAGCTGATACACCTCGCTTTGACACGCTTGGTTTGGGATTCGAAGATATCTTCGGAGCATTCACCAATCCAAAAACAGGTGCATTAGCTGCTTGTCTTCTTGTTTTCACCCTACTGCTCGCAGACTTCTTCGACACCATGGGAACTATGACTGCAATCGGAAATCAAGCAGGATTAGTTGACAAGGATGGCAATGTAGAAGGAGCTAACAAGATCCTTATTGTTGACTCTATCGCTGCTGCCGCTGGTGGCGCTGCCGGAGTCTCTTCCAATACCAGCTACATAGAATCTGCTGCCGGTGTTGGCGAAGGTGCACGAACAGGCCTTGCTTCAATTGTTACCGGTATCGCATTCTTGCTAACTACATTCCTTGCGCCTCTTGTAGCAATAATCCCTTATGAGGCTGCAACACCTGCCTTAATTATTGTCGGGTTCCTCATGATGAAACAGGTCAAGAACATCGATTGGGAAGATCTAGGCATAGGTATTCCAGCTTTCCTAACAATCATCTTGATGCCATTTACTTACAACATTTCAGTGGGTATCGGCGCAGGTTTTGTTACACACGTGGTAATCCGCTTAGTTCAGGGACGTAGAAAAGAAGTACACCCACTACTACTTCTTGTCGCGGGTCTGTTCATGATCTACTTCTTGTCCTCTCCAATAAATACGTGGATTGGCTAGAAACCTTTAACATAAAAGGCCCTCGGGAGACCGGGGGCCTTTTTCTTTGAAAAAATCTACCAACGTATAGAAGATTGTTTTTTTGCAATCAAAATATCGTTACAACGTGAGAAGGGCTTCGAACCAAAAAACCCTCTATATGCTGACAGCGGACTTGGATGGGCGGATTGAATGCGCCATTGGGTAGAAAAATAAGGAGCTAACTCCCCCGCACTTTTACCCCACAAAATCGCCACAACTTGATGCTTTCCTAACTCTTTTGCGACCGCATCTGTTATCTCTTGCCACCCAATATCGGAGTGGGAAAGGGATGAACCCGTTTGAGTAGTTAATACACGATTGAGAAGCATTACGCCTTGATCAAACCAATCAGACAGATCTCCCTTCTTTCTGTTGATCCCACAATCATTGGACAGTTCTGTAAATATATTTCTCAGTGAAGGCGGCAAGGGCGTGACCGAATCATTTACGGAAAATGCTAAGCCGTGTGCGTGACCCTGCGTTGGATATGGATCTTGTCCAAAGATAACTGCTGAAGTTGAATCGATTGACCGCGTTAATGATCTGAAAATGTCTGAAAAATTTGGACTGATATCGTCGCCAAGTGACCGCTCGATCTTGGCTATTGAACCGATGTAAGGTTGCAGAACCTCTTTCCAATCAGGGTGGAGCTGATCAAATAGTTGCGCGCGCAAAATATCGACCATCCTCAGGCGAGACGGTAATAGAGGTCCCGAAAACTGAGGATACGTGATCAGAAGTTACGACTTGGTCGATAGGACCGGATACGGCGATCAGACCGTCCTTAAGTAAAAGTGCATGTGTTGTACCTACAGGAATCTCTTCTATATGGTGAGTTACCAAAATCGTTGCAGGAGCTGCCGGATCTGCCGAAAAATTTGCAAACCGACGCAAGAGATCCTCGCGACCACCGAGATCTAAACCCGCAGCTGGTTCATCTAGCAGTAACAGTTCGGGATCTGTCATCAAAGCCCGCGAAATCTGAACGCGCTTTTTCTCACCTTCGCTAAGAGTTCCGTAGGTGCGCTCGCCAAGTTCTCTTACGCCAAAAGTTGTCAGTAACGCCATCGCTCGGGATTCATCCCAGAGATCGTAATCCTCATTCCATCGGCCTAAAATTGCATAGGCAGCGGTGAGAACAACATCCTTAACAGTCTCATCATAAGGAATATCTTCGGCAATAACAGAACCACAGAGTCCGATTCGCGTTCTTAATTCAAAAAGATCCACCATTCCCATTTGTTTATCTAAAACTCGAACCACACCTTGGGTAGGGAAAATTTTCGTTGCAAGTATCTGCAGCAGAGTAGATTTGCCTGCGCCGTTTGGACCTAAAACAACCCATCGCTCGCCCTGGGTGATCGCAAAATTAAGCGGACCCAAAATAACTCTTTCGCCCCTGCGAACTGAGACATCACTAAGGCTTAAAACAGTGGTACTCATTGTGCAAAAGATAGTGGCTATATGAGGGAATAGGGGTTAAAGCCTCGCCATTAGACGGAGTGTTTCACGATAACCTTGCCCTCTTATGACAGAAAATAGTGCACAACCAGAGCAGTTCACAGGCCTCATCCTTTTAACAGGCGTTGATGCACCCGGTATCGCTTCCTCACTTTTTGAAACTCTTGCTCCATTTGCTGTACATGTCGACGATATCGAACAAATTGTTATAAGCAACCGTCTGATCTTGACCGTTCTGATCGGAGCAAACCCTGCTCACCAAAGCGCTATTGAAGTGGACCTCGATACTTGCGCTTCTCAGCTAGGAGTAGATATTGCAACACTATTTGGCAAGACCGATCTTGCATCTATGCCACGAGATTTAGTTTACTTACTCATCAGCGCTCCGAAGTTACACCCACGAGAACTTGCGCTAGCCACTCAAACGATCACTAACACTGGGGCAAATATCGAGAGCTTTGCTCGAACATCCGACAATCCGATCTCTATCCAGATTACTCTCTCTGGCGCATCTGCAAGGGAGCTTGAATCAGTATTTAACTCCTTGGTCTTTGACAATGAAACGACGATTTCAGTAAGCGCTCGTTAGATACATGGACTTTGTAAAGCGACTGGTGCAGCTAGACGTCGACTCCACCTTCATTCAACAGGAGGCTATCGAACTTTTAGCGGCAAAAGCTGGTGTATTAGAACAGGTATCTGCCATTACTGAATCGGCAATGCGCGGAGAATTAGATTTTGAGCAAAGTTTGCGTACGCGAGTGAGCCTACTTAAAGGATTGCCAGAATCTGCCATCACTGCAATTCAAAAAGAAATTACTCTCACCGATGGGGCGCGAGATTTGGTGAGTACCCTCCACGCCAAAGGACACAGTGTCGCCCTTGTTTCAGGTGGTTTCATTGACATCATCCAACCCATGATTGATTCTTTATCGATCAGCTACTACAAGGCGAATAAACTCGAAATAGTCGGTGGAGTCTTAACTGGGCACCTGATAGGCCCTGTAATTGATCGCGCCGCAAAGGCAGCTGCACTCATTGAATTTGCAACCGCTAGTGGAGTGCACATCGAAGATACCGTAGCTATTGGTGACGGTGCTAATGATCTAGACATGATGGCAGTCGCAGGATTGAGTATCGCTTTTAATGCTAAACCCATAGTTGTTCAAGGTGCAGATTTTTCGATCAACGAACCTTCTTTAAGTTCAGTTGTTGAATTGATCGGATTGGGCTAAAAACTACAAACGACAAGCGTGAATATCTGTCACTAAGATTCCTCGCGCTCCAAGTGCCCACAATTCATCCATGACTCGATTAGTTTCCTTTCGCAAGACCATGGCGCGCACGGCGACCCAATCCTGCTTCTGAAGTGGAGAAATTGTAGGAGACTCTAAGCCAGGTGTTATAGCGCAAGCTTTATCAACCAGAGTCTTAGGGATGTCGTAATCAAGCAAAACATAGCGTCGTGCAGTAACTACACCCTGTAAGCGGCGGATGAGAATCTCTAATTCAGCAGGAAGCGCCGTATCTCTACGCATGATTACTATTGCTTCGCTGGTCAAAATTGGTTCTCCAAATATTCTTAAGCCTGCTTGACGCAAAGTATTTCCAGTACTTACTACGTCAGCAATCACATCAGCAACTCCTAAGCGAACACTACTTTCTACTGCCCCATCTAGTCGTACTATCTGCGCCTTAATGCCAAGTGCTGCAAGGCTATGTTCGACTAGACCAGGATAAGCAGTTGCTACGCGCTTACCGGATATGTCCTGTACCGACCAATCTTTATCACTAGGTGCTGCAAAACGAAAGGTGGAGCTGCCAAAATCTAAGGACAATATTTCATCGGCAGCTGCACCAGAGTCAATGAGAAGATCCCGACCAGTTATACCCGCTTCTAATTCACCAGAACCTACATACACAGCTATATCGCGTGGTCGCAAATAATAAAATTCGACACTGTTTTCGTTATCGATAAGAACGAGATCTCGACTATCTGTGCGTTGGCGATATCCGGCTTCTTTCAAGATAAGCATTGAACTTTCCGCTAATGAACCCTTGTTGGGTACTGCTATTCGCAACATTATTTTCTCCTAAAGGAACTTATAGACATCATTGATTGATAGCCCACGAGCAAGCATCAATGTTTGCAGGTGATAAATAAGTTGGCTGATTTCCTCTGCCAACGCTTCATCGGACTCGTGCTCTGCAGCAAGCCATACCTCGCCCGCCTCTTCTAGGATCTTTTTTCCGATGTTGTGGATACCAGCATCAATAGCATCAACGGTGCCTGAACCTTCTGGACGAGTTAAGGCCTTTTCGCTCAGTTCAGCCCACAGGGATTCAAAGGTTTTCATGGTGAGAGTTTACAGGAGAGTTACTTGCTCCCGTGTGCAGTTGCAAACTCTCTCAGTGAGACCACCATTGCAGCTGGATCAGGAGAATTAAAGACCGCGCTACCGACTACGAATGTGTCGGCACCAGCATCTAGAGCCATCTCAATAGTTTTCATCGATATTCCACCATCTACTTGAAGCCAAATCGGTCGGTTTCCAATTATTTCTCGTGTGCGACGGACCTTATCCATCATCGATTCCATAAAACTCTGCCCACCAAAACCTGGTTCGACCGTCATGATCAGAAACATATCGACATCATCAATCATCCACTCGTAATCGGTGATGTCTGTATTTGGCTTAACTCCAAGACTCGACCGTGCGCCAGCTTTTCGAATATTCTTCAGAGTTTGGGGAATATCCTTCGTTGCTTCAGCGTGAATCGTGACAGAAGCACAACCGATTTCAGCGTACTGAACTGCAATTTCATCCACATTAGCAACCATGAGATGTGCATCCACCGCCAGTACAGAGGATCTGATTATTGTCGAGGCGGCCTCAAAATCGAAGGTGAAATTGGGTACAAAAACATCATCCATTACATCTAGGTGTAGCAAATCGGAAACACCAGCGATCCGTCTAATTTCTTGATCTATTTGTGAGAAATCAGCATTTAGAATGCTGGGAGTTATTCGAATATCACGACTCATGAGCAAATCCTAACCAATGTCCTTTCGGAAAAGTGCAAGATACATCGCATCGGTGCCATGTTTATGAGTCCACAGTGACATTGCACCATCGCGTGTAGCCCCATAAAGGGAAGATGGCAGAAATTCATCCACAACTATCTGTTGTAGATCGTGATGCTTCTTTTTAATATCTGCTACCTGAATGCTGGTTTCTGCTAGATGCGGAGAACATGTTGCATACCCCAGAACTCCGCCAGGATTTAGTGCTTGAATAGCTGAGTCAACTAGTTCACGCTGCAACTGGGTCAATGCCCGTAAATCCTGCAAGCTCCGACGCCAGCGCACCTCTGGTCTCCTACGCAACGCTCCTAGACCTGTACAAGGAGCATCAATTAAAATGGCATCAAATTTCTCAGTCAACAAACCAATAGTGCGTCCATCAGAAACCAATACCCGGTCACCGTGCACAACTTGTTTTACCAACTCAGCCCGCACACTAGAGATTTCATTGGCGGTAAAGAGTATTCCTCGATGTCTCGCGATGCTTGATAACAATGCAGCTTTCCCACCAGGCCCGGCGCATAAATCCAACCAACTTGTTCCACCTGCTACCTTTGAAAAAACCTCTGCTACAAGTTGCGAACCTTCATCCTGCACACCAATTTTTCTGGCCTTGATCAAATCAAGTGCGCCAGGATTTCCTTTCCAATAAGCCCCATAAGGAGAAAATTCCGTTGGTTCTCCCCCGATCTCCACTAAATCCCGTTGAGTAGAAAAACCAGGCCAGGATACTAAGGTCGGCGTCGCAGCTTCATTATTTATTCTTAGTGCTGCTTCAACTTCATCCCAATTTTTTAAGAGATCGTAATAAGCAGACACGATCCACTCGGGATGTGAGTATGCGATAGCTAAGCGTTCTACCGAATCTGATATCGCATCCAGAGGCATGAACCATTCCTCAATAGTTTTACGAGTAACGCTACGCAGAAGGGCATTTACGAAACTAGCCTTTGACTCGCCAATTCGTTTGCGCGCTACCTCTACCGTTGCAGCGACTGCAGCGTGGTCTGGTATCCGCATTTCGTGGATTTGATGAACTCCTAGTCGACAGATGTCTACAATACCGGGATCGACTTCAGACCAAGGTCGATCGCTGATTTGAGCCAAAACCCAATCATGTTTGCCTTGCATCCGGAGTGTGCCGTATAAAAGTTCTGTCACCAAGGAACGATCTCGATCATCTAACTTTCTTGCATTTAACGCATGAGGCAAGAGCAAATTCGAATATCCCTCGTTGCGATTAACTTCGGTCAATACGTCAAAGGCCAATAAACGAGCAGCGTCTGGCTTAGGTGACTTAAATGTATTCCGACGGGCCTCAACCAAAAACTTCACCCTCGGTCAACCGCGCCCCACGAGCCCAATCAATAGCATTCATCTCTTTCTTACCAGCTGGAATAACTCTCAAAAGCTCTAGCGCGTTCGAACCGGTTGAAACAATGACAGAGTTATCAATAACCGAAACCTGTCCAGGTTTGCCAATAACTTCGGGAAAAACCTCAACCGCACATACCTTAAACGGTTCACCTTTCCAGATTGTCCACGCACCTGGTTCATATGTAAATGCCCGAATTGCGTTGGAGATTTGTGTAGCGTCTTGATTAAAATCAATCTTTGCCTCGGCCTTACTAATTTTCGCTGCAGTAGATGCAACGCCTACTTGTGCGTGAGGATCTTGTCCGCTTTGAATCATTTCAAAGGAGCGTTTGACGACTTCAGGACCAAGATTGGCTAGGTGTTCCAGTAATTCAAGGCTTCTCCAAGAAGGATCAATATCAATCGACTCTTGGGTAAATATCGGGCCTGTGTCCATACCTTTATCTAATTGGAAAACAGTTACGCCAGTTACTGTTTCTCCCCTATGTAACGCCCTTTGCGCCGGTGCAGCCCCCCTGTATGCAGGGAGTAATGAAAAATGAAGATTTAGAAAACCTCTTTTAGGCAAAGCGAGAATACTTTCGGGGAGCAAAACTCCGTAGCCAATTGTCAGAACTAGCTCTAACTGCTCTATTTTTCCAATCAACTCATCTGAATTCTCAGGCTTTACGAGGGGAATCTGATGATTGTGTGCCCAGTCAGCCACTACGGATTGTTGCATAAGACGACCGCGTCCTGCTGGACGATCAGGTTGTGTTATGACTAACGAAACTTCATGCTCGGATTGTAATAACCAATTTAAGGTGGGTATCGCTACATCCGGAGTAGCAGCTACTCCGATACGCATTAAGAAATCCGTCCGAAAATTGTGTGTGGTGAATCCTTAACCTCGATAGCACGTCCCTGCTCGAAAGCCAGGTTGAACCACTCTGACTCACGAATCTCCTTCATAGCTAACTTGCGATCATCAGGTAAAAGCTTGTCTATGAAAAGAATCCCATTCAAATGATCAGTCTCATGCTGCAAAGCGCGGGCTAAAAACTCCGAACCTTCGACAGTAATTGGTTCCCCATGCATATTAAATCCCTTAGCAACTGCTCGCATCGCACGTGGAGTTTGATAACGAATCTCTGGAAATGACAGACAACCCTCTTCACCATCTTGCATCTCTTCGCTCAAGGTTAAGACCGGGTTTATTAAGTGGCCTAGCTCTTCATCTACATCCCACACAAAAACACGCAATGGAACGCCTATCTGTGGGGCCGCTAG
>Ga0209550_10005392_pt1 | contig 11993 bp, 8 predicted proteins | sample LauGreSuBDMM15SN_2_FD_187567 | JGI IMG/M metagenome (GOLD analysis project Ga0209550, IMG submission 187567) | Freshwater lake microbial communities from Lake Michigan, USA - Su13.BD.MM15.SN (SPAdes) (version 5) | ecosystem: Environmental > Aquatic > Freshwater > Lake | place: Lake Michigan, USA... | reverse complement strand
CCCCGGGCGGGCTTGCGGTGGACGAATTGTTGGGCTGGTGAGCTTGCGTCTTCAAAACGACGCCTCTAAGGATTCAAGGACGCCAGTGCCCCCAGATCGAAGAAGAAAAGGATCAAAGGCTTGCAGAATCGCAGGTTGACGGATTACGCGAAACTGCTTCGAGCCGCCTCGGCGTACTCAATCACAAGTTGCACCGTAATTCGGCCATTCCAGACGTTTTGATCTAGCCGGTAGGCCACTTTCACAAACTCGGGCAGGCTATCGACACGGTTAAACCAAATGGCGTCAAAGCGCTGGTGACCGCGTTCGAGCGAGAGCTTTAGGTGTTTTTCGCCCACTAATTTCTGGCTACGCACCATAAAGTCGTCTAAAAATAATGGTGCGGCAAAGCCCGCGCCCCAAACCTCTTGTTCTAGCATCACAGCAACTTGTGCGTTGGCAAAGCCTTGCTCTAGAGAACCATCGGTTTCAATCAAGGGCTCAAAGCTTTTTCGCCCGGTCAATTCAATCACGGCTTGCTCAAAGGCGGGTGAGAACTGTTCAAAATTGTCACGCCCAAGGGTTAAGCCCGCAGCCATCGCGTGGCCACCAAATTTGCGGATCAGGCCTGGGTGGCGCTTTGAGACCAAATCCAGTACGTCGCGCAGATGCACGTCGGGGATTGAGCGGCCGGAGCCGCGCAGTTCATCGTCACCGGCGGGGGCAAAGGCGAGCGTGGGGCGAAAGAATTTTTCTTTTAGGCGTGAGGCCACCAAGCCCACCACGCCCTGATGCCAATCGGGATGAAACACGCACACCGACGCCCCGATCTTGCCTGCTTGGATTTGCTCGGTGGCGGCTAAGGCCTGCTCTTTCATGACCCCTTCAATTTGTCGGCGCTCGCGATTGATGGTGTCGAGTTCGCGTGCAAGTTTGAGCGCTTGAGTATCGTCATCTGTGGTGAGGCAACGAATCCCTAAGCCCATGTCGGCTAAGCGACCTGCGGCATTGATGCGCGGGCCTAAGGCAAAGCCTAAATCAAAGCCACTCGCCGCTTGTGGATTGCGCGCTGATACGGCAAACAACGCCCGGATGCCAGGCTGCATCAACCCGCGGCGCATACGATCTAGGCCGCGCGTAACTAGTAAACGATTGTTTGGATCGAGCTTGACCACGTCGGCCACGGTTCCTAGTGCAACCAAATCCGCTAAAGCGTCTAAGCGCGGCCCACCGTTTTCTGGGTACACACCGCGCGTGCGAAGTTCAGCGCGCAAGGCCAGCATCAGATAAAAAATGACCCCAACACCAGCAAGATTTTTTGACGTAAACCCACAGCCGACTTGGTTAGGATTGACGATTGCAAGCGCGTCGGGCAAGGTTTGGCCAGGTAAGTGATGGTCGGTGACGATCACGCCGATGCCTTGCGCGTTGGCCTCGGCTACGCCTTCAACACTGGCAATGCCGTTGTCAACGGTAATAATTAGGTCGGGCTTGCCGGCGTGATGCAGCAGGGCTAAGTCGACCACCGCAGGCGACAGGCCGTAGCCCGTTTCAAAGCGATTGGGTACTAAATAATCGACATCAGCACCCATGGCACGCAGGGCGCGCAGGCCCACGGCACACGCGGTGGCACCGTCGCAGTCATAATCCGCCACGATCAGCATTTTTTTGTTGGCTGCGATCGCATCGGCCAGCAGTTTGGCGGCATGCTCTGCGTGGGTGAGCGTGGTGGGCGCTAGCATGGCCGGCCACTCAAGTTGCACATCCTTGGTTTGGGTAATGCCGCGCGCCGCCCAAAGCCTGGCTAGCAGCGGGTGCACCCCTGAAGCCTCAAGCCGCTGGGTGGTCGTCAGATCGACGCGTCGGACGGTTAGTTTGGGAGATTCCACCAGGTGTTCCAGGGTTGTGGGCGTGGTGCGATTAGGACGTGCCACCAGCGTTTGCGTGCGGGGGTCAAGACGACGGCACGTTGTTGACCGGTTAAGGTCAGAGTTGTGTTGGGGGGCAAAGCGCCGAGGTGTTCAGACAAAGCTGGTAGGGCCGCGATCCATGCAGCCCAGTCGTTTTGCAAGTAAGAAGTGTGCAGCTCTTCGTAGGTCAGGGCTTGTGAAAGACTGCCAGACGATGCTTGCGTGGGGGGCCTCGACCCTAATTTAATTGGTGTTTGCCTTTCCATCTGACGAGAGGTCTGTACTTGCGCTTGGGCCGAACCAATAGCCAGCGTCTGAGCCTGCAGTGATGGCTGCACAGGCATTTGCGCCGGAGACCAACCCTGCGCGCCACCAAACAGCCATAGGCTATTAATTGGCGCTTCGCCGCGCTCGGCCCGAGCGAGGTTGACTGGGTGCTCGTGCCACACCATTTGTATCTCGTTCAACAGACGGCGCCACTCGCGAAGGCTGTCTTCTTGTGGCCACCAGTCTGACAGTCTCATCTCAGCCATCGCCGCGGGCGTCAGCGATCTTGTGCTGGCACTTGGGTCAAGCCAGATCCGCCAATGCCTGTTATTAAGCGGTAAGGCCGAAATCGCTCGGTCGGCCCACAGCCCAGACACCGCGTCAAATAAGGCATCAGCCTCGGCAGTGGTGACCTCAAACGAGGCCGGATGGGCAATGGTTGCGCCTTCGCGCCCGACCGATATCGCGCTTAATTCGGCCAGCCACACTGTTTCAGAGGGGTTTTTGACCCCCGCGTGCAGCGCCGCGAGGCCCGTGCCTAGGTTGGCGCCCGCAGGCGGCGTATAGCCCAGTTGTTGTAGCCTAACCGCCTCAAAAGGCGTGCAACCGGTGTGTTCGGGGGCAAGCTCTTGCACGGTTGCGACTAGCGTTTTTAGACGCTCGACTAACGCAGGGCAGTGCTGCTCAATCTGTGGAATCAGATCTTTGGCGACGTTAGAGGGGGGCAGTGCCCCAGGAATCAAAAGATGCATACATGGATTGTAGTGGGATGCCGAGCGGTTTGTTGAACCAATCCGGAATGCTTGGATGGTAGAACATGCCAGATGAACGGTTAGCGATCGAACGAATCCACAGTGGTCAGTCAAGGGTTAGCGATCGAACGAATCCAAAGCGGTCAGTCAAGGGTTAGCGACCGAACGAATCCACAGTGGTCAGTCAAGGGTTAGCGACCGAACGAATCCACAGTGATCTGTCACAGGTTTGATGCAATAATGCCGCTGTGTTCAAACTACCTTACGAATTGTGGATTGGCGCCCGTTATGCGGGGCTTAGCAGCTTGCGCGGTCGCAAAGGCCGACGTGATGGCTTTGTTTCGTTTGTCGCAGCGACTTCAATGGCTGGCATCGCCTTGGGTGTGGCGGCTCTGATCGTCGTGTTGTCAGTGATGAACGGTTTTCAAAAAGACGTGCGCGATCGCATGTTGTCGGTATTGCCTCACATTGAAATCTACGCCCCAGGGGCCGATGCTGAACGCACGGTCAGCCAAGCGCCAGAGTTGATCGCTGCAGCAAAAAAATCAGCGGCTGTTTTGGCGGGCGCACCCTTTGTTTCGGCTCAGGGCATGGTGATGCGAGGGCAAGAATTACGTGGCGTTCAGGTGCGTGGTATTGATCCGGTTGCTGAAAAAGATGTATCCCAAGTGGGTAGCCAGATGGTGCGTGGCCGTTTAACTGACTTGAAGGCGGGTGAATTCGGCATCGTGCTCGGGCAAGACTTGGCCGACGTTTTAAATGTGCGGATTGGCCAAACGATCATGATGCTGGCACCTTCTGCCAATATTAGCCCAGCGGGGTTTTCGCCACGGATGCGGCAGTTCACCTTAGTAGGTACGTTTCGCTCTGGACACTATGAATACGACTCGTCGCTCGCGTTTGTTGACGTGACCGATGCGGCTAAGCTGTTTCGCGACAGTGCCATGGCGGGGGTGCGCTTACGCGTCAATGATATGCATCGCGCCCCTCAAATTGCACAAGAGTTAGTGCCCTTATTGCCAACCACTGTGGCTGTGGCAGATTGGTCGCGCAACAATCGCACTTGGTTTGCTGCAGTGCAAACTGAAAAACGCATGATGTTTTTGATCTTGGCGTTGATTGTGGCGGTTGCGGCTTTTAACCTGTTGTCATCGCTTGTGATGGCGGTTAAAGACAAGCAATCTGATATCGCCATTTTGCGCAGCTTTGGTTCAACGCCTGGCGAAATTGCCCGTATATTTTTAGTGCAAGGCGCCTTGATTGGTGTGATCGGCACGCTGTTAGGGGTGCTGGGTGGCTCGGCGATTGCCTTCAACATTGATGTCATCGTGCCGGCAATCGAACGCATGGTGGGTGCTCAGTTCTTGCCACGCGAAATCTATTTCATCAGCACCTTGCCGTCTGATCCACGGCTGTCTGACATTACGAGCATCGGTATTACCTCGTTGATCATGTCGTTGTTGGCTACGCTGTATCCAAGCTGGCGGGCCTCGCGTCTGCAACCCGCTGAGGTGCTGCGCCATGACTGATTTCGCCTTGCAAGCCTCACACTTATCCAAACACTATGACGACGGTTTAACCCGCATTGATGTGTTGGTGGATGTCAGCATCTCGATTGCGCGCGGTGAAATGGTGGCGGTGGTGGGCGCCTCGGGTTCTGGCAAAAGCACACTGTTGCATGCTTTGGGCTTGCTGGATTTGCCAAGCTCGGGTTCGATCACCGTGTCTGGGCAAGCCACTGACGGTTTGTCTGAGGCCCAACGCAGTCGGCTACGCAATCATGCCCTGGGTTTTGTGTATCAGTTTCATCATTTGTTGCCTGAGTTTTCGGCTTTAGATAATGTGGCAATGCCCTTGATCGTGCGACGCGAGTCTCGCGAGCATGCTAGAGTTCAGGCGCAAAAGATGCTTGAACTGGTAGGTTTGCAAGCGAGGGTGCAGCATTTTCCGGGACAGTTATCGGGTGGTGAACGCCAGCGCGTGGCTTTGGCACGTGCCTTGGTTGCACAGCCCGCGTGTGTATTGGCCGATGAACCCACCGGCAATCTTGATCGCCATACCGCGCAGCAAATGTTTCACTTGCTTAAGCAAGTGAACGCCGAGGCAAAAACTGCCTTTTTGATTGTGACCCATGATCAAGAGTTGGCTGCCTTAGCTGATCGTCGCCTGTATATGGAGGCGGGGCGCTTGGTGGATGCGTCTTGACGCGATGCTGTTTGACACGCACTGTCACCTAGACGCGGCAGAGTTCGACCTCGATCGTGAGCAGGTGATTGCCCGCGCTCAAGCTGCTGGCGTACAAGCCATTGTCATCCCAGCAGTTGAAGTGGCGAACTTCGATCGTGTGAGTGTGTTGGCGCATTCATTTGCGCAAGGGTTTTACGCGCTTGGTATTCATCCAATGTATGTTGAACGCGCTGCACCAGAGGCCTTAGAGCAACTGCGTGAAGCGTTGCTGCAACATCGTTCTGATCCAAAGTTAATTGCGGTGGGTGAAATCGGACTCGATTTTTTTATCCCTGAAATTTCGTCTGGCGAGCCACGCACTAAGCAAGAAGTTTTTTACGAAGCGCAGTTAAAACTCGCACTTGAGTTTGATTTGCCTGTGCTGTTGCATGTGCGACGCTCGCAAGACACCTTATTAAAATACCTTAGACGCCATCGCGTGCGTGGTGGGATTGCACATGCCTTTAACGGCAGTATGCAACAGGCGCAGCAGTTTGTTGAACTGGGTTTTGCGTTGGGTATTGGTGGGGCGATGACATTTGATCGTGCGTTGCAGATTAGGCGCTTGGCCACAGAGCTTGAGTTAAGCGCCTTGGTGCTTGAGACCGATGCGCCTGATATTTCACCAGCGTGGCTGGCAAAGGGGGCTCGCAATGAGCCGCAAGAAGTGCTACAGATTGCGCAGACGCTTGCTGAACTGCGTGGGTGTTCTGTGGACGAGGTTGTGAAGTTGACTGCGCGGACTGCACGGCGGGTTTGCCCCGGCTTGGAGCTTTCTTCGCGTTAAGCTTTGTTTTGCGGCGCATTCGCTCTGAGCTTCATGTCATACGAAGTCGCAGCGGCGGTGTTAGCCGAGTAGGACAATTTGATCTAAATATGATTGCACTGATCTTCAACCCACGGCAGTATCACACGCTTTGTGTGAGGCATCATGGGGCGACTTTGTGCGTTAGCGATTGTCTTAGGTGCGGTAGTGGTGCAGTGTTTGCCAAGGCTGCTTGGCGTTAAAGGCCTGTTTGCCGCGAGCCTTGGTGGTACCGTTTTTCTTGCGGTACTGCTTGGGCGACACCTGAATATTTTGCAAAATCCGATTGTTGTCCTCAGAAATCTGCGGTCGCAAAACAAGACACACGTCAAACTCGAGAACGGCGCTCAACGACAGTTAGAATCGCGCTTGAACAGAGTCGTCGATTTGTTTTGGTTTGGCCTAGGGCGTGCGTCGTTAGTACTGATGGCTTTGCTGTTTAGCCTGACATGGACAACTTGGCGAGCAGAACAGCGCTTAAGCGCCGTGTTGTCGCATGAGCACGAAAACGTCGTCACACGCCTAACCTATCGAGTGACGTCGTTGCCCAACGACACCTCAGAGAGTGTGCGCTTCGAGGCACAAGTACTTGAGCCTTTTAAAGCAGGGGTACCAGCGTCTTTGCAAGTGTCTTGGTTAAAGACGCCAAGCATGCCTCAGGTGTTGCCTGGGCAAGTGTTTCGTGCTGCGCTGGTATTGCGGCGGCCGCATAGCAATCTCAATCCCCATGGCTTTGATTATGAGGGGCATCTCTTTGCAAAAAATATTCGAGCGCTCGGACGTGTGCGAGGTTTGCCGGTCTTGTTAGAAGACGATCCCTACGCAAGTTTCTCAGTCAGCGTTGCACGCGCCAGGCATATCGTGCGCGAGGGTATGCGTCGTATCACAGCCGATATGCCCTACGGCGCAGTGTTAATCGCGTTGGCGATTGGCGATCAAGATAGCGTGAAGCAAGAGCACTGGCAGATCTTTAATCTAACTGGGATTACGCATTTAGTCTCGATCAGCGGCTCGCATGTGACGATGTTGGCTGCGGTCGGTGGGTGGTTCATGTTATTGATCATGAAGCGAGCGCGCTGGCGCGGGCACCTGCTGTGCGAACGCGTACCCGCCAGAGTGATTGCGACACTTGCGGCGATGCTAGTGGCCTGGCTGTATTGCTTATTAGCAGGTTGGGGTGTGCCCGCGCAACGCACCTTCTTTATGTTGGCCTGCGTGGCAGCGTCGATATTGATGCGTCACACCCTGTCGGCTTCGCGGGTGCTCGCTGCGGCGGCGACCGTGGTGGTGCTCGCTGACCCTTGGGCACCGCTGGCAACCGGCTTTTGGTTGTCTTTTTTGGCGGTGGGGATTTTGTTTGCGGCAGGGGCGGCAGGTAGTAAGGCTCCTAATCCGATCAATGTAACGCGCGTCGAAAGGGCCATTGTTGGCGTCGCTAACAAGTCAGTCGATCAGCCGAGCATCAAAGCTAGTCGGGTTCACCCGCATTGGCAAGGCGCTAAACAAGTTTTCGCAGAGGCAACGCGCTTGCAGTGGCTCATCACGGTTGCGATGCTCCCAGTGTTGGCGTTCTTGTTTCAGCAGGTCTCGGTGGTGTCGCCCTTTGCCAACGCGCTTGCAATCCCGGTGCTGACCTTTGTGGTGACACCCTTGGCGCTGGCGTTAGCGCTGTTCGGCTTAGTGCCCGGTCTAGGTTGGCTGGCCACAGCAAGTGGTGCACTCGCGCATTTGGCGCTTGAATACACCTTGATTCCCGTGACCTGGTTAGCAAATTTGTCGTGGGCAGCCTTTGATGTCGCTGCAGCACCTTTTTGGACCTTGGCGCTTGCTGGGGCTGGCTTGTGCTGGGCGCTACAACCCCCAGGCTGGCCTGTGCGCTGGGCCGGTTGGTGCTTGTTGCTGCCCGTCTTGTCGTTTGCGCCCCAACGACCCGCGCCCGGGCATTGGAGACTGTTGGCTTTTGATGTGGGGCAAGGCGGTGCGGTGCTTTTGCAGACGCACATGCATGATCTGTTGTTTGACACGGGGCCACGCCAGGGCGCCAGCGAAGCCGGTACGCGTACGATCTTGCCAGGCCTGAGGGCACTGGGCGTGCGAAAGCTTGATGTTGTGGTTGTGTCGCATGCTGACAGCGATCACGCAGGTGGCTTGTTAGCGGTGGTCAAGGCGCTACCCGTCGACAAGTTGTATAGCTCGTTTTCGTTTAAAGATTGGCTCAAAAGAGCGTCGCTAGCGAGCGCGCCAGCAGAACCAAAAAAGACCCCCGTGCAGGCGGTGCGTTGCGCACAAGGGCAACATTGGGCTTGGGATGACGTTCGGTTTCAATTTCTGCATCCTGAGGTGAAGCAATCTGACGGAGCATCTTTTTTCACAAACAACGCACCGCGGCGATCCGCTGAAGGCAAGTCTTCAAAAAATGCGCAAAGTTGTGTGCTGCACGTCCAAGGCTCACACCATTCGGCGCTGTTGCCGGGCGATATTGGGATAAAGCAAGAGCAACGGTTACTTGAGCAGTACGCGGCAAAGTCGCCTGACTCAGTGAAGTTGCACTTAGTGAACTCGACCTCAGTCGCGGTTCAGGGGTTGACGACGGACCTTGTTGTGGTGGCGCACCATGGCTCAGATACCTCTTCATCACCGCGCTTTGTGCAACAGATCAGGGCACAGCACGCCATCGTGCAAGCGGGCTATCTCAATCGTTTTGGTCACCCGCACCCAGCGATTCGGCAGCGCTGGCTAGAGGCCGAGGCAAGCTTCTGGCAAACCGATCGCCACGGCGCTATCCTGGCCAGGTCTACGTCTGCGGGGCTGTCCGTTCAGCCCTATAGCCAACTGCGGCAGCGCTACTGGCATCAAAGGTTGCCCTGAGGGGCTGGATCATGGCTATGCAAGCCCAGGCAGGGCAGAACCACTACAATAAAGAATAAGAGTTTATTGTCCTTTGGTTTATGCCAGGATGACCCGTCCTTTTTGCGATTGACGAGTCGGACAACAGGAGCCCGTATGGCCACCCCCCGCCTTAGAGCAGTCATGTGCAGCAGTCCGGCTGGCTTGCATCGTATGGCCTATACCGAGTGGGGCGATCCTTCTAATAAAAAAATCGTATTGTGCGTACATGGTTTAACGCGTACAGGCCGCGATTTTGACGTCTTAGCTAAGCGTCTGGCCCAGGATTATCGGGTTGTCTGCCCCGATGTGGTTGGGCGGGGGATGTCTGATCGGCTGGCAAACCCAGCTTTCTATGCAATCCCCCAATACGCCGCCGACATGGTGAATTTAGTTGATCGGCTGCAACCCGCTGAATTGCACTGGGTGGGTACCTCGATGGGTGGCTTGATTGGCCTAGCTTACGCCGGCTCGTTGGCGTTAGCCCGCGTGCAACAACTAAACCTGCCCCCTGCCCAGCACTACTCAGACTTGCCTTCAACAGGGGTTCGCTTAGATCGCCTAGTACTGAACGATGTGGGGCCTCACCTTGAGCCGGTGTCACTTGAACGAATCGGACAATATGTCGGCGAGGCAATCGAGTTTGCTAGCTTTCAAGATGCAGTTCAATATGTCAAAAAGACTGCAGCGTCGTTTGGCCCGCACACCAAGGCGCAGTGGCAAGAGCTCACGCGCTACACTTATATCGAGCAAAACGGCCGCTGGATGAAGCACTATGACTTAGGGCTCGCAGTACCCTTTAAAAGTATGACCCCCGAAATCGCAGCGCAAGGTGAACAATACTTGTGGTCGGCCTATGCGTCTGTGCAAGCTCCGATTTTGATTTTGCGTGGCGCAGATTCTGATTTGTTATCTAAACAAACTTTGCAGCACATGCTTGAGCGTAACCCGCAGGCTCAGTCGCACGAGTTTAAAGGCGTGGGCCATGCGCCAACCTTGATGGCTGACGATCAAGTTAAAGTCGTAGCGGATTTTTTATATGCCTAAGCAAACGCCAACCTTTTGTGCAGATCTGCATTGTCACTCGACTATTTCTGACGGCGTTTATCACCCCGAAGTGGTTGCCGAACGCGCGCACTCGAACGGGGTGACCTTATGGTCACTGACCGATCATGATGAAGTGTCTGGGCAACAACGCGCCCGTACCAGAGCGGAAGCACTAGGCATGCAATATTTATCAGGTGTCGAAATTTCGGTCACTTGGGCCAAACAAACCGTACATATCGTTGGGCTAGGCATTGACCCTGAAAACGCGCCGTTGGTAAAGGGCTTACGTGAGACCCGGGCAGGCAGAGCAGGGCGAGCGCGCCGCATTGGCGAGCGCTTGGCCAAGCTTGGTATGCCTGATGCCTTTGAGGGCGCACGCACGTTTGCAGGTAACCCTGAGTTGATTAGCCGCACGCACTTTGCGCGTTTTTTGGTCGAGGCCGGTCATTGCCCAACAACGCAGAGCGTGTTTGATCATTATTTGAGTGACGATGGCCCCGCGCACGAGCCCATGCAGTGGGCCACACTTGAAGATGCCGTCAGTTGGGTTCGCGGCTCGGGTGGCGTCGCAGTCATCGCACACCCTGGTCGTTATCATTACACCCCCACGCAGTTTGGCGCTTTATTTGACACGTTTAAAGATGTCGGTGGCCAAGCGATTGAAGTCATTACAGGCAGCCACACTGTGCCGCAATATCAAGAATACGCGCAGGTCGCACGTCACTATGATTTTCTAGCCTCGTGTGGTTCAGATTTTCATAGCGCAAAAGAAAGCAAAATTGAGTTCGGCAGCTTGCCGCCGTTGCCTGCCGATCTGAAACCTGTTTGGCAAGATCTTATCTGAAGCCTAATAGGTAGTACTTAATTGATGAGGTTACTTGCTAGTGTTGTGATTGAAAAACTTACTGACTGGCTTGCCCTGCGTTAGTAAGCATAGCCTCGTGAACTATTTTAGCGATCAATTTATAAGAGTCTGGTTGCCTGAGCATTTGGTTGTGAGTGACTGGAACCTCGTGAATGCGTACAGGTTTTTCCGAGTAAGGTTGCCAGTTAAACAAGTTATCGTCAGGTGTTCCGCCCGCTGAGTCTTTTGTGGCTCTGAAGTAAATAATCTCGGTGCGGCACCGGCTTGGTGTATGGTTTTTGGTCAGTTCAGAAGACCTAAGGATAGTTTTTATGGCGCTCGTGCCATAGGCTTTAGGTGTATTCATGGGAATTACCCCCTGCTCCTCAAGTTTTGTTTGCACCAAATCAAAAAGCGCATCGTATTCGGTAGGTACTTCTTCATCGGTCATGCCAATCAACTGCGCTTTTAAGAGTTCGAACATTTTGTCATTCTCTGGCTTCGAGTTAGCCTCGGGCTGCAGCGAGCTAACAGTAGAATCCAATAAAAATACGTTGGCTACCTTTTCGCCGAGAGCTTCAAGTTGAACCGCCGCTTCTTGGGCTATGGTGCCTCCCATCGAGTGGCCCAACAAGTAGTATGGTCCGTTTAGCTGCACGTCTTTGATTGCTTTTATATAGTCCCGTGCTGCTTGAGCAATGGTTTGATCATATGGTTTCTCGTCATCATCAAAACCTCTTGCCTGTAGGCCCCAAAGCGGATGTTCTTTACCTAATTCGTCTGATAGTTTTTTATACACAATCGAGTGACCACCAATCGGAGGGAAACAAAATAGCGGAGGTTGGCTGCCCTCTTTATTCAACGGTAATAGAGGTTGATAAATGTGCTTAGTTGGAATGCCTTTTAATTGAGACGCGAATTGCTCAACGGTTGGGTATTCAAAGAGAATTCGTAAAGCGATCTCAAGCCCTGTGTGCGCTCGTATCCGAGAGATCAGACGCATAGCCAGCAATGAGTGCCCGCCCAAGACAAAGAAGCTATCGTCTAATCCAACACGTGTGGCTCCAGTGAGCTCAGCGAAGAGGCTAGCGGTGAGTTGCTCGTGCTCGGTGACCGGCGCGCGATACTGGCCCTCGCCCGTGATCTCGGGTGCGGGTAGCGCACGCACATCGAGCTTGCCGTTGGGGGTGAGCGGTAAGGACTCAAGCACCACGAAGGACGCGGGTACCATGTAGTCGGGCAGGGTGGTGGCGAGCACACTGCGCAGAGCAGAGGTC
>Ga0209550_10005391_pt1 | contig 11996 bp, 7 predicted proteins | sample LauGreSuBDMM15SN_2_FD_187567 | JGI IMG/M metagenome (GOLD analysis project Ga0209550, IMG submission 187567) | Freshwater lake microbial communities from Lake Michigan, USA - Su13.BD.MM15.SN (SPAdes) (version 5) | ecosystem: Environmental > Aquatic > Freshwater > Lake | place: Lake Michigan, USA... | reverse complement strand
ATCAGACCTGCCCAAACGGTCCGGATGGCACTCGAGCGCCTTCTTCTTATATGCCTTCTTGATCTCGTGGTCCGTCGCGTTCTTCGTGATCCCGAGCACCTTGTACAGGTCCTTGCGACTTGACTTTTTGAGCTCGAGCTTCGCGTTGCGCAGCCCCTGGCGGATGGTCTGGTCCTCTGGCTCGATGGCTTGCGCCTCCTCGTAATCACTGATGGCGCCCTTGTAGTCCTCGAGCTCGAGCTTGCACGCCGCGCGCCGCAGCAGCGCCTTGATGTGGCGCGGCGCCGCCGCGAGCGCCGCGTCGCAATCCGCCACCGCCGCCGTGTACTCGCCGTTCTTGAAGCGCGCCGTCGCTCGATTCGTCCAAAACGTCACGTTCAGGTCAGCGTTCTCGGGGTCGATCTCGAGTGCCTCGGTGTACTTTTGGATCGCCTCGGCGTACCGGCCGGCAGAGAAGGCCTCATTCCCCGCCTTTTTCGCCTCCTCGATCTGACGAAGCTGAGCTCGCATCTGACGAGACGCCGAGTGGTCCGGATCCTGCCGCAGCGCCTCTGCAAAGTGCTTGAGAGCCGATTCGAGCTGGCCTGTTTTGTACAGGCTCTTGCCGCGCACGCAGAGCAGGTCGGGGTTGTCCGCCGACTTGCGCAGCCAGCGCGCCGACTCGGCCACCACCTGCTGCGGCCCCTGGTCGGGACGTGCCCGCATGAGCGCCTCCATCTGCAGGCACGCGACCGTTTCGGAGCAAGGGCAGCGCTGCGAGAGCGAGGTGAAGAGCCTCAAAGCCTCCCGCGCAGCCGCGCCACCCGCCTGCTCTAGCGCCTCCTTGCCGGACTTGAGCGACGCCTCGAGCTCGCCCAGCCCCGCAAGCTCCGTCGCAACTGTCGCGTCGGCGGTGGGCAGCGTCGCTGCCCGCTCGAGGTGCCGGCGCGCCTCGGACAGCTGACCAAGCATGATGCGGGCCTTTGCCCCTCGAACGTGCGCCTTGATGTTCGTCGGCTCGGACTCGAGCGCCGCCTGGCAGTCCGAGAGCGCGTCCTCCGCGCGCTCGAGCATCAGCGCCGCCGCCGCCCGGTTGATCCGGTACGTAGCGTTCGTGGGTTGCAGCCGCACCGCCTTCGAGTAGTAGTCCACAGCGTTGCTGTACTCGCCGCGCTTGTACAGGTCGTTGCCGCGCGCCTTGGCGGCCTCTGCCGCCTCGGCCGGGTCGGACGGCGCGGCCGGCTCGGGGCTCTCGGCGGGCACCCGTGCTCGCGTACGGCTACTGCTGCTCGTGTCCATCGGCTGCGAGTGCTGCTGCTGCTGCTGCTGCTGCTGCTGCTGCTGCTGCTGCTGCAGATACCCCTCATCGTCGTCGTCGTCGTCGTCGTCGTCGTCGTCGTCCTCGTCGTCCTCGTCTTCGTCCTCGTCCTCGTCATCCTCCTCGTCCACTTCGCCGTCTTCCTCTGCCCCATCCTGCGCTGCGATCATCGCTGTCGCCTGCTCTTCAAGCTGCCTCAGCTGGCTATTGGTGCGCTGGATCATGAGACCCTGCTTCACCGCTTCGAGCGCCTCGCGCGGCCGGTTGACGGCGATGTACGCCGTCGCCAACCTAAAATAGCCTTTGAGATATGTTGGGTCGATCCGGAGCGACGCCATCGAGTCCGTGATCGCGCGCTCATGCTCGCCCAGCTTGTCGAAAGCTGCAGCGCGGTTGCCGAGAACGAGGGCATCATGCGGGTTGAGCCGCAGCGACTCGGTGAAGCTGCGCACAGCCTCGGCGTACTCACCCCCGCGGAAGGCTTTGTTGCCATCCGCCTTGTGGTCCTCAGCAGTCTTTGACATCGCGCTCGGCGCCGTCTCCACCACGTGGTAAGCGACTCGCAATGGACCTTCCCGCTGCCGCGCCGTTGGGCGCCGAGTTGAGCGCGTGGCAGGCGCTTATCAGCGGAGCATTGGGCGGATCTGGTGAGGACCCGCTATACTTTTCACTTAACTAAGTACCATGCGCACTTTCAAGAAATCTGAGAAGCCTACCTACCAGCCCTCCTGCCTCAGCATGAGGAAGTCGAGCCACACGGCATGGCGGCTCGTCGACACGACGAGCATCCAGCAAGTCGTGCGCGCGACTGCCGTGGACGGAAGCAGCCCATCGGCGCCCGCGCCCTGGCCGCCGCCCTTGGCGAGGTGCGCCACCCAGCACTCGGGCGGCCCCGCCCCCGCGTGCGCGAGCAAGCTAAGGAGTTGTCGCACGCGGCCGCTGCGCGTGGCGCACCTGCCGCCAGCGCCGCTGCCGATGTGGCCGCTGCCGATGCGGCCGCTGCCACCGTCCTCATCCTCGTCCTCGTCCTCGCCGCCGCCGCTGCCGCCGCTGCCGCCGCTGCCGCTGCCGTCGGGCAGCGGAATCTCCGGTAGCTCATCGACGCGCGCCCGTCGCCAGACTGGGACGAGGCGGCGCTGCGTGCGGCACGAGCGTGCCACGAGCGCCACGAGCGTCTCGATACGCGGCTGCTGCTCTCGCATCAGGGCACGAGCCACCTGTGCCGCTGAGGGCCCTCGCCCTCCCCACGACTGCCGTAATGAGGGCAACTCCGCCGCGTGGCACGCCATGAGCAACAGGTGCGGCAGGTAGCTCGAGATGGTCGATGGCTCGTCGCCGATGGTGTGAAGAGACGTCATGGTGTGAAGAGACGCCGTGGACGCACCGAGCTCGGCGAGCTCGGTGGGCGAGATCGAGATCTCGAGGTCGAGCTCAGATCTCGAGGCTGCCGCCGCCAGGGCCGCCACCTCGGACGCCTCGTCACCGCCGCCGCCGCGGCCCACCGCCTCGTCCTCCGTCTCATCGCTCGGCAGCCCGCCACTCGACTCGAGGTCGATCGCGACACACGAGGCGGCCGCGCCCGAGCCGGCGGCAGTTGGACGAGGCCCCTCTTCGGTCTCATCAGTTGTTTCATCTCCGCTCGAGCCGTTGGCTGCCGCTCCATTCGCGAATGCGTCCGGCGGCGGCGGCGGCGGCGGCGCGGGTGGGCGCCGGCGCGCCACCGGCGCGGGCGGTGGAGGCGGCCGGTAGCCCACATGACTGGCCGCCTGACGCAGCGTGTGGTGATCACGGCAGCACGTGAGGTACCGAAGCCGCCATGCGCGGCCCAGGTTGTGCTGGGGAGCGCTGAAAAAGGAGCCGCCCGGGCGCGCCGCCAGCTCCCAGCCGAGCGAGGTGGGCTGCAGCGCCACCGCCCACGGCGCGAAGACGCGCTTGCACAGCGACTGCCAAAAGCATGCGCCGTCGAGATGGCTGTGCATCTGCCGGCACGTGACGCGCAGGGCGCGGACCGCGTGCGGGCCCGCGGCGCAGAGCACGTCAACCCAGAGTTCCGGAGGCACCGCGCACAGCAGCGCGTCGCCGCGCGAAGGCGCGCACGGTTCGTCGTTCGCGGATGGGGGCACGCCGAACGAGTCCTCGATGTCGCGTGCGTCCTCGACATCGGAGTTGATACCATCGTCGGAGCTGTCGTCTGCCGCTACATTATCGATGTCCTTCAACGAGAGGGTACTCGAGGTGCGCACGATGCGGCCCGGGCCACGCGACGGCGCAGCATACCACGGCGGATGGGTCCGGCGAGTGCTCCTGCGGCCGGAGCTCTGCAGGAGGACGCCAAAGGCGCGGCGGAGCGAGAAGGACCCGTTCGGGTGGAGGGGCCTCAGATCTTCACGGCGGCGGATAGCTGATGAGCGCCGATGTACGACGCCGAAAACTGCGAGCACCGTGATCAAAGCGAGCAGTCCTAGTCCTATCAAGAGGGCCCACATATTGATATGAAGAAACCGGTCTCGAATTCCCCTTCAGGAAAGAGCGCTGTAAATGATGACGCGGCCAACGAACGTGGTGAAACATGAAGTTAAGTTCTCCAAGGTTTTCAGGAAAAGCGAGCACCGTGTTGCAGGGTGACGCACGGCAACACTTATGCAATGCGACGACAGCCAGCAGCGCCACCGCGCCAGGTGTCCTTCGATGCGCCAGCGTTCGTCCAGTTGCCAGAGAGCCAAACCTCACCCGTTCATGATGAGCCAGAAAATGCCAAGGCGTACAAGAAGTTGAAGAAACTCGGAGCGGGATCGTTTGGGACGGTCTTCCTCGTGGTCCATCGCATGACTGGCAAGAAGCTCGTGATGAAGGAGGTGCCGTGTCGCGGGCTAAGCATCAGTGCAGCTGTTCGTCAGGTTGAAGAAATCAACTGCCTGAAGAAGCTGCACCACCCCCATCTCATCGAGTACCATGCATCCTACCTCGAGGAGTCTACTTTGTCGCTATACATGTTCATGGAGTTTGCTGAAGGTGGCGACCTTGACACTCGGATAAAGCGACAAGCAAAAATCCGCCCAGCATGCCCTTTTCCAGAGCTCGTGGTCCTCAAGTGGGCTGCACAGAGCCTTCTTGCACTCGAATATTGTCACCATCATCTGAAGCTGCTTCACAGGGACATAAAGCCAGCCAATCTCTTGCTAACACAGGAGGACGACATCAAGATCGGCGACTTTGGCATGTCAAAGTCCCTGACGGCCTCGCACATGCAAGCGCAGACTCAGTGCGGCACTCCGCTGTACATGAGCCCGGAGCTCTGTCAGGGCCTTGCATACGATCGTGGCGCTGACATCTGGGCGCTAGGCTGCACATTGTACCACGTCATGGCACTGAAGCCTCCCTGGACAGACCAGGCAAGCCCATATATATGCCCGCGGCCATGCTCCCCTGCCACGCTCGTCTGCTGGGCTCGTCTGACCCGCTTGACCTACGGCTCTTTGTTTCAACCTCACTGATTGCCCGCACGTCTCCATCACAGGCTGTGAAGGCCAAGGGCGCAGCGTACGTGATGAACCTGATGCGCGTGATCTGCAAACAACCACTCGACCTCCAATCACTGCGTGCCCACTACTCTTTCGAGCTATGCGGCCTGCTAGCCGCCATGGTCACGAAAGACAGTACACAGCGGCCAGCATCGCGGGAGATACTCAAGAATCCATTGCTTCTGAACACTCCGCACACAAAAGCGACGCAGCCCAAGGCCGCCGGGCTTCCCATGCCAGAGCTCATCCAGGTCATGCGGGAGCACCCGCAGCTCAAGAGCCAGATCCAAGCGATCGTCTCGCGCGAGGACCTCGAGGAGGCTCACAAGATGGTCGAGATTCAGCGCATCGTGCGCGAGGCGCAGCCCGCGGCGCAGATGGAGGGCACGATTGGCTGGTTAGGGGAGGTGAGGGAGTGGCTCCAGGAGCTCTTAGGCAGACGCGACGCGCAGGAGCACGCTGCGGGAGAGAGCACATATGGCATCGAGGCACATGCAGCAGCAGCACGGCTTCAACGCTCGTTCCATAAGCAAGCATCGCGTGGCCACTTTCAAGGACGTGGACGCCGCGGCGGCGAGGCTCTGGGCAGGCCCGAGGGCCTGTTGGAAGGCGTCGTGCTCATGGGCATTACGGATCGATGATGGAGCCGACCGTTACCCTCTGATGGGGTCGGTGCACAGGGTGAGGGTCGGGTCCGTTTGGCGCTGCTGCGGTGCAGCTGGAGTTCCGGCGCGGTCGGTCCGCCACCGCCCACCCGGTTCTGGCTTGTCTACCGACACGGTCGACTGTCGAGACTCGAGTCCCACCGCACCTAGGCTGTAAGACTCGCGGCGACGGTTGGATTAAATGCGCCGATATATTGAACATTCTCGCCAACCTCACGATATATTTTGCTGACGACTAGAGCCTCTTCACGGTCGGTACGAACACACAGCCGCGACAAGCACACCTTTTGACCGACTATCGGCATGGGCGCTGAAAAGCCTCGAACGCTCGGGATCGACTTCAGTTCACACAGGTTGTAGCCGCCGGAGACGAACTCGCTCACGATGGTGATCGTACTCATTCAAGCAGCGCTTCCGCAGCCTCGGGCGGCGCCTCAGCCGAGGCGTCTACGGCAGGTAGCCCGTCGGTTGCAGCGGCCTCGGTGCTTGCCTGGTCTGCCGCCGCCGCGTTCTGCGGAGAGCTACTACTTTCGCCAGCGACGGCGCCAGCGGCGGGGCCAGCGGCGGGCGCTGCGGCAGGCGCTGCGGCAGGCGCTGCGGCGGGCGTGGCGGCGGGCGTGGCGGCTGGTGGTCGTTGTGGTCGTGGCGCGTTGTGGTGGCGCTTACCTGGACGGAGCTGCGCGGACATCTCAAGGTAGTCCACACGCCCAGAGCCGTCCTGATCAAAGCGGTCGAAGACCGCATCGAGGTCCGCACGCGCCGCGGCGTAGCCGAGGGCAGCGAAGGCGTCGGCAAATTCCTCGCAAGAGATGGCGCCGTCTCCGTCCACGTCCCACATACGAAAGGTATCGAGGATGCGCAGCCGATTGGCCATGATGATCGCCTGGATCTGTTCCTGCACGGGAGGCGCGCCCGGCGACAGGTCCAAAGTCTGCTTGCCGCCCTGAAGGTTCATGCGCGCGGCGCCGCGCTTGAGACTCGCGTCGGTGCGCAGCTTGTACAGTTGCCGGGCCATCGTCTTTGGGCGCAGCCGCGAGTTGAGCTCGTTGTAGTCGACCGTTCCCGAGCCGTCGACGTCGAGGTGCTCAAAGATAAATGTGGTGTCCCTGGACGAGAATACGAAGCCGAGCTGCGAGAGTGCGCGCCCGAACTCGTCTGCATCGACGCTACCCGAGCCGTCGTCGTCCCATTTTCGGAAGAGGTCGATCACGCGCCCGGCCTTGCGCGACAATGCCTCCCAGAGCAAGGTGAGTCGCACGTCCTGCGCAAACACGCGCCCGTCTGCACTCGGCTTGAGCTCATCAAACCGACGCGAGAGGTCCGCGTCGGAAAAGTCGCGCTTGGGCTCGAGGGTGGCCACGAGCGCAGTGAACTCGTCGAATGAGAGCGTTGAGTCATCGACGAAGGTATCCGCAGGCTCGGGTGCGGCGACGGGCTTTGGCTTCGGCTTACGACCCTCGGGCGGTGGAATGTATCGACGGGCCGGTGCGTCGGACCTCGGCGCTGGCGGAGGCGGTGGCGCCGGCGCCTGCGACTCTCCCGGCTGCGCCCCGGTGACCGCCTGCAACGGCCGAGGCTGCTGTCGCCGGCGCGGCACGCTGAGCTTTGGACTCGGCGAGCCGGCCTCGTCATCGGCCTGATGAGCGGCGTCGTTGGCTTCGTCCCCTTCCTCGTCCAGCTGCACGCGAGCATGCCTCTCGGCGCGCCATCGTAGGAGCTCGCGCTGCTTGGCAGCATACGCGCGCGCACGAGCATCCTTAGATGGCCCGACAGGTTCGGGCGCGCCCCGCCGCCCGCGACCCGGCGTCGGCAGCGGAGGCAATCCACCTCCTCCTCCTCCTCCCATGTCTTCCTTCGCTCTGCCACCATACCGAGCCCTAGTAGCTACCGGTATGGAAGCTGCGCCTTCTTCTGGCTTCTTCTGCGACGGCGGCGGCGGCGACGGCGAGGCTTTCTGCCCGGCGTGTCTGGCCGCGTACCCGGCTGCCCGGCTGCCCGATCCCGGCTCTGGTAGTGCTGGCAGCGCGCGCGCCGCCCGCGCCGCGGCTGCGCCGCCCGGGGTGGCAAAGCTGCCGCCGCTGCCGCCGCCGCCGCCGCCGCTGCCGCCGCCACCGACGACGATGACGACACGAGGCGACTCAGCGCTGGGGCTGGCGCCATCCGTAAGGAATGCGACGGATGGCCGGCGTGGCGATAGGACTCCACCACTTCGTTGCGCAGGCAGCTTCGCCTCGACCGCAGCGTTCAGCGCTGCTTGCACCAAGCTCGACTGCTTCTCGAGCTCCTTGTTCTTCGCGTGCAGGGCCGTGTTCTCGCTCAGGAGCTCACGGTTGCGCTGCTCGAGCGCCTTGAAAGCCCACTTCCAGTGCGACACGTCCGTTGACTCATCGGCAGCAGGCACAGCGTGGGTCAAGGGAACCCCTTTTGGAGGTGAAAGGCTCGCAGGCAGTGCCGACAGCTTTGGCGGCGGCGGCGGCGGTCGCTTTGCCGCCGCCGCGGCGGCTGCACGCGCGGCTGCTGCTGCATCCCGGGCACTCGTCATCACTTCTGACCAGGACGCCGCGAGCTCATCCTCATCGAAATTCGCGCGGAGCAGTTTCCACCCGAAATGCGGCGATGGCAACTCCGATACTTCCCTGGCAGACGTCTCCTGTGCGCTATCTGATGTCACCCGAACCCGAACCCCGCTCTCCGCGAGAGTGGGCAGAGGAGAGGGTCCAGCCGACATGACGTTACAAGAGTTCGGAAAGAATAACCGCTCCTTTGCCGCCAACTCGACACATCATAAAGTCCTTGTCTGAGCATCCGCATCGGACAGACTGTGAAGGCCAAATGGATCGACTTGCCTTATGGAGGAATCGTCGCAACGCAAAATGAAGGGCCGACGCGACACACGCGCTCCTTGTACCTTGACCTCTTGACACCGACCGACCGACAGCCACACTCTCAATATGAACGACGACCTGCCAGCTAACCGTGTCGGCGATATCTGCTCAAACTTTTACGATGGCGCACCATTCCTTCGATGCTCGTGCCCGCAAGCTCTGTCCATGCAGCAGGAACTGCTCCCAACTGATGCGCGGAGTGCTTTACTCAATGCTCCTGAAATGGCCGTTTGGGTCGAGTGGGGATCCGCCGTTCGTTGGCACGGCTCGTGCCGGCTTACCATTCGCTTACTCGGCAAGGAGGTGTCAGGTGTGACCGGCGAGTGCTCGCAACCTCTTAGCGTAAAGTTTGGTCGGCATGGTGCATGCGCAGGAACTTCGTACCTGGCCGAGTTGCGATGGCACGGTGGCTCTCGCTGGCTCCATGTGCTGGCGCCACCGACAGCCGGCGCCAGTTTGCACGGGCTAGTGCTGCCACCGTTGGGTGCCAAGCCGTCCACTTCGATTTCAATGGCAGAGTCCGCCACCTTTGATCCCGTGCTCTGCTCGCCCATGGACGCGTGGAGTCTCCTCTCGCGCATCCAATCCGCCGAGGCCCGCGCGCCTCCACTGCCCGCGCACCCGGCCACGCTCGCGCGAGGCTTCGGTCTTGAGCTCGAGTACCTCACGGAGGCTGCGCGTGATGCGATTGGCAACTCTCTCAAGGTCGCGCAGATGCGTGCGGCGCTCCACCATCTGCTTGAACCGACCGCCGGAGCACCTGACGGGCATGCTTCCCTTGAGCCACTGCGCTCTGCGCTGCGGCGCTGCGAGGCCTGGACCGCTACCATAGATCCAGCCATCTTAGCGACGCCCGAGGGGTTGGCGGAGCGCATGCTGGAGGCGACCGAAGGCCTCAACACCATCAGCGATCCACGCGTTCGAGCCGATGCGCGAATGCGCAGCCTGCACATGCTGTTACGGCGCGGCGCGATCATGAAGTCCGAATTCCAATCGCCGTCGCCGCCCCACGAGCTGCGCTTTGTGGCCGACGCAGCCCTCGAGATTGCCGCATTTGTGAGCGGGGCCCTTGCTTCGACGGGTGCAGCGGCGACCTCGATCTCGGCCGTGGGCCATTCCGCAACAGCGATCCACGTCCACGTCAATGTGCGCAACCCCGCTGCGGGAGGCACCCTTCTGAGCGCCGTGGAGCTACTCGGCGTGCTGTTCGCGTGGATCCGCTTCGATCAGGTGACGCTCCGGTTTGCTCGCTCGTGGATGTGGAGCGAGCCTTCGTGCGCGCCGCTGCTCGCGACGGGTGCAGAGATGGGCTCGCTCGAGGACCCATGGGTCTACGCTGGAGACGTCGGGATGCCTTCCAGTGGCAACTCTGCCGCAGAGGGTCCGAGGCCTGCCACAAGTGCGAGCGCCGTTGCGGGCGATGCTGCAGCAGAGGCCCCGGAGATGAACCCGGAGATGATCTCAGATGCCGAGATGCGAGCGAGATACGATGTGCCGAGCTTCGTGCGCGCGGTGTGGACGGTGGTGCACGCGGACGGCTTCGAGGAGCTCTCGGAGCAGCACAAGATCGGACGCCTCTTTGGACTGAGTAGCCCCGCAGAGGCACTGACACGCCAGTGCTCGATCAACCTGATGGCGATCCGCAAGCACGGCACCCTTGAGTTTCGTCGATTCCACGGATCGCTCGACGCAACGCTCATCGTGCGCTGGGCGCACTTTTGCGTGGCGTTCGTCGAGTGCTTCCGCTCGAGGCCGTGGAGCTTGCTCAGCGAGCACCCCTCGGCGGAGGCAGCCCTACAGGCCCTGCAGACGGCTCAGGAGGAGGCCACAGCGGATGAGCTGATGGCGTGCATGCACGGCTTCGTGGATCCCAAGCTCGCCTCGCACATGGCATCGGATGCGGTACGGTAGTGGCAGTTGCCGCGGTGTTTTGGTGTGACGAAGATGTGCCCGTAACGGCGCTTGCGGTGGACTGTGAATTCACAAACCCTCGAAGCACTTGTGCTGCATGCTGCTTGCTCTCATCTTCTCGACTCTCGTCGTTATCAAGGCACTAACGCTCGACGACGTTAGGACGCCTGCGCTAGTGTGCTATCGCTCTACGCTAGAAGCAAACGCGGCACGAATGCGAGTGCGCGCAGAGGAACTAGGCTGCTCCTTGCGGCCGCACCTGAAAACTTGCAAGACTGTCGAAGCAGGGGTGATTGCAACTGGCGGGACGCGCCGGCGTGTGACCGTCTCCACGATTGCTGAGGCCAAGTTTTTTGCGGATGCTGGCTTCGATGACATCCTCTACGCGGTGCCACTCACCGCCGACAAGGTGGCCGACGTGGAGAAGCTGCACGCTGGGCTTGCTCAATTTCACGTGATGATAGACCACGCTGAGCAGGCGGCCGCTCTGATCGCGCGCTTGTCACGGCCCGAGGTGCGCGAGCAGATGCTCGCGCGCCCGCTCAGCGTCTTCGTGGGCGTCGACTGCGGGTACCACCGCGATGGCTGCGATCCCAACGATCCGTCGAGTGTGGCGCTGGTGCACATGCTCGCGGAGAGCGGCGTGACGACGCTCGCGGGCATCTACACGCATGGCGGCCACTCGTATGACGCGGCGAACGCGGCCGAGATCGTGCGCATTGCCGAGCAGGAGCGCGACGTCACCGTGGGCTTCGCACACAAGCTGCGTTCCATCGGCCTCAATGTGCCTGCGGCGGGAGTTGGGTCCACTCCCACGTGCAGCCTTGCCCCGAGTCACCTCGATGGGATCGACGAGATGCACCCGGGCAACTTTCTGTATTATGACATGACGCAAGTGGCGCTCGGCACGTGTGCGGTGCGCGACGTGGCAGTCAGGGTCCTCACTCGCGTCGTTGGTCACTACCCGTCCTCGAACACCCTCCTCATCGACTGTGGCTGGACAGGATGCTCCGCCCAAGTGCGAATCGCCTCTGATTGCCTCGAATGACCTCTAATGGCTCTAATGGCCGGATGCTCCGCCCAAGTGCGAATCGCCTCTGATTGCCTCGAATGACCTCTAATGGCCCCGAATGACCTCGGACGGCTGGACTGACCTCTAATGGCCCCTAATGACCTCTGACAGGGCGCTGCCACCGGCTACGGCGGGTTCCCCGAGCACCCCGAGCTACGCATCTCGAATCTCAAGCAGGTGAGATGATGATCCCTGATTGCCTCCCTGATTGCCTCCCTAATTGCATCTCCAATCTCAAGCAGGAGTGCGGTGAGGTGAGCACGGCGGATGGCGCTCCTCTCGAGTACGCTCGGTACCCGATTGGTAGCCTGCTCGCCATCGCGCCGCACCACTCGTGCGCCGCGACGCACCAGCACCAGCACGTGTACGTCGTCGCCGAGCCGACCGACCGCACGATCATCGATACATGGCGCATCTGCAAGGGGTGGTGACCTCTCATGGCCCCTAATGACCTCTAATGACCTCTATAATGACCTATAATGGCGCCTAATGGCGCATCTGCAAGGGGTGGTGACCGGTGTAGGTGACCGGGGGCGAGTCAGCTTCGTGTAACGCGGACTTGACCGATTCATCACATTGGAATCATGGATATAGACGATATACATATAGGCGTGGTACGCGGATCGAATTTTATCGTGCCGATGC
>Ga0209550_10005390_pt1 | contig 11999 bp, 10 predicted proteins | sample LauGreSuBDMM15SN_2_FD_187567 | JGI IMG/M metagenome (GOLD analysis project Ga0209550, IMG submission 187567) | Freshwater lake microbial communities from Lake Michigan, USA - Su13.BD.MM15.SN (SPAdes) (version 5) | ecosystem: Environmental > Aquatic > Freshwater > Lake | place: Lake Michigan... | reverse complement strand
GCTAAAAGGCGACGGAATAAAACGTTCGGCGGTTAAACCAGGCTCATTCAGATAGCCACGACTCAGGCCAGCGCCACCGATGTAGAGATCACCCGGGATGCCGAGCGGAGTGGTCGCTAGGCTTGCATCAATCATAAAGATGCTTGTATTGGCGATGGGGCGACCAATAGACGGATTTGAGCGTCCGCTGACGTCAGTACTGTAAAGTTGGTTTCGTGTTGACCAGATGGTGGTTTCTGTCGGGCCGTACACGTTCCAGACGTCAGCCTTGCTTCTCAGTAAGCGCTCGGCAAGCTCTGCCGACAAGGCTTCGCCGCCGCAGAGCGCTTGCTTAAGAACCAATTGCTCGGGCTCAATGCTGGCAAAGAGTAGTCGCCACGTGGCGGGTGTGGCCTGTAGCGCAGTCGCTTGCGTCTCAAAGAATAGTTTGACGAGTGCATGCCCGTCTCCGGCGGTTTCTTTAGGCGCGAGGGCGATACGTGCGCCGCTGATTAAGGGCAGATAGAGTTCGAGTGCTGCAATATCAAAGGATATCGTGGTCACTGCGAGCAAAGTGCTTTGACGACTGAGACCAGGCTTCTCCAGCATGGTCTGAAGAAAGTTGTGCAAGGCGTTATGCGTAATTTGTACGCCTTTTGGTTTGCCAGTCGACCCTGAAGTGAAAATCACGTAGGCCAAGCTGTCGCCCGGCAGGGTATGGCGCGTGACCAAAAACGCAGCGGCCGCTGTGCTTTTGATCAGACCCCAGTCTGAGTCGATACAGACGACGTCGATCGAATCTAATGCAAACAAGGGCTGAGTCGACGCTTGCGCAGCGATCAGTCCAAGCTGTGCCGTATCCACCATATCTTTAATTCGGTTTCTTGGATACCCCGGATCGATAGGCACATAGGCGGCACCACTTTTTAAGATGCCTAAGAGACCAACAATTAAAAGGATTGAGCGCTCTACGCATAAACCAATCAAGGTCTCATTTGTCGCGCCTTGATTTTTCAGATGGGCGGCTAAGTGCGAGGCGCGCGTGTTGAGTTCGCCAAAAGAAATTTGTTGACCCTCAAACAAGACGGCAATGCGGTCAGGATAGTCGGTTGCCTGCTGCTCGAACAAATCGCAGACCGACTCTTGCTGTGGGTGATCTTTGTGGGTTCGGTTGAAGTCGTTTGTGATTTGCCTGAGTTCGGCTGCGCTCGACAACTGCAGGGCAGAGACTTTGTGATTGGGATTTCGAATCACTGCATCAAGGATATTTTCGAAATGCTCGATGAATCTTTGTATCGTACTGGCTTTAAATAAGTCGGTGTTGTACTCAAATTCAGCAAATAACTGTTCGCTTTGTTCTTCAAACTTTAGCGTCATATCAAACATTGCCGTATCAGCGGCGATGGGAACTGCATTTAAGCGTAGATCACCAATCCGCAAGCCTTCTCGCTCTTCGTTTTGATTTTGCAAAATCAGCATGACTTGAAAAAGCGGAGAGAAACTAGGGTTACGTTCTGGATCGACGGCTTCGACCAGCCTTTCAAAGGGCAGATCCTGGTGCTGATAGGCTTCTAAGAAAGTATCTCTGGCCTGTGTCAGTAGGTTGGTAAAGGAAGTGTTCGGGTCGACGTCGGTACGCAAGACCAGCGTATTCACAAAAAAACCAATGAGTTGTTCAAGTTCTTTAGTCGTGCGATTCGCAATGGGTGAACCGATCACAACGGTCTGTTGCCGACTGTAGCGTGCGAGGAGTGCACAAAATACAGACTGCAGCACGACGAATAATGATGCGCCGACTGACTTTCCGAGCAGCTTCAGCGACTGCAAACGCTTCGAATCGATCGTGAAGTAAGTCGTTTTGCCCGAGTAAGTTTGTCTAAGAGGTCGTGGATAATCCGCCGGCAGTTCAATAAGACTCGGGATCCCTTTGAGTTTAGTCTTCCAATATTTGACCAACACCTCTGAGCGAGGCCCATCCAACAGTTGTCTTTGCCATTGTGCAAAATCAGCGTACTGAATGGGTAGGGGCGACAGCGGCGAAGCCTGACCTTGAGAGAACGCTTCGTAAAGCGTGCAAATCTCTTTTAACAGCACATTGCCATTTGACCAGCCATCCGAAACGATATGGTGCACGACCATCAGAAGAATGTATCTTTCTTCATTGAACCTAACTAATCTCAAGCGCAACAAATGATCGTGTTCAAGATCAAAAAGTGCGCGACACGTAGCTAACGACAGTCGTTCGTATTCTTCTTGTTGTTTACTGAAATTTAAGTCTTCTAAATTAACGACCGCAATGTCAGTGCGCCGCGTATCTCGAATGATTTGAAAAGCATGTCCGTCACTGGTGACGAAATTAGTTCTCAAAGCTTCGTGACGATGGCAAATCTCGTCAAAAACACGTGTGAGTACCGTAATATTCAGTGGCCCAAGCAACTCAATGGCCGAGGGCATGTTGTATGTGGCATCGAGCCCGTCTAGTTGATCTAAAAACCAGAGACGCTGTTGCGCAAAAGACAAGGGGGCAGGTCGCGTTGGGCCGTTTCGTCGCGGAATTGATTCGTTCCGCTGTGTCTCAGCAGCACTAGCGCTAGCCTTAGCAGCCTTTATTTTGTCTAGGAGTGCACGCTTAGCAGGGGACAGTAAGACGAGCCGAGCGTCAAAATTCTCATCCATGGCTCAAATTAAAACGAGTTTGGCACGATGACAAATCGCACTATGTTTACTGAATAGAACTACTTTCAGGCGAGAACATTTGTTTGTGTTTTTTCACACGCGTCACGAGGATACCGCAAAATTTTCGAAACAGAGGTTCAAATAAAAGACCGCTGAGGTTTTGAGAGCTTTGCTCAAGCGGTCAGGCCGCTGTTCATTGACTCTGCCATTTAACGGGTAACATTTTGTTGAACATCTCAGGAGAAGGCGCATGAACAGTCAAGACCTCTACACAAAAGGAATGGAAGTCCGTCGCTCGCTACTCGGCGAGGAGAGTTTCAAAACTTCGAACTCAGGAATTTATAGTCATCCACTGATGAAAGATTTCATCGAAGTCACAGCGACTTCGGTTTTTGGTGCGCTCTGGGCGAGACCGGGGCTTGATCTTAAAACCAGAGCACTCGTCGTGATGGTCTCTGACGTTGCAACTGGCCAAATGGCCGAGCTTCCGATTCATATGGTCTTTGCGCTCAGGCAAGGCTGGAAGCCAACTGAAATTGTCGAGGTACTACTTCAGTTGATGGGCTACGTTGGCGCGCCTAAAATTCGAGAATCGATGGTGATCGCAGTAGAAATCATCGACGGGTACGAAGAGAGTATGCGTACCCAGAAGGATTTGTCTGCAAAGCGCGCGCGCAAGCAGGCAGTTAAAAAATCAACTAAAAAATAGTTTGGTGGATTCAATGATTGATCAATTGATTAGCCCGAGTCCGTTCAAAAAGTATCAGACAGAAGAAAACTACGTTTGATAGCAGGTATGTCTGTTTCTGAATACACACACAGATCCAAACGGTTATCGTCAGTCGCGCAATAGGGCGGTTCACCCCATGAGTCCCACCACGGCATGAGCCCGTCAAAGTCTTTGTTAAATTCCCCTGAGGTCACGTCCAGCAGATTCGGCATGTCCTCGTAGGTCCGGGTGATCGAGCCGGCTTCGCGCGTGAGGCGGCTATGAACACGCCATTCAAGAAGCGTCTCATCAAAAAATGGCTGAGATAATTCTGCGCTAAGTCGCTGAATCATCGTCTGTTCCATTTTTCCTTTAATCAGAAATCCTGCGTCAAGATGCTTGAATTGACCTAAACGTAACATTAGATTTTTTGTGTTTTTATTCGGAAACGAAAGTATGAATTGGCCTTGCCTGTTGTTCAATTCGGCTCGTACTAGTCTCAACATTTCTCGATAGGTATGGAAACCATCCGAATAACCTGGCAAGATGTACGCGGCGATGTATTGCAAGTAGCTGTAGACGGTTGAACTGCCTGGGTCTTTAAGCGCGAGTGGGACCAGAGTCGAGCTTGCAACAACGGTCTCTTTGTTCAGTCCAAGAATGATGACTGGTGGGCCAAGAGGCGTCTCTAAAAAATACCGCCTGAGTAGTGATTCAGGTGTTTTCTCGATATTGAAGGCGGTTTTTAAGCCGTGTTTCCAGCTTTCGAAGTGAGCCATAAAGCTTGTCTGGTCTCGACAGATGACCCAGTCAAGGTGAATTGCCGATTCGGTACTGGGGTGCGCGCGCATCCGTTAGGCCTTTTTAAATCTATGTCCCACCGCGACGCTTTCAAGGCGTATACGCTTGGGGACCATATGGGGTTGTAATTTTTCTTTCAGAAAACTCAAGAGTAAATGCTTGTCTACCGCACCTTCTGTTGTGGGCTGTACTGATAGTTCGACGTGTTGGCCAGTAATAGGATTCTGTTTAGCCGTTGCTTGAACTAAATAGACATTTGGAAACGCTAGCGCCACACGTTCGATCTCAGAGGCCATAAACTTTAAACCACCTACGTTGATCATATCGCCAACTCGGCCTGTGATTTTATAGAAGCCGTCCTTCACATCGACGATATCTTTTGTGTCGTACCAGCCTTCAGAATCAAAGGGGGAGTCTGTATTCAGGTAGCCCAACATTCGGGTCTCAGAGTGTATGTGTAACACGTGGTTAAGCACTTTGGTTTGTACGCCTTCGCCACCAATCTTCATGAACAGACTGTTACGTGCTTCCGATTTGACACGCACAATACCTAACTCAGACATGCCAAAGGTCTGTCTGAAATCGACAGACGGTAATAGTCTGCACAATTCATCAAGTGTGGGTTGATCCATGCGCTCAGTCCCGTAAGTGATCACCTTTAAAGACGGAGGAATCTGACTCGGAATAGCGCCGCTCATCAACATGAGCCTTAAAAAGGTTGGCGTTGTTGGCAGCACCTCAACCGAAAATTTACGGCAAGTCTCAAGCACTGAAGCAACCGTTCTGGTCTCGAGTACCACCACAACGCCTCGATTGAAGAGCGTGTGTAGCAGGGTGTTGAGCCCACCGATGTGATCGAACAGTAAGAAATTAAGTGTGCGTAAGGGTGCGCGTGGCGTATCAAAGCGTTTCAAAAATTGCGTTAAATCGTGCAAAATTGCTTTGGGCCGGCCGGTTGTCCCCGTTGAAAAAAGTACCAGACCCGCATGTTTGCTTACCCGAAGCGAGTCGATTAAGGGGTGCGTCTGCTCGTGCGCGCGACGCGTGACGATGCCGTCGTGAATAATGACGTCAACTAAGGCGGCTTCAAAGAAATACGCATGTTCGTGCGCTGTGTCAACAGTTAACGGAACGATCACAACCCCTAGATCTATTAAGCGCAACAAAGTCAAAATCGAAGAGGGGTCGAAATCACCAATGAGCGCGACAACATCGCCTTGGGTAATCTTTGATAAATCAACGGGCTGTTCGGCAGCAATTTGCGAAAATTTGAGCGACTGGCCGCGATACAGCATAAAGGGATCATCAGAGCCAGCCCAACACTCAGACAGACGTTCAATGAGTTTCATTAAGCACCACCGACGTGTAAAACTTCGCCAGAGAGTGAGCGGCTGCGCGCATTTAAAAGGAGTTCGACCAAGTCGCTCACCGCGTCTGGGGTGAACTGCCTGGGTATGATTTGCTGTGACACGATGTTTTGAATTTGAGCGGCGGTGACGCCTTTCAGAATACTGGTATCAATGGGGCCTGGCGCGATGCAATTCACTGTCACGTTAAAGCTTGCCACTTCTCTGGCAAAAGAACGCGTGAACCCTTCTACCCCTGCTTTTGAAGCTGCGTAAATTGACTCGCCTTTCAAACCTAACGCGACCGCAATTGACGAGAAATTGATGATCGAACCGCTATGATTTTTTAACATGAAGGGCACAAACAGTTGACAACAATAAATGGTGCCAAGTAAGTTCGTGTGAATAATATTTTGCGAGACCTGCGGCGGCGTCGTCACTGCCAAATTCATTGAAGCGATGCCGGCCGCATTCACGAGACCAGAAACTTTCGCACCATCGGCTTTCAGTTTTTTGACCACCGCTTTGATGTCCTCATATGAAGATACATCGCACGCCATGGAGGGAAACGATAATGATTCGACATTTCGGGCGAGCCCGAACACGGCCACCCCTTTAGACAGGAGCCTGTCGCAAATTGCTTTTCCCAAGCCGCGACTTGCCCCCGTCACGACAATCATTTCTTTTCATCCTGCTGACGGGAAAACTCTAAGGCTAAGGAACCCGCCGTTCTAAACATGCTGCGAGATCTTGATAAGGCAGTCTCGGTTGTCCAGTCAAAGTCAAAACCCAACTCAGCAGCATGATCTTCAAGGGCTAAACAAAGCTCAACCAGTTGCATTGAACCTAGCGCGCTCTCTGCACCGAGCAAGCTTAGGTCGTCTGAAACTGAGAGAGACTTATCTTCAAGTAATGCTTCAATAGCCTTGAAAACAATTAACTGCGCGCGATTATTTGTGGACATGACATACGCTCAATGATTGAAAAATCAAATTGTTAACGAAATCGCGAAAAAATTTTTTTCAAAGGTATAAAAAGAACGAGAAGGATCGAACCCCCGACCTTTGCCTTGCGCAGTTGCCACTTACCCAGCAGTGCGACTTTCTGCACTTCGTGTCCGATTCTAATGAAGAAGAGGCTAATTGAGCAATATTTTTAGCAATCACGTCAAAGGCAAAGTCAGTACGTTTTTGGCACCTGGTCGAGCCAACATTTTTGCGTACCAAGCCTCGATGTGAGGACGTGGCTTGTGTGGGATGGGCAGACCGTACCAACGATGCACTTCACAGGTGAGCGGGATATCAGCCATCGTCATGTTGGCACCTGCAACAAACATATTTTTGCTCAGATGCTGTTCAAGGCGATCAAGCAGGATTTCGGTTGACGCAATCGAGGCTTCGACTTTTTTCATGTCGCGCTCGGGTTCAGCAATACGGATCAGTTGCCAGAATGCATCGCGACCCGAAGGGCCAAAAGTGGTTTGTTGCCAGTCCATCCAGCGCTCGGCGTTAAAGCGCTCTTGCAGGTCGGTTGGATAGAGCGCGCCCTGCGAGTGCTTGGCGCACAGGTAGCGCACAATGACGTTTGACTCCCAAAGCACAAAGTCGCCTTCGACTAAGGTGGGGACGACTGAGTTTGGATTGAGTGCAATATACTCAGGTGTTTTGACGACGCCAAAGACGCCGCCCGCATCGATGCGGTCAAACTCAAGACCAAGTTCTTGCGCTGTATACACGGCCTTACGGACATTGATAGAAGTGATACGGCCCCAAATCTTGAACATGAAAACATCCTGAAAATAGAGAAATTGTTAACTAAAAGCGCTGAGCGCACTCAAACCTCAAACCTCAAGCCTCAAGCCTCAAGCCTCAAGCCTCAAATGACTACGCACTAAAAATTAAGCGATGCCCGCCTCAATAAACTCAAGCAAAGTATTAAATCCTGGAATCTGTACAGCGACACGTCCGGGTTGCTCGCGCCAGTTCACCGTGTGTAAACCATTCGTTTGCATGCGCTCGAGCGCTTTACGCAACGGCGCCAATGATGTCGTTTGAAGAGCGATCGCTCCAAAAAAGCTTGCGCGCTGACCGCTGACGCACGTGAAGCCACCAAAGCATTCGGTGTACTGCGCAGGCGTGACAAAAACTAACGCATAGCGTTCGCCAGACACGCGATATTCGCCGTTTGCACCCAGTGCTACAACGCCGCCGGCTGCAGCGACATAGTGTTTTGCTTCTTGTTCAGGTGACTCGCAAACAATCACCAAACCAGCCAATTTATTCACGCGATTTGAATGCGCTTGCCACTCTTTGCGCCAAACCAATTCAGGGGTGAAATGTTTGCAGTAGTACAAGCGCCCGGCGTTAAATTGACCCGGCTCAAAGCGTACGGTTTCAAACCGCGCCTCAGACACGACACCGTTAAGCTCAACTGGGCGCGAAAACGCTTGTACGGGTTGCACGGCTAAGCCGTTTGCTTGCAACAACTGATGCGTACGTGCCGCGTCAGAGGTTTGGAAGACCAGTCCGTCGATGCCAACAGGGCTTTCAAGAACGTCTTTTCGCAAAAGGCCACCGTCGCTGGGCAGGCCGATCAGCTCTAAGTAGTCGTTCTCAAACACCATGAGGTGATTGATCGAGCCTAGGCTATGGCGTCCGCGGGGCGTTAAGGTAAAGCCAAGTTGCTCAAAAATGTTTTGCGCCGCATTCATTTCAAAATGCGTATTGATGACTAGGTGATCGAGTGGCAGTGCCAGAGCATCGTGCGCTGGGGCGACTTTATTCGGACGCATAACTGGCTGAGCCTGCAAGCCTTCTGGCTTGGTTGGACGAGCGTCCCCGACCTGTGACTTAACTGAAGCATGCTTGTTGACTCTGGTCATCTGCGCCTACCTCAAGGTGAGAGTCGCGATCACGGGCGTGTGATCTGACGGTTGTTCAAGGGCGCGTGGCCCTTTATCGATGACACAGGCGGTACAGCTAGGCACCAGTGACTCTGACAATAAAACGTGATCAATACGCATGCCGGCGTTACGCTTAAAGCCGTTCATGCGGTAATCCCACCAGCTAAAAGATTTGGGTGCTTGCTCGAATAAGCGAAACGCATCGGTAAACCCGAGCGCCAGCAAAGATTGAAATGCCGCACGTTCAGGCTCTGAGACCAGAATCTGCCCAATCCATTTGTCGGGATTGTGAACATCGGCATCAACGGGCGCGATGTTGTAATCACCCAGCACCGCAATATTTGGATATTGTAGTTTTTCAGTGCTCAGCCAAGCCTCAAAGGCCTTAAACCAGGAAAGTTTGTAAAGGTACTTTTCGCTGCCGACTTCTTGTCCGTTAGGGCAGTAGGCGCTGATCACGCGAATCGTGCTGTTGCCGTAGGGCAGGGTGGTGGCCAAGACGCGTTGCTGGTGGTCTTCAAAGCCAGGAATATTTCGTGTGATATCCACGCCAGGTTGGCGTGACACCACCGCGACACCGTTATAGGTTTTTTGCCCGGCCCAGTCTGCGTGGTAGCCAATGGCAGTGAAAGCGTCAAGCGGAAACTTGTCGTGATCAAGCTTGAGTTCTTGCAGACATAAGGCATCAACAGGATTAGCTTCAAGCCAAGTTAAGACTTGTTGCAGGCGCACTTTTAACGAATTGACGTTCCAGGTGGCAAGTTGCAGTGGCGGCATAAATAATCAAGTCTTGTGGGTTTTGCGCATTATCCCATTATCAAAGCGTAAGCGTGCAAGTGGCGTTGGCGGAGGCTCGAGAGCAATTGCTAATTTTATATCCCCTGAAGATCTATCTCGTATCCATTTTCTGCCACCCTAAGAGCTTTAACAAGCACCGTTCGCTGGACCCCTCCCTGGCTTGCGCCTAGAGTGGGGAATGCGCTCACCTTTGTTCAAAAAAAAATTAGGTTTCTACGGGTCATAGGAGCTGTTTATGGGGTGAGTGCTTTTGTGAGGTTGGTTATCGCCGCTGAGATGGCATCCCCAAGTTAAACTTGTTAATCAACGTTTTTTGTTTTTTTTAGTTTGAATTTGAGTAAATCGCTTAGTGCGTAAACATTTTGCTAGATATTCTAGGTCGAAAAAATCTGTGAGGCCTAGAAAAAAAGGTACAATAGAACAAGCTTATAGTAACTGTTTTTGCAATTAGTGCAACTTCTAGATACTGCTAGTGAGTTTTTATTTTGATTTTTCGCTGACATATTTTTAGTGGTTTCGTAAATGCTCAGAATTTTTATCTTATCTATACTTCTCGTCTGCGCTGTCGGAGGGAAAGCGTTTGGTCGGGACGCCGCGGCAGTGAGCCCAACCCACCCCCCTGACATTCAAAAAATAAAAGATCGAGGGCAACTGATTGTTGCAATGTTGTCGAGGGATATTATTCCTGCTGTGATGTCTGATTCGAACGGTAACATGTTCGGTAATGATGTGGATTTGGCGAAGGCAATTGCCAAAGAGTTGAATGTTGAGTTCATCGTTGACAGAACCGCCCAGACTTTTAATGGGGTTGTGGATGTCGTTGCCAGCGGTAAAGCCGATATCGGACTCAGTTCGCTCAGTCGGACGTTGGCGCGCGCCGAGAAAGTGCGTTTTTCAAGGCCTTACGTGGTTCTCAGGCCTGTGTTGGTGATGAACAGAATTGCAGCGTCTAAATACGCGCTAGACGGTTCCTTGGCTCGTATGGCGGGTTTCAGCGGTTTAATTGGTGAGCCCAAGGGTAATTCATATCTAGAGTTTGCTAAGACTGTTTCGCCTAAAGCAACGTTGACCGAATTCGGCGATTGGGACGAAACATTCAAAGCCTTGACTGAAGGACGTATCGCCGCGAGCTTTCGTGACGAGGTCGGGGTGAGGAACTATCTGTTTAAATATCCCGAGCGCTCGGTAGAGTTGAGCACGACTGCGATCGACAACCCCTCAATGTCGGATGGAATAAGCATTGCGGTAAACAGTCAAAATTTACATTTGCTCGGATTTATTAATCTGTACCTTGAAATGAATTATCCGACGCGTAAGGCCGAAGACTTGTTCAGAATTTATGCTCAATATTATAAAAAGTAATTTTTGGCTGCAACTCGTACTGCTGCTGACGATACCGCAATTGTCTCAAGCACAAGACAATTTGCAGACCGTGCAAGAGATTCGTAAACGCGGTGAATTGCGCGTTGCCTCAGTTCAAGAGCCTTTGTATCCGTTCGCGATGTTAAAGGAGGGGCGTTGGTCTGGTTACGAGCTTGAATTGGCGCAGTTAGTTGCGAAAGCCATTGGAGTCAAGCTTGTTTGGGACGCGAGCTACCCTGACGCGGCTGCACTGATTGATGCCTTAAAGCAACGCAAAGCTGATCTGGTATTTGCCCGTCTTAAGCGTGAACTCGGAACTGCCCAACAAGTGAACTACAGCTTGCCATACATTGCACTCGATTTTGTCATCGTCACAAATCGGTTGAAAGTTCTCGAGAAAAAACCGACTGATGATACGTTACTGAGCATTAACAACCTGCCACTGCACATCGGCACGTTAAATACCCCTCTTTATTTAAACAAGTTAAGTAAGCGCTTTCCCAAGGCAAAGGTAGTTACGTTTGCGAATATCGCTTCGCTCACTGAGGCCCTCGAGGCGGGCAAGATTGATGCTGCGTTTTGTGATGAAGTTGAAGCAAGAAATATTTTCCTAGATAAGCCCGAGAGAGGGCTATCTCTTCGTTACTTTGCTTTGCCAGAAATAAATAGCGAGCTTGCTGCAATTGTTGATTGGTCCGACACGCACTTTACTGCTTGGCTGAACCTTGTACTTGAGCCGGTCGCTGGCATGACAAGAGCAGTTGAACTATTTTCGAAACATCATTGAATTGCTATAAGGCTCTTTGCTCATGAAATCTGCCACGAAAAAACAGATCACCTTCTCGCTGCAATGGCTAAAGTCGCCGATCGTGGTTCTATCGTCTTTGATACTGGCTATCATCGCTGGGACGTTTTATCCTACTTTTGCTAAAACCTTAGCGCCGATAGGTGAAACCTACCTGAAACTGCTTCAAATGACGATTATTCCGATTTTGATGACAGCACTGATCGCTAGCGTTGGAAAACTCTGTGCATCTGAATCTGCGCGCGAGAGTATTTTTAAAATCATTACGACTAGCTTGATTTTCTTATTTGCAGTCAGTGGAATCACACTTGTGATCAGCCTAGTGGTTGGACCAGGCAGGTATCTGAGCCAAGACGCAAAAATAATGCTTGGAAAGACGTTGAGCGCTGCAGATCAAAGCGGTATCATGATTGCTTCTGCAAACCTCGGGGCGGTTGAGTTTATCCAATCGATGATTCCGTCGAATATTTTTCACGAGCTAGGCCGAGGCTCGAATCTTTCAATATTGTTTTTCTCTTTGATTCTGGGAGTTGCAACTGGCCTGATGGGGGGTAAGGGTGCGGAAAGTATTCTCGTGATTTCGGATGGGCTATTCAAAGCTTTTTTTAAGATCATCAGTTG
>Ga0209550_10005388_pt1 | contig 12004 bp, 9 predicted proteins | sample LauGreSuBDMM15SN_2_FD_187567 | JGI IMG/M metagenome (GOLD analysis project Ga0209550, IMG submission 187567) | Freshwater lake microbial communities from Lake Michigan, USA - Su13.BD.MM15.SN (SPAdes) (version 5) | ecosystem: Environmental > Aquatic > Freshwater > Lake | place: Lake Michigan, USA... | reverse complement strand
CACTTGTTGAACTTGTAAGCGCGGGTGTACCTTTATCGAAAGCTCTTGAAACCTTCCCAAAAGCGTTCGATGACATATTCCGCTCCTATGTTGAGGCAGGCGAGCAAGCGGGTACGCTCGCAATCTCAATGGCTCGGTTAGCGAAAACTCTTGAAAGACGCGCCGAGTTGCAGTTGAAAATACAAGCAGTAACCGCTTATCCGAAGATGGTCTCCGGTGCCATCTTAGGTATCGTAACTCTTATCCTCATCTATATGGTTCCGATGTACGCAAAAATCTATGCATCTTTTGGGCAGGAACTGCCAGCCGCAACAAGAGCTCTTCAAGCGTTCACCGCAAAGTTTCCCCCTCTGACATTCACATCTAACTTCCCTGTCCCTCCAATCATGGATGGCAAGACATCTATTGTTGACATCTTACTGATAATCATCTTCGGAGTTTTGGTAATCGGAGGTACGTGGTTACGAAACCGGCAAAAGGGTATATCACCCAAGAAATTCAAACAGGTGCTCAAATATGCTTCAGTAGCATATGTGTCATTATTTACATACGACTTCCAAATCAACATTATATCTACTGTTTTATGGGTGGGGCTCTACGGTGGAATCACTACATTCATTGCACTTGTCGATTCAGGAAAGATCGACGAAAAGTATGCCGTAATTCTAGACAAGGTAAAGTTCAAGTTACCAATCTTTGGTGCGTTGAACTATCAGACGACGCTGTACCGTTGGACTTCAGTTCTAGCAGGAGCGCTCGAAGCAGGCGTTCCCCTCGACAATGCTTTAGATCTCGCAGCGCGAACTACAGGATCTCGTTGGCATCTTGCCGCATCGAAACAGATCAGGGCTTCATTGCGTAACGGACTTCCGCTGTCAGAAACTATGAATAATTATAAAGATCTCTTTCCGCCAAGCGTAAGGACCATGGTATCTACAGGTGAGCAAGCTGGTGAACTCTTCACTATGATCGACAACATCTCTCACGCAATTGATGGAGAAATTGACACTATCGTATCAGGTTTGGCTGCAAAAATTGAGGTTGCACTACTTGTAACAATGGGCGTCGTTGTAGGAGGACTTCTTGTTGTTCTCTATCTTCCTATCTTGCAGCTCTCGGTGAAAGCTGGAGAAGGCATGGGTGCCTTCTAATGGAAAGACGAGAGCATCCATATATTACTAGCGAGTTATTACTAGACACACTTCTCGAGCGTGAAGTAGTTGAAAAGAATGAACTAGTAACGCTACTTGGTGAGGAGCGCCATCATCTTTCGCTTGCAGGTCTTGAACGCGCACTCGCGCGAGAGGCACGTATAGGTGAGGAGCAACTTGCACGCCTGAAAGGTGAAATTGCAGGCCTTCCGCATGTCTCAACTGTCGAGGAACGTACAAAACCCCTCATCGATGCTGCTTCCTCTAGAGCACTAGGCGCTGTTGCCCTTGATCGTCCACGTCTTTCTGTGGCGATGGTAGAGGATCAACCAGCTCACTTGCAACGCTTGACCGATCTACTTGGAACCGACGACTATGATATTGTACTCTGTACTGTTACGCAGTATGCTGAACTACATAGAGGTTGTTACGAAAACGCGAAGATTGTCGAAGCGGCCCATACCGAGAGCATACTTGAAATATTTGACGAGTGTATCAGAGTGCGTGGATCAGACGTTCACGTATCTGTTGGACTTGCCCCTGTCATTCGCGTAGATGGATCACTTATTGCTATGGAACGGAAACCTGTTGACGCTGAATGGATGCGAAATCAGGTTCATCAACTCATAGGACCCGATGCGTTTGCTAGAGTAGAAAACCATTATGACTTCGATATGGCTTTACCTTTCGGTGCTGCCCGTTTTCGTGTGAACGTCGGAGCGGACAATCGCGGTCTTACCATATCAGCACGAAAGCTCCCAACAAAGATACCAACACCTGTTGAACTTGGGCTACCTCAAGCAGTTCAGGATTTTATTCATCTAGACAGGGGATTGGTTCTAGTGACAGGTCCGACAGGGTCGGGTAAATCCACGACACTGGCAGCCCTGCTAGCTGAGATCGCAGTCAAGCACCCCAAACATTTGATCACTTTGGAAGACCCAATCGAATTCAACCTACCTCGAGGGAGATCGGTTGTGAACCAGCGGCAGCTGGGTGGTAGCTTCATCAGCTTTGCTTCAGCACTTCGCCAGGCGTTGCGTCAAGATCCTGATGTTATCCTTGTTGGTGAAATGCGCGACCTAGAGACAATACGTACAGCAGTTCAAGCTGCAGAGACAGGCCACCTAGTGTTTGCAACCTTACACACTTATGACGCTGCTTCGACCGTTGCTCGTATCGTCTCATCGTTCCCTGCTGAAGAACAGGACCAGGTCAGAGCCCAGCTTGCAGCAATCATCAAAGGTATCGTATCTCAGACGCTTCTTCCTCACCGTTCTGGCACCGGTCGTGTGGCTGCATATGAGATTTTAGTATCGACACCTGCGATAGCGAACAACCTCCGAAAGACGGATGGGCACCTAAGCCTACGTCAGTCACTTGAGTCGGGTTCGAAGGATGGTATGCAAACAATGGACATGGCTTTATCATCGCTTGTACAGCGCGGTATTGTCCACGAGGAGGACGCAGCCTCAAAAGCCGTAGATCTTGATAACTTCACCAAACTGACACGTGGAAACTAAATAACCATCTAACGTTGCACCAAAGAAACGAACCAATATGTTATTTGTCAAATCTGAATAGAAACTCCTCTATATTTAGTGTTGAAGTATAATATTTGCAAATTGGCTTACGTTTTGGGGCGGTTCTACGCCCTTGACTTAGTTATACCTGCCAAGTTGTCTATCTGATAACAGTTGCTCTTTTTGGTTTCTAGTGCTCACCCTCCGTGCGTGTTTCATGCAAAACCGCACAGATAAGGGACGTGAGCGAGAACATCGAAGAGACAACAGCAACCGAGAACTCCGTCGAGAGCGAAGACCGACTCAGGCAACTCGTACCAGTTGACCAGACATCACGGAAGCGAGTGCTGGCATCCTTGTTGCGAGCACTCAACTCCGATAACAGGAACTGAGAGTAGGGGCGAAAGATGAAGAAGATGGTTGGAGTAGACGTAGGCGCTACAGAAGTTCGTGCTGTAGAAGTAGCTGGCGTTGACAGTAACTCACTTGCGATTGTTACACGTGTTGGTATAGCTCCGACGCCTGAAGGGGCTATCGTCGGAGGTAGGATCAAAAATCCGCAGGCTGTTGCAACAGCTATGGTAAAAGCGCTGAAGCGAGCTGGTCTTCCTTCTTACGGGTTCGTGCTAAACATGTCGAGCCCTGACGTTGCTATGACCACAATGACATTACCTGCAGCAATTCGACGTGATGAAAGAGAGAATGCAATTCGCGCACTCGGTAGACCTCTTTCAGCAAACCTACCACTTGATAGTAGCATCATTACGAGTCAGCTTCTCTCTGCCGCAGAAACCGCCGAAGGTTTCGAAGTGCACACGGTCGCAGTCGCAGCAGCTCTCAAAAGTGAGATCGACATCATTCAGAGTATGTGCAAAATGGCGCGCTGTACACCAAGAGCTATCGACTTCGGTGGAGTAGCACTTATCAGAGCACTTACCAGGTCGCAGAATACTTCGAACGAGGTCGCAACCGTTGTTGATATTGGAGCGACGAAGACTTCGGTAGCAACACGAGTTGGTCCGCATGTCCGCTCCCTTCGAGTCACCGCTGGTGGGGGTTTTGAACTTACTCGTTCGCTACTAAGCTCAAACGGAGGCGACTTCGAAGCTGCAGAGCGTGCAAAATTCAATATGAAATTACCTGGATCATCGAGAAAGATTGCATCATCTTACGCAGATGACGAATATCGTGGGGACAGTGACCCATCAGTACAATCTCTCATCTCCGCGACAGATGTCCTAGTGGATACAATAGCTCAATCGATCGAACTAGATGCTGCAAACCATGGTACGTACACTCAAGGTGTATTCCTCACTGGAGGAACGGCGTTGCTACGCGGATTCAAAGAACGACTTCAGCAACGTGTCGGTGTGCCTGTTGTTGTTGGGCGACCATGGGCAGACATCGAACGATCAAAACGTAATGTTGAGATGTTCATCGACGGACGACCAGATCCCCGCTTGTTGTTCCGTCTTTCAACAGCAGTAGGTCTTGCACTCTGGAAGGAGCCAATGTGAGCGCAGAGAATAGCATACCAGAGAACCAAAAACCACGGATACAAAGACCAAGAATCCAACCCCGTTTAGGTCGATCAGGAGGGAACAGTGGCGATCAAGCAGCACCTAACCGCCGTCAAATAGCAGTCACTTCCTTCGACTTACTCAACGGGGCTTATACAACCGCTTCGCGTGGCCGTATGGCATCTATCATCATGTTATCAATCATCATGTTTGTATTACTCGGTTTAGGGCTCACCGGACTTAGAAGCAGCCTAAATCTAGCGAATGTAAACTCCGAGATTGCTTCTCTAAAGGAACGTCAACGCGACGCAACGGCTCGATTCTCAGCATCAACAGGCCTTCCTGACGGAGTTAGCGAGAAACAACTTATTGCTAGATTCCAAACATTGACAAATGATTATGAGAATATGAGCCTTCAGAGTGTTGACGTATTCGGACTCTACAACCGCCTTGTAGATGATAACGTGATTATAACAGCCTTGAGTGGTGATATAACTAAGTTACCAGCTGAAGGCGAGAAAGAGTCAACCAACGCAGTTGACAAACTCCTCTTCGACGGGGTTACCGAAGTGGGTGAAAACGAAGTAATTATAAAGATAACAGTGACAGCAACATCAGACTCTCCAGCGAAGCTCACAGGATGGGCTCAGCAGATACGAGACCGAGATGTGTTCAGAAACCTAGTTGTTGTACGAAGCGCTAATATCTACACACTAACTGGGCTGCTGATTCAGGACGAGGCGCCTGTCTCGATCACGAACTCATTCGCAGGGCTAGGTCTACCAGTTGCTGTTGGTGGTAAACCTGTGAAGAGTAACGAAGAAACCAAGACTACAGGTCCTGCTGCAGATACAGGAAACGAGAATAATGCAAAGAAACCGGGAGGAAGCAACTAATGAACAACATTGACATTGGTAAACTTCTCCGCATCATCGATCGACGCATCCTTATAATGATAATTATAGGAATAGTAGGAATTGTCGGTGTACAGCGGTTTTTTGTTGCCTCCACTTCAAGCTCATTAGTTTCAGCTTCCGCTGAACGGGTAGAACTCATGGAAACAACCGAATCCCTGGAGACACGAGTAGACGAGATACTTTCCGATGGTACAATCAGTATCGACGCGATAGTCACGAGAATCGGTTCGATGGAAACAACCCTTCCAACTGAAATTGACGATCTCGAGTTTTCAGCAGAAATTTATCGTCTAGCAGAACAGGGTGTTCTAATTGATAATATTGCTGTCGCTGACACACCAGAACAAAAACCGGGTGGTGTGCGTTATGTACTCTACCAAGTGAGTGGAAAAAGCCCTTTCGGTTCACTATCTGAATTCGTCAGCAGTCTCGGAGTGACTGGATCTTATGTCACCACAGTTACTGACATAACAATCTCTCAAGATACGAGATCATCAAGTGTAGGTAACACGGAAACGAGACCTCTCGCGGCAGGGGATAACAATACGAAGTTCATTGTCACGCTCATGGTTTGGTATGACGACACAGAACGTTTGATCATCGGAGCAGAGAGTGATGCAGAGCCATCTGATGCCGAAGCTACTCAGGTTGAAGGCCAGAACCAAAACACAGGAACAGGCCAACAGCAGGGAGCTCAGCAAGGTGGTAAAAACGGCACTGCCAACAACGGCACTGCCAACAACGGCACTGCCAACAACGGAACTGCCAACAACGGCACTGCCAACAACGGCACTGCCAACAACGGCACTGCCAACAACGGCACAGCCAATGGTGGGGCTAACCCATAAAACTAACATATGTGTAAAGATTTGGCCCTTTCGAGTTCTTCGAAGAGGGCCTTTTCTCTTATAGTTCACAGCCTACTGCTAGCCAAGTTATGGTAAATGGGGTTGGTAGCGGCCTTAGTGGCCTCAACGGTAGGATATATCAACTCCCATCCACCGAAAGGTAAACATCTATGTCTACAACAGACTGGGATATTATTCCCGACGAACCAACCGATTGGTTCGAAGAAGCTGAAGTCGTTTCGACCAAAGCTCCGAAAAAGGGTGCCCTGTCGCTTTCGGCTAGGGTACTTGGCACGCTCAGAGCGTCGTTGGCTTCCCTTGATGGGGCCCGTCCAGAGCAAGCCGTTCAATTGATTGAGCGTCTTCTAAAATCGAACCGTGCTATGCGCAAGCTGGACACGACCGAACAGCAGACATACGCAGGAATTTTCGAAGTACTTCTACATGAATGCAGCGTCACTGAGAGTGGATATATTCATCTCGATGCATTGCCTATTGCCCAGGAGTACAACGACAATGTGCGTATCGAACTAGGCGTTATTGCCGCGCGCGCAAAGTCAGGGAATATTCCCGTAGACCCACACGCAGCATGGCAAGGAATTGTGGAATCAGTACAACGAAACCACACTAGAACCAGCGCAGAGAAACTCATAATGGCTATCGACGAAAAGCTCACAGTTGCAGAACTGATGGAACGCTTCAAGAAGATCGAACCACCTACGACTAAGAAGGCTGTAGTCCGTAAAGGCGCAGTGAAAACCGCTAAGTCAATTGCAACGGAATTCCGTGCATCAACCGCAGGCCAACTTCAATTACGATTCAGTTCGGGAATGCCGACACTCGATAAGGGGTACACCAACCCAGGAGAGGTATCGGGCTTCATTGCTCCGGGCCAGTTCGTAGTAGTAATGGGTCCTACAGGTACTGGTAAGACATCGTTTGCGAACACGGTTACACCGTCGTTCGGCCTAGACCTGATAAACTACGGTTTGCCTGATGCGAAGCAAGTACTCTTCCACACAGAAGAAGAAAGTATCGACAAGTTGCGCGGTTTCCGCATGGATGTTGGACAGAAGTTCCACCATCTTGCAGGAAATCTAGTTGTCGATGCAATAGGAACTTCCCGTCGTCGTATGGCTGAAACACTTTACGATCTAGTGATCGAAGCCGACGAGCGTTCACGTTCAACTAAAAGACCAATAGCTGAGTTCTTACCATACATCGTACAGCTTGACTACATCCAGTCGATCTCCGAAGCTGGTGAGGATGAAGTAAGGGCATCTGCTATCACTGCGGAATTCCTTCTACGAGGTGTTTCTGCATGGAACCCTGACGAGCTTGCAAAGTTCTCTGGGGTAGATTTCCGTGATTACTCAGGTACTGCTTGGCCGAATGGAATGGAACAGCATCGTGTAGCGGTCATCGCATACGCGCAGCTTGTAAAAGTCTCAGATGAGACTCTGTTCTACAAGTCCGGTAAGAAGGGCATGCAAATGTCTGACTTTGCCGTACTGGATGACAAGGACGAACCCTACTGGGATGTAAGAGAGAACGATATGCGTCTTTTCGGAAAGAACCAGATGCGCGGTTCCGGTGTGATTGCTAACAACGCTCACGCTATTGTCATCCTTCATCGCTCGGTTCCTTATAAGAACCCGGCATACCGCGGAGACGACGACCTGATGCACCTGACTGATACGAGAGCTCGAATCCTATTCGACAAGTCTCGTGCTGGATCCCAGTTGCCGTACGCACCCATGCGGTTCGACGTACAGGCCTCAGGGTTCCGAGCTCAGTACTTTGACGAACTAGCCGAACGTGCGATCACCGAAGGGAAGTTGTCGAACTACGACCCTACGTGTCGCACAGAATGGGGCGATCCTATCATCCCTCGCAGAAAGCGACTCAGCCCTCTCGAGGGTTTCCGCTACTAACGCAAACCTAAACAGCCCGTACTCTTTGAGTACGGGCTGTTCTTGCTTTTCAATGTTTACGTTATTGCAATCAAACTGGCAAGTATGTTTTTTGTTCTAAGGACGGGCCCAGGTTTCGGTAGCATGGATTTGCAACGAAACGAATCGGCGGACTCGACGATCACGCCATGGTGCGTGACTGATACGCATTGTGAAACCTCGCTCCCATTCGCCTCGACTGGCTACTCCTCCAAGTTCATTTGCCCATGGCCTGCGGGCGGGGAGGGTGAAACGAACAATATGCATATCTCCTTGCTTATCAAATGATAGTCCATTAGCCGAGCCACGAGTTCTGATAGAATCGAAATCTGGGTCGCTGCCAAGGAGTTCCTTCACGAGAGGACCCACATCGGAGAGAGCTATCAGGGCGTTCATCTCGGCATTGAGATCTAGGCGCCCTTTACGTGAGTCGGTTTGCGCAGCACTTCGGAGTAAACGGCGAACATCAACTGCGTCTAGTCCAACCTCGCCATCAGAGAAGCGGTCCCATAGGTCAATACAACGGCTCCAGTAGTCGCCAAGACGGGCTGCAAGCTGAGCATCGGTCGCGGCAAGACGCGGTAGGTCAACCTCTATGGCAGCTCCTACACGTACACCACAAGCTGCGACTAGGTCACGTTCGATTTGGTTCGCGCAAACAATCGCGGCTGCGAGGGCTGGTACGGTGCGGGCTGAGGTGAGTGTTGTTGTCATAATGTATATCTCTCCGGGGGTAGCAGAAAATGCGAACGGCCACAATGTGAGTTGCCTCACATGTGATTTAGCAAGGGGTGCTGGAAAGGGGTGTGGTCTGGTAGTCGCATCTAATAACCATTAGGGATGAGAACTCAAAAGCCCCCTAGATTTTTTCTTTGATCAAGACTATTTATCTATATCAGTTAGAAGTAGAGGTAGTTGCCTAGAACTTTACCTTAGTTCATTGAGGTTGCTTGGTCAAGAAAGGCATGTAGTTTTCTAGTAATTTGGCAGCTCAGGATCAGCGAGATCAGTTTCCCAGTTCTTTGAGGAGGTCCAGTACCTCTGACCTGGAGATTGATCCTGTTTTTCTACCTATTTCTGTGCCACGTTCCAAAAGTAGAATAGTGGGAAACACATCAATCCGGTATCGATCAGCGATGTGGGGTAGTTCGTTGCAGTCGACGACTATTACAAGTCCATTACTGTCAGCCATGTTTAGTGAAATATCGGCAAAAACGGAGCGAATCAACCTGTCTACACCACACCATGGGGCTGTGAAAAGAGCTAAGCATACTGATGTCGAACCAAGATGCTCCTCTAGGGCTCGTTCGTCAAATTGGTTCGAGTTCATCAACGCCCTCCACGAGTAGTTGTCTCTATCTCCGGTACCTTTCCTAATACACTACTAACGAAAGGTAAACCATCAGGGGTAGTATTCAGACCTCCTAGAGAATTTTGGCTTATCATAAACCTCTATGGTCCGCTGATTCACGCGCACGTCATCGTTCTTTTCACGGATTTGATCCTTTGAAATGAGCGTAAGCGTGCAGCATCACGCCTTCTCGTCACAATTATAGTCATGACTAATGCAAAATCAAGCTCAGATATCGATGACGTTCGACCATTGGTTGTTGTAATAGATAGCAACAACATCATACATAGAGCTCATCATGCTCTAAGTCGCAGCGGCCTGTCACGGGGCGACGGTCAGCCGGTTTGGGCAATGCACGGCGCTGCTACGACAATAGCGAAAGTGATTGATAGGACGCAACCACAAGCTCTCGTTGTTGCGGTCGACGCGCCTGGTGGGTGCGCTTACCGAAGAAGTGTACATCCAGCATACAAAGCTAACAGAGGAGCACCTGCGGGCGAACTGCTGCCACAACTTGCAGAATTCCCTATGCTTTTGCACACCGCAGGTTTATCAGTTGGAATGTATAGCGGCTGGGAGGCCGATGACATCATGGCGTCAGTTGCTTATTGGGCCGAGATGAACAATTGGCGTTGCCAAGTTATCACCTCTGACAGGGACGCTTACCAACTCTTGAGTGAATCTGTAACAGTTCGTAAACCGGATCTAGAGCCATTCAATATGCAAGACCTGCTCGTGAAGCATGGTGTTACTCCTAGACAGTACCTCGAGCTCGCTGCTATGAGAGGCGAACCTGGAGATAACATCGATGGGGTGCCTGGAGTAGGAGAGAAGACAGCAGCGAAACTCCTGCAGGCAGCTGGCTCGATCGAAGAAATACTTAGGAACCCTGAAAAGTGGCACTCTGTCAGCCCTCGAGGTGTTGACGCAGTTTTGCAACACCGCGAGATTGTCACGAGGAATCTAAAGGTAGCAGAGCTTCGTAAGGATCTTCCTGTAGACCTGTTTGTCAAGCGCGGACATCTACCTGTTTCCTCAGCAGACTTAGCAGATGCATTCAATCGTGCGGGACTCCCAGCGGCAGCAAGAACGCTAGCTGATGCGAACGACAGGCTTGCTCGACCTTTCTAATAGTAAATGCTCCCTTTTCACAAAAACATTAGTTAGTCATGTGAACAAAAGAAAAACAGCCCCAGTTTACACTGGGGCTGTTATATTCTTGATGTTAGACCATTACGAGCGATCTAACACGGCGCGAGAAGCGCTTGTCGAGTTGTTCGACGTTGGGGAGTCTCTTGCCGGGTTGACGTGATTCTCCGAGGCGGTTCAACCACTCTCGAATCATCACCTGCGCTTGACAGTCGTCAGCGTTGTATTTTAGCAAACGATCACGATAGCCATCGCGGACTTGGTCGTCCTCGGCGTTGATCGCTTGTCTGTACCAAGCTATTGAGTTTGCTCCGCCTGGATCAGAATCACGCCAAGAGAAGCGTACCCATTTGGCAATATCCTTGAGCGTAACGCTCTCGGTCGGCCAGATGAGTTGCTGAGTCACAACCGGATATAGATCAATCCATTCTTTCGAATCGAGAAAAGCGCGAACCTCTTCGACCGTCGGTACTCCGTGTGCGCCTGCGTGACGCTCAGCGAGACCAATGAAAGCTGAATCCTCGTGCTTGGTGTAGTGATACGCGCGGTATCCCCACTTGTTGGACCTCGCCTTGTCCTTCCAGCCCATGATATGAGCCCAGAACTCTGCGAAAACCTTTGCTTCGCCTTCAGGCGTGTTGCTCCAGTCGACGAATGCATTGTACTCCGAACGGAGTTTCCAGTCCTCGCCTTCCTTCTTGCGTCCAACAGTGCGAACGCCAATTAGGTAGACAAGTCCGTCGCAATCTTCGATATCGACGTCTTGCTCGATCGTACTCGGGAGAAGATCAACATAAGATACACCTCGTTGAAGGTGAACCTTACCGACCTTTGTCACTCGAGCCTGGTCGATGGAACCGGCAAGGTTCCAGACACCGTTATTACTGTACAAAGCAGTTGCTTTGTCCAGCTTTGCAATGTCACCAGCTGTTCGAAGAGAAAGAGTTTCGAGTTTCGCCGAAGGAACCTTCATCATTTCGGATGCCGGTATATCTGCGTCAACTTCGCCTGCTCTTTCGATGGCTGCAGTAACATCGACACCAAGGTCGACGAGAGTTGCAGTTCGCCAGTCAAGACGTGCTAGTTGATCGACACGTGTCACACCTGCGCTGTAATGCGCTTTTGCTCGTTTAGGCGTGATGCCTGGTAGCAAAGTGATATGATCAAGGTCAAGCTTCAGCTCGTCACGACATACAGTTCGGAAAGGACAGTCCGTACATTCGGTTTTCCATTCAGGACCAGTGAGGGCTTCACCTTTTTTTGCAGCGTTAGCGATTTCGACACGACGCGCAAACTCATGGTCATAGAATGCCATGGCGTTTGTACGACCGAGTGATTCGTGAAGGTAAATATCAGCTTGCAGGTCATGCCAGACGATAACTCCTTCACGGCCGATGATGCCACCAATTGGTACGGTGGGTGCGTAACCGAGTTCCTCTAGCATGCGATGGTAGTGTGCTAATTGCATTGCGTCAGACTTTTGTGGTACGCCTTCACCGAGGTTTGTCGGTACTGCGTTATCACGTCCTGGTTTTGCAAGTGCGCTTGCCTGTAATGGCTTAGCTTTTGAGCTACCTTCGAGACTGCGATGAT
>Ga0209550_10005386_pt1 | contig 12006 bp, 9 predicted proteins | sample LauGreSuBDMM15SN_2_FD_187567 | JGI IMG/M metagenome (GOLD analysis project Ga0209550, IMG submission 187567) | Freshwater lake microbial communities from Lake Michigan, USA - Su13.BD.MM15.SN (SPAdes) (version 5) | ecosystem: Environmental > Aquatic > Freshwater > Lake | place: Lake Michigan, USA... | reverse complement strand
AATTCTGCTAATAGTTTTATTAAAATAAAAATTATAAGAACTTTGACGAAATTTATTATCTTGGTATTTGACGACCCATAAATTATCTTTTGCCCACAATAATAAATTATATATTTCACCATAATGATAATATTCAGACAAATTTGTACCATCTATTTTTTCCATAACAATAAAATTATCGCTACTATTAATTATCTTTGGGCTCAATGGATATAGATTATTTCCTCGTTCTATTCTTTTTTTATTTATATCTTTATCATTTATAAATTTAATTACAATATCATCAAAAAAACATAATGATTCGTTATATTTATCAATAATAGTATAATTACATTTAAATATATTTTTTATTTTTTCATAACTTTCCATATTTCCAGTATCATACCAATTATTTAAAATATTATAATTAAAAATGCTATTATTGTTATTTATCATTAAACGTATAGCATCAACATCATTTAGATTGCTATTATAAATATTATAGTTATATAAATATTCAAGGTTCATCCAAAAAAATTCAAAATCGTAAATAAAGCATATCCCAGTATAAACATAATCAAAATTAGGATGGTTTTTATCATTAATTTCGGTTATAGTGTTGTTATCAACTTTTACATTTGTATAATGTTCACTTGTATCATGTTTTGAAATAAATAATGTATTTTTGTTTTCTTCAAACATTATTTTTTCAACAATAATAGCATCACAACAATGGAAAATAAAAGGTTTTTGTAAAAAGGTTTTTGCTTGTAATAATGAATACCCCAAACTTGAACCGTTACCTTCATATTTATCTATAGTTATAAATGTAAAATTATGATTAGGATATGATAATAATAAAAAATCTTTTACCAATTTTCCGTGATGTCCTAATGTTATAATAAATTCGGTATTTATTTCATAATTCTCTATAATATAGCATATTGCATATTTATCACCTATATTTATAAGAGATTTATTAGTATATTTTGTTAAATTATTTAAACGGCTACCAGTACCACTTGTAGTTATTATTACTGTTTTTATCATATCATATAATATAATAATATCTATTATAATTTCATATTATAAACTAATAATAATATAAATAAAAGTCATTTATAACTACATATATTTGTATATGTATAAACTTATTTGTATTTGTTCTAAATCACCAAACCCACAATTATATCATTGTATAGTTGCTTTATATCAGTATCAAATAAGAGATGATGACAAATATAAAATATGCGTCATAGATAGTGATAGTGATAATTTAACTAATTATGAAAAAGTAAATGAAGCATTTCCAAATGTTGATATTTGCTTTATAAAAAACAATAATTACGAATACGGTGCTTGGAAATACGCTGTTAATAAATATCCAGATTATGATGCATATTTTTGTATTCAAGATACTATTATAATACGTGACCATATAAATTTAGACGTTTTAAGTGACGATGTCGTTTACACTTATCACAACCATAGTGGATATTACAGTCATCACGAGATTAAGCAAAAAGGAATTAATAAATTAATAAATAGCGGTTTAAATTATAATTCAATTATAGATACACATTTTAATTTAGCAACACACAATATTTTTATTGTAAATAATAAGATTATGAAAGATATATTTACAACATTAATTATGCCACCTATCGATAAGGAAGAATCTTGTGTATATGAAAGAAATTTTGGAATATATTTCATACTTAAAAATATAAATACAATTGATATTGCTAATTATATTAGCAAATATCACGGGGGTAGAGGATAAACCAATATTCTAACTCTCGTTCAAATATAATTTATTCGAATTTCGTCGATAATAAGTCTCGCGCTTTTTGAATATTTGTTCTCACTTTTTGTTGAGAAAACCCCAATATTTCCGCAATTTCCTTATTTGTTCTAATGATATCAAATTCATAATTGTATTTTAATTGCATAATTTTTTTCACAAGCGACGGAAAATCTTTATTTATTTCATTCCATATTTCGATATATTCATATTTTGATAATAATTGATCGTTATAATTATGATTGAATGATTTATATGAGAATGTATTATTAGCATTATTATTACTATGTAGAGACGATATTTTAGCGTTTGTTAAAAAAACAGTATCAAGTTCATTTTTGTATAAATATTTGGTTTTTAATGTTCGTTTTTGTTTTCTTATATTTTTTGGTAGAATGGTTATTGGATACAGTTCAGTTAATCCAGTATATAATCCACCGTCAATACATTTACCTACATAATTTAAAAATTGTGAAGTATCATTATACACTTCTTTTGGTTTATATTTGGCTATAGCTTGATGTAAACTTTTACAAGAGTATAACGTAAGATCTTGAACGTTTATATTACGACAAGTGTATGAGTGATAACGATTAAAGACATACGTTTTATGAATTGCCCAGCCTTCAAAATGTTTATACAATACTTTATTAATATCACTTCGCATTTCTTGCGTAATACCCTGATGTAATAGTATTTTATGAATACCAATCCACTGTTGTTTCGATAAATACTTTACTGGTGCACAAAAACAATGAATAAATAAATATAAAAATCCGAACAGATAAAATATTTTTACCATGACTATAATAAAGTATACCTACTATAGTAGTATAACTATAAACTTTTATTTTATTTATAAATATATATAAAATAAAAGTGTAAAAACTGTAATAATATTATTTACATAAAAAGATATAAAATTATAATAATATTAACTATTAGTTATCATAATATCAAAATCAATGAAATATAATTATGATGATTTTGTAAACATTATGAATGACAGATTTGAATACAAATTGCCAGAACTAGTGAATAATACGATACAACAATTGGAAAAAGAATTGGAAGTATATATTAGTAGTATACCGCTTGTGTCAACGACCGAAACTGATAAACAATATAAAAAATCATCCCAATTCAATTCAGGTTCTCAACATAAAAAATACAAAATGTTACAAGGAAAAAAAATGGTAGATGAAGATTGGGAAAATATTAGAAAGACAATTGTATTTAAGCCTAATAAAATTGTTGCAAAAGAAGGAATAGAGAAAATAGTAAACGATATTCGTGTAGCTTTAAATAAAATATCGGTTAAAAATTATGAAACTCAAAGAGACGCTATTATTGAAAATATAAATATTATTATGAATAATGACAGTGAAAGTGAAGGTGATAATAAAAGCAATGATATGAAATTAATAGTCAATTCGATATTTGAAATAGCAATCAATAATAAATTTTTGTCTGAATTATATGCTGAATTATATAGAGAATTATGTAATCATTTTCCCGAGTTTATTAGTATAATTGAAGTATTCATTACACAATATAAAGACGGTGTAAAAGAAATTAATTACGTAGAACCAACTGACGATTATGATAAATATTGTAATTATAATAAAACAAATGATAAACGAAAATCATTATCTTTATTTATGGTGAATTTAATGAAAAAGGATTTATTAACTAAAGAAATATTACTTGAAATGATAATATATTTACAAAATTTAATATTTGACTATGTTGATCAATCTAATAAAACAAATGAAATCGAAGAAATTACAGAGAATTTGTTTATAATGATAACTGCATCAAAAACAGAATGTTCAGTAGAAGACAAATGGAATAATATTATAGAAAATATTAAATTATGTTCTCAATTTAAAGTAAAAGATAAAAAAAGCATAAGCAGTCGTGCTATATTCAAATATATGGATATATTAGATGCTCTAAAAAAATAAAGTTCATATTATGTAATATATTACATAAGGTATTACATAAAAAACTTGATAATAATTGTAAAAGAAAAAAGAAATAAAAAATAATAATATATATGTATATAGAATAATATATATTATTATTATATTATGGTAAAATCAAAGATAAATCCAGAAAAAGTCAATTATAATGAATTGAAAACAATCGATGATGGCGATATAGGGTATGAAACTGAAATATATGAAATGGAAATATATAATAATATTTTAAATATAGCTATTGGTAAAGAAAAATATACTTATTCACAATATGATATTATATACTATCCAATATATTTATTATTAGGTAATGTTGCTACAGCAAAAATAGGTGTATTTGAAGTCGGTGTAAATAACATACAAAATTTAGAAAAAAATAATGAAATCGATTTTGATAAAGGAAATGTTCTATTATTTGATAATGAAAAATATATTCGTGAAATCATTTCAACATATAAAGAAAACGAATTGGAAGAAATAGAGAAAAAATTGGGAAATAAAACATCAAAACCATTGGAAGAAAAAGTTATTTATACAGTTCACGAAGACGCATATGATAATGATGATAACTTAGTAACTGTGGATGAAGACGATGCTACGATATTAGTGATACCCGAAGAAAAAAAATCAAAACAACAGGAAAAAACAAATGAAGTATTAAAAGAAGGGTTATTTGAGATTGACGCCGCTATAAAACCCCCATTAAAATTATTAGAAGAAACCCAAGCTATTAGCAATGATATAAAAGCAGAATATATAGAAAAATCCAGAAATAAATGGATTGAAAAATTTATGAAAAATAATAATTATGATATAAACGAAATGGGTGGTGACGGTAATTGTTTTTTATATGTTATAAAAGATGCTTATGAACAAATTGGTCATAAAATTACAATAGACAAAATGCGTTCATTACTTGCTGCTGAAGCAACCGATGATTTATTTCAACAATATCGTTCTTTGTATGTTAGTTTTGTAGGTGAAATACAGAGTAAAGAAAAAGAAATGAAGGATATCAAAAAAATTAGCAATGAATTAAAAAAACGCAATGAGAGAACTACAAGTAAAGAAGAAAGTGCTGAATTATTGAATGAAGCTAAGAAAATGATACAAAAATACAATTCATTGAAAATAGAAAAAGAAGATGTTAAAGAATTATTGGATGAATTTAAATTTATGGAAGGAATTGATACTTTGGAAAAATTAAAAGAATTTATACAAACACCTAATTTTTGGGCAGATACGTGGGCAATATCTACATTAGAAAAAAAATTAAATATGAAAGTAATTATATTATCGGAAGAAGCATATAACAATGGTGATACAAATGCTGTATTACAATGTGGTCAATTGAACGATGATGATTTGAATAAACATGGTAATTTTTCACCAGACTTTTATGTAATAGGTTGTTATTTGGGTAATCATTATAATTTAATTACATACAAAGATAAGAAAATTTTTAAATTTACAGAATTACCTTATGATATAAAGGTATTAGTAATCAATAAATGCATGGAAAAAAATTCTGGCCCATATTATTTAATTCGCGATTTTCGTAATTTTAAAATGAAATTGGGGTTGTCTCCAGATGAAGGTGCACCGGATAACGATGATGAAGATATTGAATATGATAAATATGACCCAGAAACCGTTTTTGTATTTTATTCAAAGTCTTCACATAACAAAGCAGGTAAAGGTTCAGGTGAAACAATTAAACAATCCAGAATAACCGAATTTAATACACTGAATAAAGATAGTGTTTGTATAGATTGGCGTAAAAAAATAGATGATACTTGGATTGTTCCTTTTTCATTAGATGGCCATAGATGGAGTTCTGTTGAGCATTATTTTCAAGGTTCTCAATATAAAAAAGGATTTCCTGATTTTTATTTACAATTTTCATTAGATAGCGAAAGTGATATTAGTAAAGATGTTGCTTTGGCGAAATCAGTAGGGTCTAAACCAAATAAACAACATAAACTAAGTCAAAAGCCGAAATCATCAAATATTGTAATCGATGAAGACTTTTATGAAATGGGTGTGAACCCAAGACATGAAGAAGAACGATTAAAAGCATTGGTTGCTAAATTTACACAAAATTTGGATTTGAAAAAAGTATTAATGGAAACAAAAGATGCTAAACTAATGCGTTTTGAACGTGGTAATCCGGCTAAACCTGATGATTTATTAATGAAAGTGCGAAGAACAATTAGTAATGAAAAAAAAGAACAATAGAATAGAAGATAATCCAAGCCAAAACCAGTAAAAATTATATTTATTTATAACAACAAATATAATTTTATTTTTTCTTTTTGTATGTTTATATTTTTATTATATTACTTAGAATTTAGTGTATTGAACTGGAACACCGACTAAGATATACCAATATAAATCGGTTTCATCATCAGCTAATAGTGTAGAGTCATCAGTAAATGTAATGGTTGCAGTAGCATTTTTGTGATTTCCATCTAAATCAGTATGTGCGGTTGTATTTGATAAGTTTAGAACACTTTTATTTACAATAGGGTTGCCAGATGTATCAACAGCAACATCAGTGCATTCAGCATTGGTATACATATTAATAGCAATACTTGAAAAATTACCAGTGCTTAACATAGCACGGATTTCCTCGTTAATGGTATCGTAGTTAGAAGTATTGAATTGACCAGACATCTTATATAATATATATCATATATTTATTTTTATATCTTTTTACTTATTATTTTTATTGCATTTTCACAATTTTCTCATATTCCATATTTTCATTTTTCATTTTTCATTTTTCATTTTTCATTTTCCTAAATTGTAGGGAAACCAAGGTTTCCCCTACGACCCCTTCCTCTGCGGGAAACCAAGGTTTCCCCCGCACGCCCCTTCCTCTGCGGGAAACCAAGGTTTCCCCGCACGCCCCTTCCTTTATAATAATGTTCTCTTACGATACTTATAATAATGTTCTCTTACGATATATTGTTATAAAGGAAGGGGCGTGCGGGGAAACCTTGGTTTCCCGCAAAGGTTTCCCGCAAAAAATTGAATTCCTTTTCTTCTAAATATTATAAGACAATCAAACAACCAAACTAAGTAACCGACGTGTCAGCGCAAATCAAGTTCATTTTATTAAATTTCCTTTATTAAATTAATCTTTAACAATGGCATCATTTAACCAAACCCAACAACAACCAATGCAATCTATGCAAGTATCTTGGAAAAGTTTATACATTCCATTCTTACCAAAAGATATGTTATTGGATGGAGAACCATTATTTGATGAAGCCAGTATGAAGAAGTATTTTGAAGAAAAAGAAAAATTAGGTAAGGTATCTCGTGTAGATTATGTTTCAAAGCAAATGCCAACCGGCACTACAAAAATCTCAGCATTTATTCATTTTGATTATTGGTATGAAAATGCGTGTGAATTTATTCATTATATTACAGCAAATGAAGAAGTTAAATTGGCTGGTTATAAGACAAGACAATTTAATTGTATTACCAGTTCAAGTAATCGAAATGTAAGACGTTTCTTCTCAGTTAGAATTAACAAAACTCCTATTCCAGAAGTCAAACAACCGGAACTCAATGTCCATCAATTGATTGCCAGTAATCAATTTATGGAAAAGTTAATTGAGGAACAAAAGGTTAAAATCGCTGAAATGGAAGCAGAACTTGCAGAGTTAAAATCCAAAATGTCATCATCAAATGATAATGTAACAGTGACAAACAACATTCCATTTGACGAAGACAAAAATACTGATAATATGGCAGCATATGCAAGTTTGTATTTACGCGAAACTACATTGATGTATTAGGTGCTGTGTATCAAAAAAATAAAATAATAAAGTAATAAAACCAAAATAAAAATCGGCAGTAAAACGCCTTTTTTTATTCTTCATTCACACTCATTCGTAATGTAGAATAAATTTCATTTGAAATGGAGGCGTTATCTATTTTTTCAAACCAATTTTCAAACAATAGTAGAGAACCTGTATAAGACGAATTCAAATAATGTTCTTTTATAAAATCAATATAACTATCTATGGTTTCACCCGTTTTATTAAAATTCAATGAAACAACACCATTTTCGTCATTGTTCTCAACACACCACTCTATAAAGTCATTTACAAAGAACATATATATACTTTTTATGATGTAATACGATAAAATCTGGGTTTCTTCTTTATATCTCCTTGTTCTCAGTTGTTTCGAATATAAATCTTTTTCATATAAATTTTTATATTTAATACCAAAGTAATGGAGAACCTTGGCACATTGAAATAATGAGAACACACGTTCATAATATAGCATTTTTTCAGTATGTAATATCATTTTATGTATTTCTTCATTCAAGTTCTCATTGGTTTCTAATTTATTATAAGAAATAAACATAACATTTATTATTTCTGCCCACATTTCACAATATGTTTCAAATAATCTTACATCGGAATTTACTGGAAATATTGCGAGAACCTTTTTATTACTACTACTATGTTCTAATTCCGAAAAATCCATTCCAGTGCAATGAAATGTCTCGTGAATGAGAACTTTAAACCATTCTTCTTTTCTAAATAAATTAATTTCTGCATTCTTTTTACAGGAAGTAGTATATGCAGTATTAGCGTGTTCAGGTTTAATAGTTTGTTCGGTTTTTGTTGGGAGAACTTTCATTGAATCTGTTAAATATAAATTTATATTCAAATATTGAGAACATTTTTCATTCGAATATGCATTTGCAATAAAGAACCATATAAATATTTTTTTCAATTCTTTATCCAAATCCAGTTTATCATTGTTCTCAATATAAAATGAAACTTTGTATTTTTTCGTATAAATTATAAAGTTGTATTCATAACATTTACTTTTCATATTTGTTATAATATTTCTAATTTTTTCAGGCATATAATTGAAATCATTACTAATAGGAATTCTATCTTTTACAGCAAAAACTATTTTATCTTTATGCTTTTCGAAATACTCGTCACCTTGTTTCATTAATATGAATATATCTTTTAGAAAATTTTTAGTATCCATTGAGAACTTGGTTGATGGAATACCATTAGAAGTTTTCAACGGCGTAAAATTATTTAAGAATGTTATAATTTCTTTTGATATTTGTTTCATTGATTATATCTATATATCAATGAGAAAAAATTACTATTCAATGGTTCAAAAAATCAAAAAATTGAAGAATTTTATTATTGAATACAAAGTGTAAAACATAAAATCCAAAAAATGGGAATAAAAAATCTAAACCGGTTTTTATTAGACAACTGTAACAAAAAATCAATAACCAAAATACATTTGAGTAAATTAAGTGGTAAAGTATTAGTAATCGATGTCAGTATATATTTGTATAAATTTCTAAGTGAAGATGCTCTACTTGAAAATATGTATTTATTTATATCTATATTGAAAAAATATGATATTAAACCAATATTTATATTTGACGGAAAACCGCCACCTGAAAAAAAACAGTTGCTAATAAAGCGTCTGGGTGATAAAATGGAAGCCGAAAAAAAATATCTAAATATAAAGGAAGAATTATTATCCGAACAAAACAAAGAAAAAAAAGAAGAAAAGTTATTAGAAATGGAATTATTAAAAAAACAATTTATTCGAGTAAAAGATGATGATTTACGTAAAGTAAAAGATTTATTCGATGCGTATGGTGTTTCATATTTTGTAGCACCGAGTGAAGCAGACCAATTATGTGCCTATTTAAATAAAAATCAACAAGTATGGGGGTGTATAAGTGACGATATGGATATGTTTTTATATGGTTGTAAATTTGTTGTTCGTCACATAAGTTTATTAAATCATACAGCAGTTCTATATGATAGAGATAAAATTTTGAGTGATTTAAATATGTCTTCACAGATATTTAATGAAATTATGATATTATCGGGAACAGATTATAATATGAATAATGAAACATCTTTAACTGAAACAATCAAATGGTATTATGAATATATGAAATATACTGAAAAAGAAATAAAAAATAATAACAAACCATATGGATTTTATTTATGGTTAGTAAAAAATACGAAATATATAAAAAACTACGAATTGTTATTGAGAACTTACCAAATATTTCAAATCGAAAATGATGCAGGTTTAAATAATTTTGAAGTTCTTGCTATTGACAATGATAATTCTAATGCTAATACTACAAACATTGATAAACTTTATAATATAATGGAAAAAGAAGGGTTTTTATTTGTAAAGTAAATATACTCCTCAAACAAAATACAATAAAATAAATATTTTTTATTGTATTTTTACACGTGCGATCATTCATGCGAACCCTCTAAATAATAGTAGATAAATAAGAACCTCTATAATCTTCATTACCAGTATGGATTAAATTAATAGTAACATCTAACCAAATATTCCCGCCCATTTTTGTCCAACGATGACAAAACAGCCAATCCTCCGAGTAATAATGGTCATCTTCTACACCACAATCAAATAATGCATGTGCATAGTTGTTTTCAGTGCCTTGTAAAAATCCAACATCATCCGTATACTTAGTAGAAGGATATGCTTTTGACATTTGTTCAATTGTACTTCGCTTGAACATCATAAACCCAGTAGCTAAATGTTTAATCTTAGCCAAGTTGTTCTCAATTGACAAAACATTATTAATATAATTAATATTATACCGCAATAAATTATGTTGTATCATACTTTCATCACTAATCGCATCTTTAAATTGAGATTTATTTTTTTTATCAATCCATTCTTTGGCAATATTTTTTGTTTGTGCGTCTTTTGATATTTTATCCCAATAATAATGTTTCAAAGGGTAAACGCCACCACATAATGCTTTATTTGATATAATTAATTTTAAAATATCGCTGGGATCCCACGTAATATCAGCATCAATAAATAACATATGTGTCATATCAGGGTCATTCATTGCCTTGGCTACCAAATTGTTACGAGCGCGCGATACTAAACTATCATTTCTACAAAATTCGACTTTAATACCTATACCAAGACTACGTAATAAATCTTGTGTAGCCATTATGCATAGAACATAATTAACAAAACATAAACTTCCATAACAAGGTGTTAATATATAAAGCTTTGTTTTATTTTTAGAGACATAATCTTTTACTTTATCCATAAAAGTTAATTCTAATTTTTTATTTTCTGTAGAGTTAGCGTTTGCATTATTTTTCAAGTCACTTGTTCCATCGAAATCGTCCATAAATACATCATCGTCATTTTCAATTGTTTCAGTAGGTTGTGACATATTATCCTTACTATACAATAATACATTTGTAATTTTTATATTGTTTATTCATTATTTTAATTTATTACGCCGACATAAAAGAATTTTGTATGCAACGCGTCCTCATAATTTCTTTTTGTTGGCGAGTTATCATTAAAGAATAATGAGTTGTCTCATTTTTCTTTAATGATGGCGCAATATTACATAAATTTTTTGTAATTTATGTAATATTTTCTTCATTTTTATATCCTATTGCGATTTTATATTTTTTCTTTATTTCGTATATAATAACATAGTGTAATGTTTCATTTTATGATTTTAATTTAAACAGAAGCAACAACTGGAACAGTCTTAATAAAGTGGTGCTTCAAGTACTTTTGAAGGTTGAAATAACTTAGTTCATCACCCTTGTTAATCTTTAGTAGCTTGGAAAGCTTTGGATCAGGGTTGATTTTACGACCATTGGCAGGGTCTTTAAGGTTATTTGCTTTGATGTATAGGTTTATTTCCTTACTGACGATGTTTCTGGCCATTTCAGTTCCAGCAGTCTTACCAAAGAATTCAGCAAGCTCATCACTGATAGGGGTTGGCTTTAAGAAACCAGATGGTGCTCTGTTTCCGTTTGTGCGTCTCTTCTTTGATGAAGCCTTTTGGGCAGCCTTTACTTCGCGATTAACAGCCTTCTCAAGGGTCTTGAAATCATTCTTAACAGTTGAGAAAAAACCAACGAATTGTTGTAGTTTAGCACTGAATTCAGTCATCTTTGTGGCAATTGATAGTTCTTCGACAGCATCAACTGGAGCATCTGCTACTGGGGCAGATGCGTCGACTGGGGCAGCTTCGACAACTGACTTTGTCTTCTTGACACGTGGTGCCTTGGTGGCAGTTTCTTTAACAGCTGGGGTGGCAGCAGGAGTTGTAGTTTGCTTTGCATCGGTTGTCTTAGTGGCTCTTACCATTTTAACTATATACATATAAAGTGTTTCGTTTTTAAGTCTTTTTTTAAT
>Ga0209550_10005385_pt1 | contig 12013 bp, 10 predicted proteins | sample LauGreSuBDMM15SN_2_FD_187567 | JGI IMG/M metagenome (GOLD analysis project Ga0209550, IMG submission 187567) | Freshwater lake microbial communities from Lake Michigan, USA - Su13.BD.MM15.SN (SPAdes) (version 5) | ecosystem: Environmental > Aquatic > Freshwater > Lake | place: Lake Michigan... | reverse complement strand
GGGCTAAGTGCTTGATCGACTTGGGGTGGCTGATGGGGCTCGAACCCACGACAACAGGAATCACAATCCTGGACTCTACCAACTGAGCTACAGCCACCGTGTTCGAAGATTATAAGCGCAGGCACGGGCTGGAAAGGCCCTGCCCATCCCTCGCCCAACACATGTCTTAAGGCTTGGGTTCGGAGACCATGATTTTGACTTTTAGTTTTTCTTTCAAGTCGTTGTAATAGGCCACGCTTTCGGCGGCGGCCATCCAGCGGGTGAGTTGGGCCATTTCTTCTTTGCGGGCAGGTGCCTCAGCACTGCTCTCTCGGGCCACGACCTTGCTGATTTTGACCACCACATGACCGTTGTTGCCCAAGCCCATGTCCACCCAAGCAGGCAAGCTTTGAGTGGGCGCGCGCATGATGGCCTCCACCACGTCTGAGGGCAATTGCAGGTTTTGTTCGCGTGACAGGGTTTGCACCGCGCCCAGTTGGGTCACGGGCTTGTCGGCTTTGCCATCAGCGAGTTTGGCCAAAGCTTCTTCTTTGGCCAACTTCTGGGCTTGCTCAGCCTTCCAAAGGGCGGTGACGCGCTCAGTGATTTGATCCAAGGGGAGTGTTTTCTCGGGGTAATGTTTGACCACCCGCACCGACACCAACTGGTTGGTGCCAAATTCAACTGCTTCAGTGTTGCGCATTTTTTCAGTGGCGTCGGCCGAAAATAAAGCTGCCAGTACCTTGGGGTTGGCCAGCGGTCCTTTATCCCCCGGGACAGGGTTGCGCCCCACGCCCTGAGCGGTCTGAATGTCGAGCTTGAGCTTGTCGGCAGCTGGCTTCAGGGTGTCGGACTGTTCATAAACCAGGTTGGTGAATTGCTCCGCCGCTTCCGCAAACTTTTTGCGCGCTTGGTCGCGGCGCAGATCTGACTCCAAGCCGGCCCGGGCCTGGGCAAAGCTTTGCAGTTGGGGGGCTTTGATGTCGGTGACTTGGATGATGTGGTAGCCAAATTCGGTTTCCACCAAGGGGCTGATTTCACCTTTCTTCAATGCAAAGGCTGCATCCTCAAAGGCCTTGACCATGGCCCCACGGCCAAAAAATTCAAGGTCACCGCCTCTGGTGGCAGAGCCGGGGTCTTGGGAATTCTTTTTGGCCAGCTCCGCAAATTGCTGGGGAGACTTTTGCAAAGTGTCCAGCAATCCTTGGGCCAGGGCTTTGGCCTTGTCGCGCTCAGCCGCAGGGGCGTCTTTGGCGGCAGCGATCAAGATGTGGCTGGCCCGGCGCTCAACGTTGTTGCTCAAACGCTCTTGGTTTTGCTCAAAATAGGTTTTGACATCTTGCTCATTGAGCGCAATGGTTTTTTCGATGGTGGACAGGTCCAGCACCGCATATTGCACGTCGGCCTTTTCCAGAGACTTGAACTTGGCCGCATTGGCGTTGTAGTAGCCCAGCAAAGCGGCTTCGTCGGGCTTGATTTTGGCCATTTGGTCAGACGCCAAGAAACGGGCCACTTGTATCTCGCGTTTTTCGTAAAAAGCGTCCAAGGTGATGCCGGCCACCGTTTTACCCACCAAACTGCTGGCCCCCAATGCCGCCACCACCTGTCGCGAAGCCAGGTCGGCACGCACATTGGCTTCGAACATTTCGGGCGACAAGCTCTGGGCGGATAAGAGTTGGCGATAGCGCTCTTTGTCAACGCTGCCATCGGGACGACGCAAAGAAGCAATGGTGGGGTTTTGCATCAACTCATCAGCCACGCGTTGGTCGCTGGCCGAGAGCATTTGCTTTTGGGCGGCTGCCATCAACACGCGGTCGCGCACCAAGCGCTCCAAGGTGCCATAGCGGGCTTGGGGGGAGTCCAACAATTTGGGGTCCAGGCCCGGGACCTGGGCGCGAAAGCGCTCGGCTTCGGCGCGATGGGCGTTGTCCCATTCGGGTTGGGTGATGTCCACGCCGTTGACCGAGGCGACCACCGCGCCTTTGTCCATGAACGAGTTGTAACCATCGATGCCCACCAGCGCAAACGCTGGAACAATGAGCAGCACCAATAAGAACTGCATGATTTTTTTATGGTTGCGAACGAAATCAAACATGCAAGCTTTCTCACGGGGTCAAGAAAAAAGGCGAACACCGTTCGCCTTTGCTGGTGTGGGTGGTGGTGGGTGCTGACGGTCTCGAACCGCCGACCTACGCCTTGTAAGGGCGCCGCTCTACCAACTGAGCTAAGCACCCCACCTGTTCTTCAGTTCAAAGCGTCTTTCAACGCCTTGCCCGGCCGAAACTTTGGCACCTTGGCAGCCGCGATTTTAATCTCAGCGCCGGTGCGTGGGTTGCGGCCGATTCTGGCTTCGCGGTGGCCGACTTCAAACGTGCCAAAACCCACCAACGATACCGAATCGCCTTTTTGCAATGCATCTTGAACCGCAGCCAAGGCGGACTCCAGGGCTCGGGTGGCGCTGGCTTTGGAGATATCGGCTTGTTGAGCGATGTGGTCGATGAGGTCGGATTTGTTCACAGGTTATTCCTTATGCGTTGTTAATGCCGTGACGGCGAATTCATGCCCTCTGCGCCGACAAAAGTCCCAAGTGTGTCTTGGGACTTTGTAACTCGGGCCAGAAGTGGCCCAGATTGGCGATTCAAACCCATGTCAATGGTCAAACCGACACAGGCAATAGGGAGGGCGGATTCTAAGCAGGATTTTCCATTCACCCAGCAAGGCCCAGAAAAAAGCACAGGCCTAGGAACTTAAGCATTGCCCAGGACCTGGGCGATGGCTTGGCCCAGGTCACTGGTGCTGGCTTTTCCGCCCAAGTCTGGCGTGCGCGGGGCACCACTGCCGGGTGCCAACACCGCCTCAATGGCCTGCAAGATCGCGTCATGGGCGTCCTTGTGGCCCAAGAACTCCAGCATCATGGCACCGCACCAAATTTGCCCAATCGGGTTGGCAATCTGGCGCCCAGCGATGTCTGGGGCCGATCCATGGACCGGTTCAAACAGCGAGGGGAAGCGCCGCTCGGGGTCCAAGTTGGCGCTGGGGGCAATGCCAATCGTGCCGGTGCAAGCGGGCCCCAAGTCGCTGAGGATGTCGCCAAACAAATTGCTGGCCACCACCACATCGAAAAATTCGGGGCGTTGAACAAAATGGGCGGTCAAGATGTCAATGTGGAACTTGTCCCATTGAATTTGGGGGTAGTTTTTGGCCATCTCAATCACGCGCTCGTCCCAATAAGGCATGGTGATCGCAATGCCGTTGGATTTGGTGGCGCTGGTGAGGTGTTTTTTCGGCCGCGACTGGGCCAACTCAAAAGCGAACTTCAGCACCCGGTCCACGCCAATGCGCGACATGATGCTTTCTTGCATGACGATTTCGCGCTCGGTGCCGGGGTACATGCGCCCACCCACGCTGGAGTACTCGCCTTCGGTGTTTTCGCGCACGATGTACATGTCAATTTCGCCCGGCGCGCGGGCACTGCCATCGCGACGCACCACGGGGGCAATGATGCCGGGCATCAAGCGCGCTGGGCGCAGGTTGATGTATTGGTCAAACTCGCGCCGAAATAAAAGCAATGAGCCCCACAGGGACACATGGTCGGCAATTTTGTCGGGCCAACCCACGGCACCAAAGTAAATCGCATCATGGCCGCCAATCAGGTCTTTCCAGTTGTCGGGCAACATTTGTCCATGGCGCTCAAAGTAGTCCCAGCTGGAAAAGTCAAAATGGTCAAACTGCAAGCCGATGTCAAAACGGCGGGCCGCGGCCTCCAACACCCGCAAACCCTCGGGCATGACTTCTTTGCCAATGCCGTCCCCGGCAATAACAGCGATGCGGTGTGTGGCCATGACAAACTTCCTTTACAAATCAAATGACAGGCCAACGGGCCCAAGCAGGTGGCTACGCCCGTGACGCAGACGGCGCAGCCGGGTATTTGACCACCAACGCCACCCCCATCACGGTGCACAAGGTGCCCAAAATGGTCATGCCGGTGACAGCCTCATCGAAAAGCAACCAAGCCAAAAAGGCCGTGCTGGGGGGCACCAGGTACATCAAGCTGGTGACCGCCGCTGCCGCACCCCGCTGGATCATCATGTACAACAAAGAGCTGGCCCCCAAGCTCAAGGCCAGCACCGACCAAGCCAAGGCACCCACCAATTGGGGAACCCATTGAATGGCCTCGGTCTCCATCGCCGCCAAGGGCCAGGTGACCAGCAAAGCGGCCATCAATTGCACCGCGCTGGCGGTGCGCACATCGCATGGGGCCACATAACGCTTTTGATACAAGGTGCCAGTGGTGATGCACAGCAAGGAGGTCACGGTCAGGCCCAAGGTCCAGGCGCTGACCTCGGTGGTGAGGTGCAGCTTTTGCCACACCACCAACACCAAGCCTGCCAGGCCCAAGGCCAAGCCCAACCATTGGGCATGCCCCACCCGACTGCCGCGGTGGGCCAACCACACAGCGGTGAGCACCGGTTGCAAACCCACCACCAAGGCCGACAGGCCAGCGCCCATGCCGGCCTTGACCGCCAACCAAACACCGCCCAAGTAACCGCCGTGCATCAGCAATCCGGTGACAGCCAAGTGCCGCCATTGGGTGCTGTCCGTTGGCCAGGCCACGCGTGACCAGGCAATCCAGGCCAGGAAACATGCGATGCACAAAGCGTAGCGCCATGCCAAGAAGCCCATGGGCGGGGCATGGGGCATGCCAAAACGCGCAACGATAAAACCCGTGCACCAAATCAACACAAACACCACAGGCATGAATTTCACCCAGGGCTGGGTGGTGGGCTCTTGCATCAGTTGCCGTGCGCTCGGATGATGGGCAAGGCCTTTTTCAGGTAATACATCATGGACCAGACCGTCAACACCGCGGCCACCCAAATCAACACCTGCCCCACCAAGCGGGTGTCAAGCACGCCAGCGATCTGGCCGTCATAAAACAAAAAGGGAATAGCGATCATTTGCACCATGGTTTTGACTTTGCCCAGCATGTGCACGGCCACGCTTTTAGAGGCACCCATTTGCGCCATCCATTCGCGCAAAGATGAAATGGCGATTTCACGCCCAATGATGATCAAGGCCACAAACACATCCGCGCGGCCCAAATGCACCAACACCAGCAAGCAAGCGCAGACCAAAAACTTATCGGCCACAGGGTCCAAGAAAGCACCAAAGGCGGAAGTTTGGTTGAGCTTGCGGGCCAGGTAGCCATCCAGCCAATCGGTCAGGGCAAACACCACGAACATGATGGTGGCAATCAAGTTTGCCACTGGTTCTGTGATGGGTAGATAAAAAACCAACAAAATCAAGGGGATCGCGACAATGCGCGTCCAGGTCATGATCATGGGGAGGGTGGAAAACATGGCTCAATCGTAAACAATGCTGGCCATGCCTTGGTGGGCATGGGCTGACCAACTGGCCAACGCCCCGTCGCTGGGGAAGAAACGCGCGGCCTCACCGAGTTCAATCTCGGCCTGGGCCCGCTCGCGCAACAAGCGCAAGCGCACCGGCAACGCACGCAAAAACTCGCCCTCATCGGTGGCCACTTTTTGAGGCGGGTGATCACGCACCAAGCGTTCAACATCCGGCTCCTTGCCGTTGACCACCACGCGCAGGTATTTGCCAAAGCGGCAGCGTGCCTGCGGCAGGCCCCAGACCTGTTGCACGTTCAAGCGCAGGCCACCGGAGAAGCGGTCGGGTTGCACCTTGGTCAGCACCACGATGAACTCATCGTCTTTCACCCATTGGCGGCTGGCCTGATAGAGGGCATCGTCCATGCTCGCCTCCATGATGGCCGACTTGTCATCGAGCTTGAACAAGGCCACCTTGCCGCGCTGGCCATTGATGGTGCGAAAGTCGCTGACGATGCCGCACAAGATTTGCGGCTCGCGGCTGTCGCTGACTTCATCCATGCGGCGTTTGACAAACTGGCGCACCTCGGCCTGCACTTCGTCGAACAAATGCCCCGACAAAAAGAAACCCAGGGCCACTTTTTCTTCGCTCAAACGCTGTTTCACGCCCCAAGGGGTGAGGGCCACCGCGTCGGGCTCACGGGTGCTCGAACCCAGGGCTTGTGTGTCTGCGCTGTCAAACAAGCCGCCTTGGTGGGCATTCGCTTGAACGCTCGCGGCAAAATCAAAGGCGCGGTCAATGCTGGCCACCAAGCTGGCGCGGTTCAAATCCAGGTCGTCAAATGCACCCGCTTTGATCAAGGCCTCCACGCTGCGCTTGTTGACACGGGTGCGGTCGATGCGCACACAAAAGTCAAACAAACTGGTGAAGTCTCCTCCCGCTTGCCGCGCCGCCACGATGGACTCGATCGCTTGCTGGCCCGTGCCACGCACCGCCCCCAGGCCATAACGGATCACGGTGTTGGAGACCGGCTCAAACCGGTGCCCACCGCGGTTGATGTGCGGCGGCTCAAAGGCCAGTCCCATTTTGACGGCGTCTTCAAACAACACCTTGAGCTTGTCGGTGTTGTCCATCTCCACCGTCATGTTGGCGCAGAAAAACTCCACCGTGTGGTGCACCTTGAGCCAGGCCGTGTGATAGGCCAGCAACGAATAGGCAGCGGCATGCGACTTGTTAAAGCCGTATCCCGCAAAGCTCTCCATCAGGTCGAAAATTTCATTCGCTTTGGGCTCAGCGATGCCGTTTTTGGACGCACCGTCGGCAAAAATTTGGCGATGCTGCGCCATCTCTTCGGCTTTTTTCTTGCCCATGGCACGGCGCAATAAATCGGCGCCGCCCAGCGAATAACCACCCAAGATTTGGGCCGTCTGCATCACCTGCTCTTGGTAGACCATGATGCCGTAGGTTTCGCTCAGCACCGCCTCAACCAGCGGGTGGGGATAAGCCACGTCCTCGCGCCCATGCTTGCGCGCCACAAAGCTGGGGATCAGGTCCATCGGGCCGGGCCGGTACAAAGCGTTCAAGGCAATCAAGTCTTCAAGCCGGGTGGGCCGCGCATCGCGCAACATGCCCTGCATGCCTCGGCTTTCAAACTGGAACACGGCCTCGGTTTTGCCATCTGAAAACAGCTTGTAGGTGGCGGCGTCGTCCAGCGCAATGCCCTCAAAGGCGAAATCGCTTTTGGCCGGGTTGCGCTGCACGATCATGCTGCGGGCCAGCTCCAAAATGGTGAGCGTGGCCAGGCCCAAAAAGTCAAACTTCACCAAGCCAGCGGCCTCGACATCGTCTTTGTCAAACTGCGACACCGCGGCTTGGCTCCCCGGTTGTTGGTACAGGGGGCAAAAGTCGGTCAATTGGCCCGGCGCGATCAGCACACCACCGGCGTGCATGCCCACGTTGCGGGTCAGGCCTTCGAGTTTTTGCGCGAGGGCCAACAAGGTTTTGACCTCGTCTTCTTTGGCCAAACGCTCGGCCAGCACAGGCTCGGCTTCAATCGCACCGGCAATGGTGATGTGCTGCCCGGGTTTGTTGGGGATGAGCTTGGAGATGCCGTCGCAAAACGTGTAGCTCATGTCGAGCACCCGGCCCACATCGCGAATCGCGGCGCGCGCAGCCATGGTGCCAAAGGTGGCAATTTGGCTCACCGCATTGCGTCCATATTTATCCTTGACGTAGTCGATCACCCGATCCCGGTTGAGTTGGCAAAAATCGATATCGAAGTCGGGCATGGACACCCGATCGGGATTCAAAAACCGCTCAAACAGCAATTTGTACTGCAACGGGTCCAGGTCGGTGATGTTGAGCGCATAGGCCACCAAAGAGCCGGCCCCTGAACCACGCCCCGGCCCCACCGGACAACCATTGTTTTTGGCCCAGTTGATGAAGTCGCTCACGATCAAAAAGTAACCCGGAAACCCCATCTTGACGATGGTGGCGATTTCAAAGGCCAGACGCTCGTCATAGGCCGCGCGTTGGTTTTGACGCTGGGTAGGGTCAGGGAACAAGCGCTCGAGCCGGGCCTGCAAACCGCTTTCCGAGGCTTGGCGAAAATACGCCTCTTCGGCCATGCCGTTGGGTGTGGGGTATGCGGGCAAGCGGGGTTTGCCCAAGTCCAGGGTGATGCTGCAGCGCTTGGCAATCTCCACCGCGTTCGCTATAGCCGAGGGCACATCGGCAAAGGCCGCTTGCATTTGCGCGCTGGACTTGAAGTACTGCTCGCGGGTGAAGCGGCGCACACGGCGCTGGTTGCCCAAAATTTCACCCTCAGCGATGCACACCCGCGCCTCGTGGGCCTCGTGGTCATCGGGTTGCAAATACTGCACGGCATGGGTGGCCACCACGGGCAACTTCAAACGCGCGGCCAATTGCACCGCTTCGCGCACATGCAGTTCGTCGTCAGGTCGGCCACAGCGCTGCAACTCGATATAAAAGCGGTGCGGAAAAACGCCCGCCCATTGCAAAGCCATGTCACTGGCGCGCTGGCGGTCACCTTGCACCAGGGCTTGGCCCACATCACCCATTTGGGCACCCGACAAGGCCAACAAGCCTTGCGACAGCTCTTGCAACCAGGCCAGGCGCATCACCGACTGCCCCTTGATGGGCTCACTGGTCCAAGCCCTGGAGAGCAATTCACACAGGTTTAAATAGCCTTGTTGGTTTTGCACCAGCAGCAGGAGTCGGCCCAAGGGCGCGTCTTCGCGCCCGGAGGCTTGCACCCACACGTCAGCCCCAATCAAGGGCTTGACGCCTTTGGCCTGGGCTGCCTTGTAAAACTTGATGGCGCCAAATAAATTATTCAGATCGGTGATGGCCAAGGCGGGTTGGCCATCGTCGGCCGCAGCCTTGACCACATCATCGACGCGGTTGGTCCCGTCGACGATGGAAAACTCGGTGTGCAAGCGCAGGTGAACAAACATGCAGGCATTGTAGGTAAGGCCCCACGGCGCTTTGTCACCCAAGCCACCTAAAATTCACCGGTGAACCCCATATTGAACATATCTGCCTATTTATTCACGCCGCTGGCGTCCCCAGAGGCTTGGCGTGATCAGTGCCGAGATCAAGCATCGTCCAGACAACTCAAAGGCACGATCTTGTTGGCCACCGAGGGCATCAATTTGTTTTTGGCCGGCCCCGAAGAACAGGTGGAAGGTTTTTTGCATTGGCTGCGTTCCAAAGACGGCATGGCAGGCTTGGGCGGCAAAAAAAGCTGGTCCGCTGAGCAGCCGTTTGGCAAGCTTCTGGTCAAGGTCAAGGGCGAGATCATCCGCATGAACCACCCCACCATCGCTCCGGCCGATGGACGCGCCCCCGCCGTCTCACCCAGCGACTTGCAGCGCTGGCTGGCCCAGGGCCATGACGACCAAGGCCAAGCGCTGGTGATGCTCGACACCCGCAATGCGTTTGAGGTGGACCACGGCAAATTCACCCATGCCCTGGACTGGGGCTTGGAAAAATTCAGCGAGTTCCCGCAGGCCGCCCGAGAACACCTGGCCGACCTGCAAGGCAAAACCGTGGTCAGCTATTGCACCGGTGGCATCCGCTGCGAAAAAGCCGCCATCTTCTTGCGCGAATTGGGGCTGACGGATGTGTACCAACTCGACGGCGGCATCTTGCAATATTTTGAAGACACGGGCGGCGCCCATTTCCAAGGCGACTGCTTTGTGTTTGACGAACGCGTGGCCCTGGCACCCGACTTGAGCGTCAAGCAGGGATAAGTGCCCACAGCCCATGGCGGCGGGCAATCAGCCAGTCTGCGCTCAGGCGCTCCAGCGCTGGGCCAATAGCCGCAGCCGTTCGCCATAGGCCTTGGCCGTTTCCAGGTCGCCTTGGGGGATGTCGGCCGCCGGGCTGGTCGAGCCCACCTGCGCCATCAGGCCGGAGTTGGACCCCAATCGGTTCAGCGTGCCATCGCTCATACCCGGCAAGCCCACCCACACCATGCCGTGCTGCATGGACAAGGTCATGAAGTACTGCAAGGTGGATAGCTTGTCGCCACTCAAGTTGGCTGAAATGGTGAAGCCGCCAGCCAGCTTGTCCTTCCACGCGCCGCTGAACCAACGCTTGGAGCTGGCGTCGGCGAATTTTTTGAATTGCCAAGACACCATGCCCATGTAAGTGGGCGCCCCAAACACAATCGCGTCGGCCGCATCCAGCGCCGCCCAATCGGCCTCGCTGATGTTGCCGTCGGCATCGATGGCGATGAGTTGCGCCTGGGCCCCATCGGCCACAAACTGGGCCACGCGCTGGGTGTGGCCGTAGCCGGAGTGGTAAATCACTGCTGTCGTTGTCATGCTCTATCTCACTTGAGGGTTAAAAAAATCAAAATTGCAAATCAAAAACAAGCACTTCGCTGTCTTTGGCCTGGTCCAGCACCAAGCCACTCTCGCCTTGCATCAGCAAGGCGTCGCCACACGCCAAGGCCTTGCCGTTGGCATGCACCGACCCGCGCAACACCTGCACATAGGCCTTGCGGGCTGGGTCCAACACCAGTTGTGCACTTTGCCCCGCATCGAAACAACCGGCGTACATGCGCGCATCGGCATGGACGGTGACCGAGCCTTGGGCCGCATCGGGTGAGGCCACCAAGCGCAAAACGCCGGCTTTTTCGGCCGGGGCAAAGGTTTTTTGCTCGTAGCTGGGGGCAATGCCGCGCTGAGACGGCAATATCCAAATTTGCAGGAAGTGCGTTTCACCATCCGGCTCGTGGTTGAACTCGGAGTGGCGCACACCCGTACCAGCACTCATGCGCTGCACATCCCCGGGGGGAATGCCTTTGACATTGCCCATGTTGTCTTGGTGGGCCAAATTGCCCGACAGCACGTAGCTGATGATCTCCATGTCTTGGTGGCCATGGGTGCCAAAACCGGTGCCTGGCGCGATCCGGTCTTCGTTGACCACCCGCAAGTTGCCCCAACCCATGAACTGCGGGTCGTGGTAGCCCGCAAAGGAAAAACTGTGAAACGACTTCAACCAACCATGGTCGGCGTAGCCCCTGTCTTGTGATCGTCGAACCATTTGCATGCCTGTCTCCTTCAGTGGTTTGAACTGTAAAACCGGCCTGTGGCCCCGTGGTTGATGCAAATTGATGGCATCATTCAAAAAATTTGATTGATAAAGGCCCGATCATGCTAACGCCCCGCCAAGTTTTGACCCCCGACAGCCTGGCCATGCTCAAAAACATTGACCATTTGGGCAGCTTTGCCGCTGCAGCGCGCGCCATGGGCCTGGTGCCCAGCGCCTTGAGCTACCGGGTGCGCCAAATGGAGGAAGCGCTCGATGTGCTGCTGTTCACCCGCGCAGCCCGTCAAGCGCGGTTGACCGCTGCCGGGCGCGAATTGCTGCAAGAAGGCCAGCGCCTGCTGGCCGAAATGGACAGCATTGCCCAGCGCGTCAAGCGCTTGGCCACCGGTTGGGAGAGCCAATTCACCGTGGCGTACGACAGCATCATCGACCCGGCGGTGGTGATGGATATGTGCACGGCGTTTTATGCCGACAACCCACCCACGCGGCTGCGACTGCGCCACGAGACCTTGAGCGGCACGCTCTACAGCCTGAGCTCTGGGCAAGCCGACTTGGCCGTGGGGGTGGACATGCAGCTGAGCCCCGCTTTGGGTTTGCGTTTTGCCGAATTGGGGGCCTTGGTGCGCTTTGTGTTTTGTGTCGCACCCCAACACCCGTTGGCCCGCAGCCCCCAGCCTTTGAGCGACGCGAGCATCCAATCTCACCGCGCTGTGGCCGTGGCCGACTCGGTGCCGCAAGGCCAAGGCGTGACCATCGGCTTGCTGCCGGGGCAAGATGTGTTCACCGTGCCCAGCATGGCCCTCAAGCTGGACGCCCAACTGCGCGGCCTGGGCGTGGGGTTTTTGCCCGAACCCTTGGCCATGCCGCACATCAAGGCTGGTCACTTGGTCGCCTGCGATGTACAACGGCCCCAACGCAGTGGCAAGCTGGGTTATGCCTGGCGCGAAGCCCCCGGGGAGGCGGCCGAGACCGCAGACAAGCGCGCCCTGCAATGGTGGCGCAAAGCCTTGGACCAGCCGCACACCCGCAGCGCCTTACTGGGGCAATCGAGCACTGTTCAGCGCGCGCCATCGGTGTAGAGTCGGGCCATGGCAGCACATCACAT